>Ga0209978_10000595_pt1 | contig 14054 bp, 15 predicted proteins | sample BentaG_FD_182805 | JGI IMG/M metagenome (GOLD analysis project Ga0209978, IMG submission 182805) | Deep subsurface microbial communities from South Atlantic Ocean to uncover new lineages of life (NeLLi) - Benguela_00093 metaG (SPAdes)... | ecosystem: Environmental > Aquatic > Marine > Oceanic >...
TTTGTTCTGGCGTATTCCAATAGGGTTAAATAGGCCCCGCTTGCCAAAACGATTCCGCCGCCCCACACCAAGGTCCAGCTGATTGCCTCATGAAAGAATAGGACTCCCCAGACGCCGGCATAAAATATCTCCGTCATGGCGATAATCCCGGCGGTCGCCACCCTACAGTACTTGAGACCATAGGTTATTGAGATCTGACCAAGGAGTCCGGCCAAGCCGAAGACAATCAGGTAGGGTATGTCCCTCACGTGGGGCACTTGCAATTGGATGACCACTCCGGGAATGCAGGTTACGACCAGGAACAGACAAAAATAGAAGTAGATGATAAAGGGATTCTCCTCCCTTCGGAGCACCCGGATGATCACTATTGTGATACCGGATAGAAATCCGGCCATTAGGGCAAAGATCAACATCAGGGTGATGGGTTGATATCCCGGATTGAGGATGATATACACGCCAATAAAGGCTATGAAAACGGCAGCCACTTCCCTCGCATTGAGCCTTTCCCCCAATAAAATCCAGGAGAAGATCGCCCCGAATATGGGGAAGGTATAGAGCAGTATTGTCGAGGTAGCAAGGGGAGCTCCCCCGATGATGGCCTTAAAGAAACAGATGCTGGCAATCCCGCCGAAAATCCCCCTCGCCGCCAGGAGTTTCAACTGTTTTCCCTTCAAGGGAAAGAGGTGAAATCGTGAAAGGCCAAGGAGCACCAAAATTCCGAGAATACCCCTGATCATGTTGAAAAGAGAGGAAGAATACGTCCCCTCAACCATTCTGGTCACAACGGCCATGGTGCTGAAAAGCAGGGCGGATAAGAAGATGGCTCCATAGCCCAGCACAGGAGCATTTTTTGGATTCTTTAATCCTTGGATCATTGTTAAGAAGTTACATATGATGGTCTCGTAAAAAGTCATAAATCAGACGGCACAGTAAAAAGCTCCAGATGCAAGGCGCGCGAATCTTTAGGAATGAGGCGTACTTACCAGTACGCCGCAGTGACTAAAGATGAAGCGCAACGCCGCAGATGGACTTTTTACGAAGCCGTCAAGTTTAGCCTTCGACCCTGAGACCTCACGCGAAAACCAATTGTCCCTTTGCTTCAGTGTTTCGCGGTCTATTGCCTAAATTCCCTTTCCCTCCCTGCAGGCCCTCGATAGGGACCCCACTTTTCCAGCGGATTAGGCTCAGGGACAACGGTTTTCTCCAGAAACTCCAGCCGGTGCTCGATTGACGAACCAACCCGGTGCACTTATAATATTAAAGTATGATGAGGGGAAAGAATATCAGGGTGATCTTGTTTGCGGGGAAAGGCGGTGTTGGGAAGACCAGCATTGCGGCGGCCACTGCCATCAGTTCCGCCCGTATCGGTTACAAGACCCTGGTCATGTCGCTGGATGCCGCTCATAGCCTTTCGGACATCTTCGACCTGAACAAGGGGTTGATGGATAAGAATAAGGGGGAGCCAGTTGAGGTCGACCAAAATTTGTGGATTCAGGAGATAGACGTACAGGAAGAGATTCAGAGGAACTGGAAGGAGGTGTACCAATATATCGAAACCCTCTTCAACATCTCCGGCATCGATGAGGTTTTGGCTGAAGAGCTGGCCATCATGCCCGGCATGGAGGAGGTAAGCAGCCTCCTTTATATTAATCGGTATGTGAACGAGAAGGTGTTCGATGTTGTCATCTTGGATTGCGCTCCTACGGGAGAATCCCTCCGATTTATCAGTATTCCCACGACCCTTGAGTGGTACATGAAGAAGCTTTTTAAGGTGGAGCGGTTATTCACCAAATATGCGCGCCCTGTGGTTCAACGGATCTATTCCGTTCCCCTGCCCGATGACAGTTATTTCGAGTCCCTTCGATATCTCTTCGAAAGGCTTCAAGGGGTGGAAGATCTCCTGACCAATCCTCGCATAACCTCCGCTAGGCTGGTGATAAACCCCGAAAAGATCGTCATTAAGGAGACCCAGAGGGCTTTCATGTATTTCTGCCTTTATGGACTATGCGTTGACGCCATCATCATCAATCGGATTTTACCTGAGGGGATTTCGGATGTCCATTTCGATCGCTGGAAAGCGACCCAGAGCAGGCATATCGATCTGGTGAAGGAATATTTTTCTCCCGTGCCTGTATTCAAGGTAGGATTATTCGGCGATGAGATCGTTGGTGGGGACAGTCTTGCCCAGTTGTCCAAGATGCTCTATGATAATCTGGACCCGACAACCAGATTTTCGACCGAAAACCCCTACAAGTATATGAAAAGGGGAGGTCAGTACATCCTCAACATGAGACTTCCTTTCATAACCAAGGAAGACGTTGAGCTGAGCAAGAGCGGCAACGAGCTCATCGTCCGTATAGGAGGTTTCAAGCGCCACATCTTGCTCCCCCGTAAGATAGCTCATTACGACCCTTTGGGGGCGAAGCTAGATGGGCAAAGCCTCGTAGTAACCTTTGGAGGTGAATATGATGAAGAGGGGAACCAAGAAGGAGAAGGGAGATCCTAAGGAAGAGAGGTTTGAATGTCCCTTTTGCCTGTTCTTCTCAAAGCTTAAGGAGATGGGAGGGAGGAAATCCGAATTCTGGGGCCATATGAATAACGCCAGAATCGAATTCCTCGAGGGGATCAAATTCCTCATAGATGACCGTATTGAGACTCTGAAGAAGGCCGGGGAGAAAACAAAAGGGAAGAGGTTCTCCAAAATCGAAGTAGGGGACTAACACCCCTTTTCATTTCCCGTACCTCCGAATACAAGCGATATTCCGTTCGACCCAAAGGGGTTTTTTTTGTTTTTTCGCCCTTTATTGATTTCCTTCGGGAAGTGGGATGTTGATTTCATGAGGAGATGTTAAGAGGTCATGGATTACCCTAAATTGAGGGACGTTAATGCCTTCCCCACCCAAATCCAAGGGCAGCAAATGATCTGTATTCAGGACCTCCAAAGGGTCAGTCAAAGGGCAGTATTCCTCCCGCCTTCCCTCTTCTTTATCGTCAGCCTATTCGATGGGAACCATTCTATCCTCGACATTCAAGCGGAATATATGAGGAAGTATGGGGAGCTGATATACAGGGAGAAGATCGAGGAGATCATCGAACAGTTGGACGCCCAGTTGCTCCTTGATAGCGACGCCTTTAGAGAAGCGCTTAAGAACGAGAAACGGGATTTTCGGCTGGCCCTCCTTAGGGAGGCGGCCTTTGCCGGAACGAGTTACGATGCGGATGCCATTACATTGAGGGGACAGATCGAGAGCTATTTTTTCCCTCCCGATGGGCCCGGTAAGCCGCGAATGGAAAGCCCCTCGGGGGCACTCAAGGGAGTTATCGCCCCCCATATCGACTTTCAGAGGGGCGGCCCATGTTATGCTTTTGCCCATAAAGAGGTAAGGGAGGCGTCCAATGCCGATCTATTCGTCATCCTGGGGACGGCTCATTGCGAGATGAAGAATTATTTCAGTCTGAGCCTTAAGGATTTTAGGACCCCCTTGGGGACGGCCAAGACCAACAAGGCTTTCGTCGAGGCATTATCCAATGAATGCCATTGGGAGCCCTTCGAGGATGAAATCGTCCATAAAAGGGAACATTCCATAGAATTTCAGTTGATCTTTCTCCACTTTCTCTACCAAGGCAAGCCCTTAGAGATCGTCCCCATATTGTGTCGGTCATTTCACGAGGCAATCGAGAGGTCCATTTCCCCGCGGGAGATTCCCCAAATCCAGGAGTTCATAGAAGGCCTAAAAAAGGTGGTCCAATCTATTGATCGAAAGGTCTGCCTGATAGCCAGCGCCGATTTGTCCCATATTGGATTGCAGTTTGGTGATGGAACACCCGCCTCCTCCATGTTGAGCGAGACGAGGGCGAGGGATTTAGAAATGTTGGCCTATGCTGAGAAAATGGATGCCGAGGGCTTTTATCATTCGATTCGGAAGGAGGGCGACCGTCGTCGAATTTGCGGTTTCCCTTCTATCTATGTCTTGTTGAATATCAATGGGGCCAAGGAGGGAAGGCTCTTGAAGTATGCCCAAAGTCACAACCCGGAGACTCAGTCGGCGGTTACCTTCGCCAGCTTAGCCTTTTATTGAGCGCGGTCCTTGATATGAAGGGCTGGCTATGGTATGAGAGGGGCAAGGCGAGGTTAATAAGCTATGATTAAAACGGTCCAAATTCAAACCGGGGCCCGGACGGAGTTCATTGATATTACCGGCAAGGTTCAAGATGTTGTTCATGAATCTAAGGCTCGAGAGGGGATTTGCTATCTCTTTGTCCCGCATACAACTGCCGCTATAACCATCAACGAGAATGCCGATCCCAGCGTCCATCAGGATATCGTAATGGAATTAAATAAGGTCATTCCCTTCGATGATCAGTATAGACACATCGAGGGAAACTCCGCCGCCCACATAAAGGCAAGCATTGTTGGGTTCTCTGAAATGGTTTTCATCGAGTCGGGAACATTGCTCTTGGGAACGTGGCAAGGGATCTATTTTTGCGAATTTGATGGGCCAAGGAGGAGAAGGCTCCACGTGAAGGTGATAGCCTCGAATTAGGGTCCCAAACAGTGCTACCGGACGTCGAACGGGATTTCATTGGAACGGAGGCTATGCAGAGGGAGGAACAATCCTTATTAGAACAGGCGGAAGAGGTCTTCCGGGAAGAGCCGAAATTGCTCCACCTGCCCAATTCCGGTAAGGCCGTCTTTGTAGGGGATACCCATGGCGACGTGGAAGCCAGCAAATTGGTATTGGAGAGATATCTCTCTGATAATCAGAAGGTGGTTTTCTTAGGTGACTATGTCGATCGAGGAGAGGCCTCCCGGGAGAATATCCACTACCTGCTCTCGATGAAGTTACAGTTTCCCAGGGATGTCATCATGCTTATGGGAAATCACGAGGGATATATCATCAAGGAGTTCTACCCTGCCAACTTTTGGCTAAGCCTCACCGAGGGGGAGAGGGAACGGTATGGTCAGACCCTTGCTCAGCTCCCCTATGCCGTTTCAACCCCCAACGGGGTAATAGGGGTCCACGGAGCCTTGCCCGACCTGGAAAAGCTCGAAGATATCAATAACATCGAAACCGGGGATGAGAATTGGGATCAGATCGTGTGGGGGGATTTCCAAGACCGGTCGGGAAACGATCTGGGTGGGTTTTGGGGACGCCCTCAGTATGGGCGGGATTACTTTTGCCGGCTCATGGATCAATTCGAAAGAAAGGTACTCATCCGATCCCACCAGCCCAACGCAAATCCCATCATGTTTAAGAAGCGGTGCTTGACCATCTTTACCTCTTATGCCTATATGCCCATCAGGACGGTAGCCATAGTTGACCTGGATCAAGAAAGGGTGGAGAGCATCGACGACATCGTGCTGGAGATGGTCTGAGTGTGTAAGCAGAGCTCTCCTCTTGTTGGGAATGAGGATGAAAAATGACTCCGAAAGGCATTAAGATCATCTCCTTTGACCTGGATGGAACCCTGGTGGAGTCAGAATTCAGCGAATGGGTATGGGGTGTGGGGATTCCCCAGCTCTTCGCCGAAAAGAGGGGAGTTTCCCTTGATGAGGCCAAGGAGATTGTGGGGAAAGAATACCGCAAGGTCGGTGATGGATCCTTGCAGTGGTACGATATCAAGTATTGGTTCAATTTTTTTCAGCTCAATGGCAATTGGAAATCGTTGCTGAATCGATTCTCTCACAAGATCAAGACCTATCCGGAGGTCTCAAAGGTGCTCCAAAACCTCTCTTCCCATTACAGGGTCATCATCATTTCCAATGCCGCGAGGGAATTCATCGATATCGAAGTTGAGGTGGCAGAACTCCTGGGATATTTTTCACGGATTTTTTCGGCCACCTCCGACTTCGGACAAATCAAAAAAACCGCACAATTTTACGGCCATATCTGTCAACTCCTCCGGATCACCCCGCGGGAGATGGTCCATGTGGGGGATCACTGGGAGTTTGATTACCTCGCCCCCAAAGGCCTGGGAATCAAGGCATTGCATATCGATCGGTCGTGGAGCCGCAGAGGGGATGATGTGATCAGGAGCTTAGAGGAGGTGGGACAGAGGCTGGGGATTCGGGGATGAGGGGGCCGTTTTCACTTTTATACGCTGAGGACTAGGGAGGCTGTCGTTGAGGAGGGAGGTTTGAGTTTGGAGGCTAAGTCCTACGGTTCATAAGTTCGATTACGAACATATTTAGACTTCGGCTGAGCTCAGTCGAAGCCCTCAGGACTTAGTGCTGCCCTCGGCCATGAGCTCGGGCCGAATGGAGTGAGCATTTGCTCAGATCCTGCTCCAGAAAATGTGTCCTTGTATTTGCGAATCGAAGCACTAAGGCTGAGGTTAAGGTTAAGAGGAGGTGTTTCCTGAGTTCTGAAGGGATACAGGTGCGTTTCAGAGCTCGCTTATGAGGGTGGCAAACCGGAAAGGAGGGTTTTGGATATGAGGGGAAAGAGGTGGGGCTGGATCTTATGGTTCGGCTTTTTACTCTTATTGGATTACACCGTACCTTACACAGTACTTTCGGGGATAAGCAAGGTCCATGGGGCCTTCCTTTTTTGGAACCTATTCGCGTTCACTGCTATCGTCTCCATATTTGTCCTGCTTTGGAAGTGGAGGGATTGACGGGAGGGGAACATGAATTCTTCTTACATCATGCTCGTCGTTGCCATCTATGTTGGTGTCGCAACATGGATGGCTTACATGTCCCGAAAAGGGATGGGCGCGGGGATAACAGAGTATTTCTTGGCGAATCGCAGGGTAGGAGGGTTTGTCGCGGCCCTCACGTACAGCGCCACAACGTACAGCGCATTTATGATGGTGGGTTTGGCGGGCTTCACCTATAAGGGGGGGGTGGGGGCCCTGGGGTTTGAGCTAACCTACCTTTCGGGCTTGGTCCTCGCGGTCTTTTTTGGTCCGCGGTTTTGGCTGGTTGGGAAGAAGTACGGGTATATCTCTCCGGCTGAGCTTTTGGGCGATCGATATCAAAACCAATGGGTTGCCGTAGTAACCACCTTGGTCTGTTTGATCTTCCTTATCCCCTACGCAGCCGTTCAACTGATGGGCATCGGATACCTATTGGGGGGGCTATCGGGAGGGACGATCCCATTCTGGGTGGGCCTCGTCTTGGCAACATTGCTGGCCATCGTCTGGGCCCGGATAGCGGGGCTGAGGTCCGTGGCCTGGACCGATTCCCTCCAGGCTTTAATCATGCTGGTGACCTCGGTTCTTGTCTTGCTTTTTGTGATCTACCGGTGTTTCGGAGGCTTTGGAGGCTTTTTCCTTAAGTTAGAGGCCGGCTATCCCCAATGGTTGACCGTTCCCGGGCCTGGCTTTTTCAGCTTGAAGGCCTACATTGGCCTGACGCTTCCCTGGTTTTTCTTCTGCATCTCCAACCCACAGGTCAGCCAGAGGCTCTTCATTCCCAAGTCCCTGGGTGCCATGCGGAGGATGTTAGGGGGATTTCTCATCTTTGGGTTCATCTATACCTTGGTCTCCGTCATGTGGGGTTTTTCTATCAAGGTATTGAGCCCAGACCTTGCGAGAGCCGATCTGGCCACCCCGACCCTTCTCTCTCAGCCCTTCATCCCGGCTATCCTGGCCCTTATCGTAATGGTGGGGATTTTGGGAGCGGCCGTCTCCACCATCGATTCGATTCTCCTTACCCTGTCTTCCATGTTTGCCCGGGATCTCTATAGGAGGTTTAGGCCTCGAGCATCGGAGGAGATGGAGCTGAGGTTGGGTAAATGGGTGATTCCGGTGATCTCGCTTGTGGCCATGATTTTCGGGTGGCTAAAGCTGGGACTCATCTCTGCTCTCTCCGTGGCGGCCTCGGCGGGTCTCCTCATGACGGTTCCGGCCATATTCGGGGCCTTCTTCTGGAAAAGGGCCACCGCTCCAGGGGCCATCTGGAGCATGGTTTTTGGAGGGGTGGTCACGGGCTTCCTCTATTTTTCTGGGATTAGGCCTTTGGGGCACTGGCCAGCGGTGTGGGGAGGGCTCACTTGTTTGGTCGCCTTTATCGTCATTAGTTTGGTAACAAGGCCTCCTATGGAAAAGGCGGAGGAATTTCTCGGGTATCTGAAAGAGAGTCTCAAGGAGAGGAATGCCTTATAGTTTTGCCTTCCATTCCGCCTCTGCTTCAATCTCCCCATGTCCAGACGCCATTGTTGTTTAGGCTGTAAAACTGGTCGTTTAATATCCTTTCGTGTAGCTCCTCCTCCCTGGCCAATTTTTTGAACATATCCCTCCCAAGGGGATCGGCGGTCTCCTTTGCCATTTCGAGGTAATACTTCTGGGCCTTCCTCTCCTCTTTTATGGCCATGGAAATGGCATCGATATCGTCGGCCTGAGCCCCTACGCCTTCCTTTATGGAGAGATCCGCGCTTATTTTCTTCCCCTTCTTGGAAAAGGTGGCCCCGGGGTAGGCGATCCACTTCCCATCTTCCTTGAGGGAATCATACAGGGCCTTCAGATGACGGAAATGATTCATTTCAAAATCGGCCAACTGGGAGAACATGTCCCTTCCCTTCGGGTTTTGGGTTTTCCGGGCTGCCCTGGAATAGAAGTTGTGGGCATCCATCTCGGCCTCCATCGAGGCCTTAATCGCATCCAGCGCACTGCTCTCTTTTGATTTCACCTCTCATCCCTCCGATAGATATTCCAGACGAAGGATACCCTTCTAGGATTTCAATTCATCGATCATCGACAGGAGGGGGTACCTGCATCTGGTGGCGTTTTTACCCTCTTTCTCGAGCGCTTCCGTTTACCAACGCTTTACCGGCCTCAAAGGCCTCTCGAAGCGCAGTAGGATGGTTTCGGATATCTCCTTTGTCCTCGACGCCCTTGAAAAGTAGCTGTCCTGCGAAATCCGCGCCTACGGCGTCAAAGAAGTACTTCACGGTGAGCATGGCACCATCAAAGAGCCTCGCTCCCTTGGTGGCCCCCACTGAAATAAAAAATCCCTTTCTCCTCCTTCCCGGTTTCTCCGGTGGCAACTTCAAGCGATACTTTCTCACCCATAGGGACTGGACGCGGTCTATGAAAGCCTTTGCCCACGCGGTGACCCCGTAAAAGAAGATGGGGGAAGCCAGAATGATGCAATCCGCCTCCACAAGCTTCGGGTAGACCTTCTTCATGTCGTCATCGAGGACACATTCCCCCGTCTCATCACAGCCGTGACATTCTATACAGGGGGAAAACTTGAGCTCGGAGATGATAATCCTCTCTATTTGCGCACCCCACTCCTGCGCCCCCTTGAGCATCTCTTCCAACAATAGGTCTGTATTTCCCCCTCGCCTGGGACTTCCAAAAAGTCCCAGGACTTTCACCTTATACTCCATTCCAACAATTCTCCCATTGCATCTGGTTTTTCGGCCTAATTTCTCGACTCGAGACCTTTAAATAATAAGAAATGGAGGGAATACTTTCAAGGAAAAGGCATCTGGTGTTCCCTTATCAAAGATAAAAAATGTTTTTTAATCAACAGGTTACAAAAATACTGTCAATAAAAGTCAGGAAACTCCAGAAAGGCAGGAGAAGGGTTCTTGAGCTTCTGGAGGGCACCTTTGTCCCTTTGGGTAATTTGCTGGGGGGGCTGTATGCAATGCGACAAAAATTTCGTGAGATCTTGTCATCTCGAGGCGAGTTTGTTATTTATATTGACATTTGGGAAAGTAACAGGGGGGAGGGATGAAGGAATATCCAGGGGCGAAACGATTTGGAAAGGTGCTCTTCCCAATCGTTCTGGCAATTGTGGGGCTCTTTATGGTATTCGACGGGGTCCACCCCTATGTTGGAACAATTTTCGTCATTGCAGGCGGGGCCATCTTGGTGTCTCAACTTATGAAGATGGGAAGATATAAAAGGACGAGGGAGTGAATAGATACATGAACCTCCCCTTATCCCCTTGGAATCGTAAGATATCGCTCAAGGTTTCGCAATTTTTTCTCACCGATCCCCCTGATGTTCTTCAGCTCCTCGATTTTCCGAAAGCCTCCCTTTTTAGAACGATATTGGACGATCCTTTCCGCCAACCGGGGGCCGATGCCAGGAATAAGGGTTAGATGGTGTTCCTCCACCTCATTGAGGTTTAGGGGGATGGAGAATACGATACACTTATCAGGCTCCATTCGGGCTAATTCTATGGTTAGGATCTGTTTTTGGTCTCTTATCACGGCGATCTTGGACCCGGTATTGAGGGTGCTATTGAGCACCTGGAGATTACCGATTTTTCCCCCTCTGATTCCTCCCGCCTTGAGGAGCGCCTGCTCCACGGTTACCTCCCTCGGGAACGAGTAGATGCCCGGATTGGGAATCTCCCCAACGACCTCGATGGCGATGTTCAATGGATTCCCTTGGTGAGTATCATCAGAACTTGGCTTCTCTGATAGGGAGATAAAAAGCGAGACCAAGAAGAGCGACGAGGCCAAAGAAAGGAGAAGCCAGCTCTGTTTGGAGGAATAGATCCTCATGGGGTCGGCGTTGCGTCGTCTTTGGTAAGACCCTTTTTATCCAACTGGAAGGCGTCGTGCAGGGCTCTTACCGCCAGTTCGGTGTATTTCGATTCGATAATACAGGAGATCTTGATTTCCGAGGTGCTGATCATCATGATGTTAATCCCTTCCTTTGCCAGAGCCCCGAACATGGTAGAGGCAACCCCGGAATGACTTCTCATCCCCGTTCCCACAATGGATACCTTGGCGATGTTTTCATCCGTGTCGATGTCTTTAGCCCCTATTTCCCGTGTAATTTCCCTTACGATGTTCGTGGCTTTATGGAGATCGCTCTTAATCACCGTAAAGGTGATATCGGCAAGGCCCTCTCTGCTCATGTTTTGGATGATCATGTCCACCATGATGTTGGCAGCGGCTATAGCGCCGAAGAGTCTATGGGCGATTCCGGGCTTATCCGGAACCTTGGTGATGGTAATCTTGGCCTCATGCTTATCGCAGGTCACCCCTGAGACGACGACATTTTCCATTTCCTCATCCTCCTGGCAAACCAAAGTCCCGATGTTATCGTTGGAAGAAGCCCTCACGTGGACGGGAACCTGATATTTTTTTGCAAATTCAACCGCTCTTATGTCCAGGACTTTGGCCCCCAAGCTGGCCATTTCCAGCATCTCGTCATAGGAGATTTTTCCCAACTTTCTCGCCTTTTCGCATATGTTGGGGTCAGTGGTGTAGACACCATCCACGTCGGTGAAGATTTCGCAAACATCTGCATTGAGGGCTACCGCCATGGTCACCGCCGTCGTGTCCGATCCGCCACGGCCCAGGGTAGTGATATTCCCCTCATCATCTACGCCCTGGAAACCCGCCACGACGACGATCTTTCCGGCCTCCACGTCCTTCAGGATTTTATCGGAACTCACATGCGTAATCCGAGCCTTGCCGTATGCACTATCGGTCTGGATCGGAATTTGAAACCCCAGGTAAGACTTTACCTCATGGCCCATCGACTTTATGGCCATGGAAACCAACGCAACGCTGATCTGCTCTCCGGTTGATACCAGAACATCGAGCTCTCTCCCATCGGGGAGAGGTGTTAGTTCATGGGCGAGGTTGATGAGCTTGTCCGTCTCCCCGGCCATGGCTGACACGACGACGATGACGTCATTTCCAGCTTCCTTGGTCCGGACTGCCCTTTGGGCGACGTTTTTTATCCTTTCGATATCGCCAACCGATGTGCCCCCGTACTTTTGAATGACTAAGGCCATTTTCCCTCCTAGGTACCTACGCTAACAGAAGGGCGATTGATAGCCCTGAGGAGATAACGGAAAACCGCAAGTCGGTCATTGGCTGCAGCCAAATGGTTCATTTCTTTTCCGATGGGCTATTTTCCCCACTATATCCCGGTAGGGATCCCCCAACCCTGTGATCCTGAACTTCCGCCGATTCTCACTGAGGTGTGTAATTTCGATCATCAAGCGGTTTTCGGGGAGGAGGGGGAGGACCTTTTCGGCCCACTCGATCACGGTTACCCCTTCACCGTAGAAATATTCCTCGTATCCCAATTCCTCCATTTGGTCCGTCTCTTCGAGCCGATACAGATCGAAATGGTTGAGGGGAATTCTACCGGGATATTCGTTGATGATGGTGAAGGAAGGACTGGTCACATAGTATCGGTCGTCAACGCCCAATCCCCTCGCCAACCCCTTGATCAAGTGGGTCTTACCCGTCCCTAATTCTCCGCAAAGGCCGATTACGCTGCCGCGTTTCAGGACCTCTCCGATGAATTGCCCCAGTTGAATCGTCTCTTCCGGGCTGGATGTGCATAAAATAAGACCCTTCCTCCTCAGGTTCTTTGCCTCCCGTTTTACCATGTATCCCTGGAGAAATAGACCGGAACTTAATATAAAAAAAAATCAAGGGAAATGCAATATTTCTTAAAGGAGGATCCCTGAATTTCTGGGGGTGGTACTTTTCGCGCGATTAAGAAACTTCATCTCCGAAGAGTCGGGTATGTTATTTTGAAGATGAGTGGGGAAAGAGGGAGAAAAGAGGGAGGAGGTTAGGCCTCACCCTCGAAGTCTTCGGGTTTAAGATTCTTAATCCATTCCTTTAAACGATCGGGGAGGTCCCGGCCCTCTTTGTCGAGCACGGCGTTCTTCGTACGGTGGAGGACATCCTCCTCGACAAAAATCGGTACCCCCGCACCCAGGGCAATCGCAATGGCATCGCTGGGCCTGGAGTCGATGACGAGCTCGCCTTTTTTAGCTTCGATGTAAATCAAGCCATAATAGGTGTTTTCCTTGAGATCGTTGACGACTACATGAGTAACCTTACAGTTGAGGGCATCAATGAGATTGCGGATGAGATCATGGGTTAATGGTCTATGGGAGGAGGACTTTTTTAGCTTGAGGGCTATGGCGTTGGCTTCGAATGGGCCAATCCAAATGGGGAGGGCATGCTTATTCTCTCCATCCACCAAAAAAACCACAAACCCGTTTGAGGACGGATCGAATGTAAGAAACTTCACCTTCATCTCTATCAACATCTTCTCCCCCAGTCTCGCTATACTATCCCAATGCGATGTTAAAAATCTTTCCTCTATGGGGGATCATAGCCCTTTGAGCGTGACCCAGGTATCCTTATCCCCATAAAAGTGATTTCGCGCAATGGATGTCTTGGCAACCCTTTCGAAACGAATTGCGCAAGAACTATACCAGTCGATGTTGGGAGGTCCCACGTCGATGGGAATTTCCCCCATGATTGGATAATTCTCATAGAGATCCTCCCATTCGCCTTTTCCTTCGGGATAGAGGCTGAAATTCCTGAGGACATCGGTAATGACGAGTCGATTTCGAGTGAGGATGGCTTGAACCTCATACCATTTTGGCAGCGAAGATTCCACCATGGTTATCCCGATATATCCCGCACTTTCGCCCTCGGTCAAGGATCTTATCCCCCTCTTCAGGAAAGTGATCATCCCCTTGATTCCCTCAGGGGGTTCGCTAACGAAGACATCGAAGGTGTAACGGAGGTGATGGGGAAGAGATCGGTTGAGGTTGAATTCCATGGTTTCGATGTTGAGGCCAAGCTCCTCCGCTTTTTCCTCGATAAATCGAAGGATCCGTTTATCGATGTCCAGAACAAGAATCCTCCGAGACATTCCCAACATCCCCAGATACAGGCTAAAGAGGTCATCATCGCCAATTAAGAGGATTGAACGGTCCTCCAAATCCCCCCTTTCATACATAAAAGAGGCTTTTAAGGCGAGATCCGGGAATGAAATCAATCCCTGATTAAAATTGGGATCGGGTATAGGTCTCCCAGAAAGCAATGAGGTAAATTGTTGGAGGGTCTTATGGAAGATCCCTTCAACGATTAGGCCTTTTCCATTACAGGATTTACACCTCGGGTCCATTCGAGGATGGTAATTTCCATTTCCCAGCAATTGAAACCTTTTAGTGGATCTATGGAAATGAATTATCCGTCCGGCCATAAGCCTCTTTATCGTCGTTACGAGGACGGAAAGGGTCGAATCTTGAAGGGCTGCCAACTCCCAAAAGGATTTTGGACTTTCCTTCAGCGCTCTCAATATCTGTATTTCGGTCC
>Ga0209978_10000596_pt1 | contig 14054 bp, 10 predicted proteins | sample BentaG_FD_182805 | JGI IMG/M metagenome (GOLD analysis project Ga0209978, IMG submission 182805) | Deep subsurface microbial communities from South Atlantic Ocean to uncover new lineages of life (NeLLi) - Benguela_00093 metaG (SPAdes)... | ecosystem: Environmental > Aquatic > Marine > Oceanic >...
AGAGAAGAGAGGGAGGCTTTTCCAATCGAAGCTCTTAGCGGTTCCCCTTTTGAGGTGCTTTTTGGTTCTTTTATGTTTATGAAGGTACTTGGCGATGGTAGAGATGGCTATCTCGATTTGGAGGTTCCTCTTCAGCCAATAGTGGAGGCGTTTGGGGCCGAAGCCTGAGACCTCTCTGACGCGCAAGATGAGCCTCTCCAGCTGAGGGTCTAAGCGGGCGGGTTGGCTCTTTCCTTACAGGATCCCTGTGGGAAGGGATAGGGGGAAGGCTCTCTAACCCTCTCTCCCCTTCCTTTTGGTATCTTAAGACCCACTTGCGTACGATGCGACGATGGGTGCCGAAGTTTCTAGACGTCTGGGAGTAGCTACCAGTCTCCTGATAGTCTTTCACTAGGATCATCCGGGCTTCGGTTGGATTCATTTTCCAGAGGTGGTAATATGTGAGCATACACTTCGTCCTGAGACTCAGTATCGAAGGACGGACCTCGCGGTAGAGAGGATACTATCTCTACGATACCAGAAGATGAGGTTCTTCTCCTTCGGATGCTGAGGCATCGTCAGGATGCCGAACGCACTCACCTGGTACCGAGGTCCGTAGAATTTTCTTTACCTACTTTGACAAATCCTCAAATCTGCTGTATGATGCATGCAAGGGCTTGCAGTAAAACACTTGCTGTATATCGCTTGCTGATAATTGCTTGCCTCGCACCTGAAATAGTCGGTGTTGAACACCCAACCGGATCGCGATGAAGGGCGGTTGGGTTGGCATAAGTCTTGTACTGGGGGCAAGTGACCTTGGGCAATAGGACAATCACCATTCGCGACGTGGCCGAGCAGGCCGGGGTGTCTCAGAGCACGGTCTCCCGTGTGCTGAGTGGCTCGGAGACGCAGATTCCCATTAGCCAGGAAACCCGTGAACGTGTTCAGAGGGTGGCCGAGGAGTTGGCTTATCGTCCCCACCCTGGCGCGCGCTCTCTGAGCGGAAAGGGCACGGGTCTCTTAGGCCTCATCGTGCGCGAGATCAACGATCCCTTTTTCGCTGAGTTCATCGAGGTGGTCAGCAACATGGCAAAGGAGGAGGGCTACGACCTGGTGTTAGGCAACGCCAAGCGTGACCCGGAGAACGATTTGGCTCTCAGGGATAGGATGCTCGACCTGAGGTACTGCGATGGCCTCCTACTCTGCGGTGACCTTCAGGAATCACCGGAGGCTCGCACTTTTCTGGCCAAGATGGGAAGGGACCACCGACTGGTGTCTGTGTCTCGTGGCAGCCAACAGCTTGCGGGTAACACTCCGTCTGTGGGTACTGACAACCGTAAGGGAGTGTTTCTGGCCCTTGACTATCTGGCCCAGTTAGGACACCGGCGGATCGCCTGTATGAATGTTGGCCGGGTGGGGGAGCTGTGGGAGCGCCTGGAGGCCTACAGCGAGTTCATGCGAGACAGGCTTGGTGGGGTGCCGGAGGAGTACGTCCAACCGGCCGAGAACAGTTTCAAAGGGGGCTATGAGGCCACCAAGTGTTTGCTTTCCCTCTCCACGCCTCCTACGGCGATATTTGCGATGGATGACGTGATGGCCATTGGGGCGCTGGGCGCGGCTGCAGACATGGGATGGGCAGTACCGTCGAGCCTGTCCATCGTCGGCTTTGACGACATGGATGTTAGTGCCTACGTTCGGCCGGCTCTGACTACCGTGCGCCAGCCGATCGACGAACTCGGCAGAAAGGCCGTGGAGTTGCTCTTATCGATGATAGAGGATGAGGCGCCTTGTGACCCTTGTCCTCGGCTGGTTCTGGATCCCGAGCTCACAATCCGAGATTCCTGTGGACCGCCCTCGGACTGACGATCCGTAGGATGCAACGCTCTTGCTAAAGTGCGATGCAAGATGACAGTGATGGGCCACATACACTTACTCACCGGCTGGTTTTTCATTTAAGCTGGGGGACTCGAAAGGTACCGCACCACGTATCACGGCGGAGGGAGATTTGAGCGAACAACTCAAAGCAGGCGTGATTGGATTGGGTCTCTTGGGAAGTGGACACGCCCAGGTTCTCGACGAGCGATCAGAGGTGAAGGTCACAGCCGTCGCCGACATTCAGGCGGACAAGGCCGACGAAATCGCGGGACGGGTCAGCGCCCTGGCCTATTCCGATTATGAGCAGATGCTCCGTGAGCAGACGTTGGACATTGTGGTCGTTGCCACTCCCGATCCCCTGCACAAAGAACCGATGCTGGCAGCCGTCAAGGCCGGTGTGCCCAGTATCATCCTCGAGAAGCCGTTCGCCACCACCGTGCCGGAAGCGGAAGAGATGGTCGAAGCCGCCGAAAAGGCCGGCACCAGGATATTTGTGGCCTATGCCAACAGGGGGGCATCTCCTCTGGACAGAGCGACCTTCTATGTGATCCAGGAGGGCCTTCTGGGCGAGGTCGTCTACGGAGAAGTACGCGTCGATGACAATATCTCTGTCCCTACTCGCATGTGGGGAGATAGAAGTCGCGAATGGGTCGCTGGGTCGTCCAGCGCCCAGTTTCTGTTGAGCCACGTGGTCGATTACCTGCGCTGGGTCCTGTCACCAGCCGAGGTCTGCCAGGTGTATGCTATCTCGCAGAAGAAGGTGCTAGAGTACACGCCAGACCTCTACGATGCGTTCCTCACCTTTGACAACGGAACAAAGTTCAGGGTCAAAGGAGGGTGGATCAAGCGAGTGGACGGGCTCGTCGAGTTTACGCTCTCCTTTTCGGGTTCGGAAGGCACTCTCGACTACATCAAGCTCCCGGGTTTTGGACAGGTGGAAGGCTGGCGAGCGAACGTCCGGAAACAGATCACGACAGAGGAATTGCTGTCCCATCAGGAGAATCTGCAGCAGCGAGAGATCCCTGTGCGCGCTCTGTTTCACCGTCCGCCAAACACCTCGCCTTGGATGGAGGCCGACCGCGCACTCAAGCGGAGTCTCGAAGCCTTTGCATTGCCTGGGGATTGGTGGCACCTGGAGCGATGTTTCGTGGATGCTGTGCTAGAGGATACTCTGACTCCCTCTTCGTGGCTCGACTATGGACCGCTGCCCACAAGCATTGACGGCCTGAAGCAGACGCAGGTTGTGAGTGCCATTGTCGAATCGGCAGAACAGGATAGGGTGATAAGCTGTCACCAGTGATGGAATCCCACACCCTGGCCGGCGGGTTGTTCGAGGAGGTGCGACACAAGTTGTCTCTTCTCTGTGTGGGATGAACCAGGCGAGTCGCTCGTGTGCCCGCGTGCGCGTCATGCCACAGAATCAACTTACGGGCAGAAGCCCAAGACCCAGGCAGTCACAAGCGGCTTTTCACCCCTGAAAGCAGGCTGTGGGGCTTGCCAAAGGAGCTTGAGGGAAGAAGGGAGGTGATCATAGCGAATCTGGTGTAAGACGATGGCCGACAGTTTCACAAGAAGCAGAAGAAAGGAGAAGAAACAATCATGCGGAGCAACAAATGGCAACTCTTAACGGTATTTCTAGTACTGACCCTGGTCGTCCCACTGGCGGCGGCCTGCGGTCCCACACCGGAACCGGAAGTCATCAAAGAGACGGTGGTCGTCACTGAGGAGGAGGTGGTGGAGGTCGTGGTCACTGCCACGCCGCCTCCCGAGCCGCCTAAGCCTGAGGGTCCCAGCGGCAGCGTGCGTTTTCTCATCGCCGAGAACTTTTGGGCCGACTGGGATCCCTACCAGCACACTGCCCAGAGTCAAGGGCGAATCGAAGCGCAGATCTTTGACTACTTGGTGGACTTTCCGGACACAGATGCGCCTCCAGTGCCGATGCTTGCGACCGAGTGGACGCAGATCGACGATCGCACTTGGGAGTTCAAACTTCGGGAAGGTGTCACATTCCACGATGGCTCGACCTTCGACGCTGCGGACGTGAAAGCGTCCATTGAACTGGCATCCGGAGCGACGGATACTCCGACCCTTCAGGCCGGAGACTGGCTTCCGACGACCGTGGAGATCGTGGACGATTACACGGTGCGTTTGTCGACTGAGGAACCGTTCGCCGGGCTCTTCACGCAGCTGCGGAACGGGATCATCGTGTCGGCGGATGACCTGGCCTACAACGCTGAGGCGATCAAATTGCAACCGAATGGAACCGGTCCGTTCCGCCTCGTCGAGAACGAAGTGACCCGCAAGGTGATGGAGGCGAACACGGACTACTGGCAGGGCCCGCTCCAGATCAAGACGCTCATCTGGGAGTTCATCCAGGACCCTGACACCCGGCTCGCCGCGTTGATGGCTGGCCAGGCGGACGTGATCGATCGAGTCCCGCCGCAGCACCTCCAGGTCATCGCCGGCAGCGAGAATCTGACGCTGAGCTCGGCGACCGGCATCGAGAGCGTGAACCTTTGGGTGAAGCCAGGTCGATTCCCACTCTGGGATGAGACTCCGGCGTTCCGCGAGGCCGTGATGCGATCGATCGACCGAGAAGGCCTGGTGAAGGGCCTGGTCCAGGGCGGGAGTGCCGTGGCAACCAGTTTCTTGCCCACCAAGACGCTCTATCACCAGGACGGTGACCCGGCCTACACGAAGGACATCGAGGCCGCTCAGGCCTTGCTGGCCGAAGCCGGTGTCCCTGACGGGGGGCCTGAGTTCGAGCTGTGGGTGGCGAGCGGATTCCTCCCCCGCGCTGAAGAGGTCGGCGCCGCCATCGCCGCCAGCATGCAGGAGGCCGGGCTGAAGCCCAAGATCGTGACCACCGACCTGGGAGCCATGATCGACGACATCTTCTCCGAGGACGGTACGGGGGCGATGTACCACCTGAGTTGGAGCAGCGACGGCGATCCGTACAACCACGCCTTCGTCTACTCCGACAACTTTGCCTGGTACTTCGGAGATGAGCGCCTCCAGGAGCTCATCGATCTGTCAGCAACCACGACGGATCCTGCGGAACGCGAGCAAGTCGTTGCCGATCTACAGGCTCATATGTGGAAGCAGCTATGGCATGTGCCGCTGTACAACAGCGATTTCAGCATCGCCCACAGCACGAACCTCGTAGGTCTGGACGTTCGACCCAACTTCCAGACTGTGTTCTACCCAGCGAGCATCATCGAGTGACCGAGGGACACCACACGTAGGCAGATGATCACATCACAGGGAGTCGGGCTCCCTGAGTAAGTGCGGGGATGCTCGACTCCCTTGGTCTACTGGAGATAGCGATGCTTAGGTACATTCTGCGCCGCACGGGCCAAATGGTAGTCGTCGTCTTTGGCGTCGTGACCTTGGTGTTCTTTCTCCTGCGAATCGCCTCAGGCGATCCAGCTCGCATGATGAATCCACCGGGACAGCAGGAAGAGCTCGTTCAACTGACGCGCGAGAAGATCGGGACCGACAGACCGTTGATGGTGCAATACTGGGACTACCTCGTCGGATTGCCGCAGGGGGATCTCGGCACATCATTTCATGGCGGGCACCCCGTCCTCGATGAGTTGTTGAAGGCTCTTCCCAACACCGCCATGCTGGCGGTGACCACGATCCTCTTCTCCTCGGCTGTTGCCCTCATTCTCGGCATTGGCGCGGCCCTCCGCGCCAATGGAGCGTTCGACCGGGTCGTGCTGGTGTACGTGTCGGTCGCATTGGCCACCCCAAGTTTCTGGCTGGCGATCGTTCTTGTTCTGATCTTCGCGGCAAAGCTTGACTGGCTGCCCGCCATCGACATGGAGGGGCCAAAGAGTTTTGTCCTACCGGTCATCACTCTTGCCGTGATGCTCACCCCGGTGCTCATCCGCACTATACGTCAGTCGTTCCTCGAGACTCTGAGTGACGACCACATTCGAGCTGCCCGAGCCAGAGGTATCCCAGAGCGGCGTGTGATCCTGGTTCACGGGCTCAAGGTGGCGGCACTACCACTGGTCACGCTGATCGGCCTGCAACTAGGTATGATCCTGGCCGGCTCGTACGTCGTCGAGAGCATCTTCAATTGGCCAGGGATCGGGAAGTTGACTCTCGATGCCGTGGCCGGTCGCAACTTTCCAATGATCCAGGGCGGCGTTCTCGTGGCTGCGCTCGCCTTCGTGATCGTCAACTTCCTCGTCGATCTGGCCTACGCAGCTCTGGACCCCCGAATCCGGATAAGTGCGAAATGACAGATCTAGCGACCGGGGGCATCTCGCCGGAGCCCGTGACCGATGCGGCACCAGCCCGAAGCCACATGGTGCGGCGGCTCCTTAAGCACAGAGCCTTCGTCATCGGGGCGATCGGCCTTACCATCATCGTCTTGATCGCCCTAGGTGCGCCGCTCCTGGCTCCGCACGACCCGCTGACGCAAGACCTTGCCAACAGCCTGGCTCCACCCTTTTGGGGTGAGGGAGGGTCGTTCGACCACCCCTTGGGCACGGACACGCTCGGACGAGATGTCGCCAGCCGACTGATGTATGGCGCCCGCAACTCGCTTGTCATCGCTTTTTTCGCGGTCCTGCTCGCTTCGGTTCTCGGCCTTGCCGCTGGATTGTCGGCCGGGTTCTCTCGTGGCTGGTTGGATTCGGTTCTCATGCGCCTCGGAGACATCCAGCTGGCCTTCCCGTTTATCCTGCTGGCGATAGTTGTCCTCGGGGTCATCACTGATCGCAACGCAGTCCATCTGATCCTCGTACTCGGCATTCCCACTTGGATCCTCTATGCACGGGTGGTGCGGTCCAGGGTTCTCGCGGAGCGCGAGAAGGACTACGTGCTGGCTGCCAAATCGATCGGCGCCAGCCGGATGCGGCAGATGCGGAGGTACGTCCTGCCGTCCGTGTGGATGGTCGTCTTGGTGATCGCCATGCTTGATTTCGGCTTTGTCATCATGGTCGAGGCAACGCTGAGCTTTCTCGGTTTCGGTCTGACCCCGCCAACGCCGTCGTGGGGCTCGATTCTCGCTGAGGGCCGTCGGAATATGATCATCGCGCCATGGCTCGCGATCCTTCCGGGGTTGGCCATCATGGTGACGGTCCTGGCCATCAATATAACCGCAGACGGGGCTGCCGACGTCCTGGACCCCAAGCTTAAGATGAGCATCTTCCGCCGGTTGGCTCAGAAGAAACCAGCGAATGGGACGTCGACAGACCTAGAGAGCGAGGACGCCGGATCCACCCGATCCGAGCCAGCCGCCACCAAGGATGAGGTGGAGCCGCCCACGCTTCTCGAGGTGCGCGATCTGAGCGTTGAGTTTCCACTGGAAGACAAAGTCGTCAAGGCAGTTCGCCACGTGAGCTTTGATGTCCACCGAGAGCAGACGCTCGGAATCATCGGGGAGACTGGGTCCGGAAAGTCCGTATTGGCATCCTCCATCATTCAATTGATCGACTCGCCGGGACGGGTGACCAATGGTGAGGTTCTCTTCGAAGGCCGGGACGTCACCCGCATCGGTGACAACGAGGTGGCCCAGCTCCGCGGCACAAAGATCGGTATGATCTTTCAAAACCCAGCGTCGTCGCTCAACCCGGTCCTCAGCATCGGCTCGCAGATGGTCGAGACCATCCGGCAGCATCAGAAGGTCTCGCCTGCCGATGCCAGGGACATGGCGAGCCAGGCGTTGCTCGATGTGGGCATCGGCGACCCGCAGGGCATCCTGTCGCAATACCCGTTCCAGCTCAGCGGTGGGATGAACCAGCGGGTCATGATCGCCCTGGCCATGCTTGCCCAGCCTGACCTCTTGATCGCCGATGAGCCGTCCAGCGCGCTCGATGTGACAACGCAGGCCCAAGTGCTCGAACGGCTGCGAGACATCACCCGCCAGCATCAGACCTCGCTGATCCTGATCACCCACGACATCGCGCTGGTGGCAGAGTTCGCCGATGAGATTCTGGTCATGTACGCCGGTCAGGTCTGCGAGGTCGGGCCTGTCCGGAGCGTTATCGACGATACCAAACATCCCTACACCAAGGCACTGCTGGATTCGGTGCCGCGAGCCGAGATAGAGACCGGCACGCGCTTGCAGGTCATCCCGGGCGAGCTTCCAGATCCAACGGCACTGCCCCCAGGTTGTCCCTTTGCGGACCGTTGTGGGTCAATGATGAACATTTGCCGAGAAGTCAATCCGAGCCAGGTGCGCGTCGGGCCTGATCACGACGTAGCGTGCCATCTCTGGTCGTCCAACAAAGATGAGGAGAAGGTGTGATGGCCCATCTCCTAGAAGTTCGGGATCTGAAAAAGCATTTTGTCGGCCGCTCAGGGATATTCGGTGGTTCAGCGAAGAAAACGGTGCGGGCCGTCGATGGCGTATCGTTTACCGTGGATCAGGGCGAAACATTGGGTCTTGTCGGCGAGAGCGGCTGTGGCAAGTCGACCCTGGTGAAGACGTTGCTGTACCTTGAAGTGCCCACCAGTGGCGAGGTATACTACGATGGCCAACGGTTGACGGAGAAAGAAGCCATGCGGCTGCGCCGGCGGGCTCAGATCGTCTTCCAGGATCCCTACATGTCGCTGCCACCGCGCATGCGGATCGGTGATATCGTCGCCGACCCGCTCTTGATCCATCGCCTGGCTGACCGCCGCTCGGTTCGGGAGCGGGTCAATCAACTCCTAGAGGACGTTGGCCTGCAACCAGAGACCGCCGATCAGTACCCGCACCAGTTCAGTGGTGGTATGCGCCAGCGGGTTGGGATTGCCAGGGCGCTCGCCGTGCAACCCAGCCTCGTCGTGGCCGACGAGGCCGTCTCGTCGCTGGACGTATCGGTCCAGTCACAGATTCTCAACCTCTTCAAGGACCTCCAAGAGCGCCGTGATCTGACCTATATTTTCGTCTCGCACGATCTCGGCGTGGTCAAGTACATGAGTCACCGCATCGCGGTGATGTACCTGGGCGAGATCGTGGAGTTGGCCGCGACAGAGGAGCTGCACGCGCGCCCGCTGAACCCCTATACCCGAGCGCTCCTCTCGGCCATACCTTCCATTCACGGAGCCGGACGGGAGCGCATCCGGCTGGAAGGCGAACCTCCCGATCCTGGAAACCCGCCGCCGGGCTGCAAGTTTCATCCGCGCTGCCAGATCGCGCAGGAGCTCTGTGCGCAAGAAGCACCTCAACTGAAAGAGTGGTTGCCGGGGCATTCGGTAGCCTGTCACTTTGCTCTCACCGACTCTGGGTTGGCGGGAGGCCCGGATGACCAGCAACTGCGGATGAAGGTGAAAGCATGAAGATCAGAGCTGGCATCGACGCAAACCTTTGCCAAGTCGGCACCGTGAATCGGGTTTATCCTCTTTTCTCCATCTCCGACCAGGTATACTCTTCCGGAACTTGCCCTTCTCAAGACCTCGCTCATATCCGAGAAAAAACCTGTCGGGCGAATGACAGCGTAGTCAAGTCCACTGGCTACTAGATCTTTGACAAAGAGCTCACGCGGATTGACAACTCCCACCTTTTGCTCCAGCAAATGAGCATTGAACACGGATATGAAAATGAATTTGCTGACCGATGCCTTCAGAGCAGCGTCCAAGATGTTCCTATTGCCCTGATAATCAACATCCATGAGGCTAACGCCATCCCTCTGACGGGTGATGCCAATCGACGAGAAGATGACATCAATATCATCACAAAGCCCGTGTAAGGTTTCGGGTTTCGTGACCTCCCCAACGAAAACCTCATCTATGTAGTCTCTTGCGGGAGGTTCCAAGAATGGGCCAGTTTCTTCGAGTTTGTGAAGAGACTGCTTTCGCGCTAGCGCCCGAACCCAGTATCCCTGCTCTTTGAATTCCTTGACCACATATTTCCCGAGATATCCGGTGGCGCCTGCGACTAGAGCATTCTTCACGTTATCTTCTCCCTGTTGGGCAGATAGACGGCAACGTTTGGAGCTTCTCTGTTTCATTGCCAGTGTATCCCAGCAGTAAGACACCGTCAACCCAGATCAAACCCTCTCTCCCCCGTTCTCTCAGGCGATTCTTGGGGTGTAGGTATGAGCATAGGGCCAGGTGTGATCTCAAGGGTCTGAGCGGGTCGTTTGGTTGATCGTATACCGAAGAACACGCCCGAAATCGGGGTCTCAGGGGAGGGCGGGAGAGGTATGGGGGGAGAGAATCTGAAGGCGTGGGCACACGGGGTGACCTGGAGATGCCCTCTTATCGACTATTTCTCTCAATCTCCGAAAGCAGTTTCTCTAACGGTGAGTCTGCCAAAGAGGTCAGTCGTAGGTCCGCCTGATCCAGAGAAAGATGTCGTGTCAGAGAATTTGGCACCGCCACGCAGAAGATCCCTGCCCGTTTTGCCGCCAAGATCCCATTGGGCGAGTCTTCCAAAGCTATGGCCTCATGAGCCCGAACACCTAGCGCATGAAGGACAGCTCGGTACAACTCAGGGGCAGGCTTCGTGTGTGTCACATCGTCGGCGCATCTGATGCAGTCGAAGCAATCCCTTAGGCTAAGCCGTGACAGATGTTCAGTGACCCAATCACGCGATGAACTTGACGCCAATCCGAGTTTCAGGCCCAGCCTCTTCGCCTCAGTGATATACGCTTCCACTCCTGGCAATATGGGTTCTCTTTTCACCAATTCCATCTCGCGCTGTTCACGCTTCGACCGGATTGCCTGTCGATCAACAGGTCGCCCGAGCTGTGCCTCCAAGTAATCCAGAGTCTCAAATGCATCCACTGCGTCCGATGTACCAATGCACGTGGCCCAAGTAGATAAGGGCAAAGAGCAACCGTACTCCTGGTAGATCTCTTGCCAGGATAGGAAGGCTGGCGACTCTGTGTCCAAGATGAGACCGTCAAAATCGAAGATGAGTGCTCGTATCATTATCGATTTGGCAAGTGTTCTTTTACTCTATCGAGGGAAAGAACTCCGAGAGAATACACATTGATATCTCGCTGTGAACATTGCGTCTTCTCGCCGACGATAATCCTGATTTCGCCCGATGACGGATGTGCGTACCCTCTCCAGCGTGTTCACTATAGCACACCTTGAGCCCTAGACCAACTGTGTACGTTATGCCCCGGGGTAGTGATAGCGCTGATGTCGGTGCGGTGACCTGCTCGGCACCTCCCACACACCAAGCGCCCCTCTCATCCTCACTCGCAAAAGGACTATTCATGCCGGGATGGCGCAGCATCTGGAACCCCACGGGAAGCTCTCCATGGGCCTCCGGAGGCTCGGGGGAGGGTGGGAGAGGTATCGGAGTAGAGAATCTGAGCTTGTGGACACAAGACAACGCCCCTTCCATCCTCGCTGGAAGGAGCTATTCTTGCCGGAACGGTACGGCACTGCCGGGTCATCGGTCAGGGTGACAACAGTGGCATGGAAAACATCCCTTGCTGCCTCCGTGGCTGTGGTGTCCCCGAAGATCGCCACTTCTCCTCTCGCCGCACCTTGCGTCCATACTTATCATTTGTCCAAGACTTCGACAAATCGAGCGATGTCTTCTTCGTTATTGTAGCCGTGAGGGGAGACGCGTACGAACTTGCTGCCGCTTGCATCGCAGCGATTGCAGACGATGACGTTGTGCGCGCTCAACTTGGCGCACGTGGCTTCGGCGTCAGGTGTTTCAAATGTGACGATTCCTGAGCGGTGCTGGGGCTGTAGGTTGCTGAAGATGGGGTAACCGCGCTCCTGCAGTTCCTTGATTAGCACATCAGTCAACTCTAGAACGCGACTCTCTATCTTGGCGATGCCCACTTCCATAAGCATCTCCACAGCCGCTTTCAGACCCGCAATGCCTGCCTGGTTCAAGGTGCCGATGTGAAATCGGCTTGCGTCGGAGAGGAAGGTCATATCATAGTTCAGGTAGTCCTCCTTGCCCACCACTCCCCCCGCCCCAGTCAGGACTGGGCTTATATCATCAACAACCTCGCGCCGCGAGAACAAGAAGCCTTGCCCTCTTGGTCCGAACAACCACTTCGGCCCGCCAGTGGCCATGAAATCAATTTGTGACGCCCTGACATCCATGGGAATGACCCCCAAGGACTGGATCGCATCCACCACGAAATAGATGCCACGTTGTCGACAGAAAGCACCCATCACTGCCAGGTCAGTCTGGTACCCACTCAGGAATTCCACAGAACTGACGGCAACCACCTTGGTGCGCTCATTGACCACAGCCTTCAGAACATCTGTGTCCAGCCCCCCCATGTGGTGCGGGATAATACGGACCTTGATCCCCTTCCGCTCTAAGTTCAACCGTGGATAGACATTTGCTGGATACTCCATGTCGGTCAGAACGATTTCATCGCCCGGTTCCAAAGGTAGACCATTAGCAGCTATGCTGATGCCAGTGGCTGTATTCTCGACGAAAGCAATCTCATCAGGCGAGGCGTTGATCAACGCGGCCATGGTCTCTTGAGCTTCTTCGATGGATGACTTCAATTCATCCCAGCACTTGGGGAGATGTTGACGTCTGAAGAGGTGATTCTCCATGGCCCGCACAACGCAGGTAGGCAAAGGCGAAGTAGCGGCGTGATTCATGAAAGTGTATTCGCTGACCAATGGGAATTGATCTCTGAAATCGTCAAAGTTCATGGCCATAGTAAACCCTCCGATGACAGGCGTCCCCGACTTGAGGCGACCGCGAGAAAGGTCGCCAGGTCTAAGCCAACTAACATGAGTAGAACCATCATAGTTCGGCTTACCCTGCCTGTCAACCAAGACAGGCCATGGGATTCCCATGATGGCCGGTGCCAAGGGATTGTGGCCGTTGTCATCCTAGTGGTTGCCAAGCGGTCAGACAAGGTCGAGCCCCTTCCATCCCCACTCGAAGCCATAACAACCAACCTCAGTCCCAGATCAGACCCTCTCTCTCCCGTTCTCTCAGGCGATTCTTTGGGTGTAAGTATGAGCACAGGGCCGGGTGTGATCTCAGGGGTCTAAGCGGGTGTTTTGATTGGGCTTATGCCTAGGAACAGCCGGGAAATCGGCGGGTTCAGGGAGGTCTTGGGGGGAGAATGATGGGGAAAATGGGGAATTATGTCGGAAGTGGGGGCTGGTGGCTGTAGGTAGAAGTCAGATGAATAGGCCCAGGCGGGGATCCGGCGTTTCTCAGGAACGCGTAATAGCATTCTCCTACAGTACTCTCTCTAGCAGCCTATCCCACACCCAGAGAGCGAACGGTTCACTGATCTCATATCGAGCAGGTGAACTCCACATTGGTCTGTGGGGGAGCTCTTCCGTTTCCAAGAGGTCCGTGACACCGGAAAGGATATACACCCCTAGATGGGTCGAATGGAGAAGTGACTCTGCTCGCTCTCTGAGTTGTTGTTCCCACTTGCCCGAGTACCGTCCCCACCGGCGGTTGGTCTTGCCTAACCAGAACCGGTCGAGGAGTGCCATTTCCGCTTCGATGTTCTTTAGCCTTTCACTGACCGTAGCTTGCCTGACGATAGTCTTCAGCTCCACCCAGACATATTGCTTCTCTTTGGGAGCACGCAACACCCAGTCGCACCATCTTTTTGCCTCGTTTTCCTCGTCCTCGCTGATCTGCGTGAGCCAGCACGGAGCATCGGTCCACATCTCAAAATTCGTGGGATGCAGCCCAGCATCGGTAAGGGCGTTCAGTATTTCGACTTGCAGCCAATTCTCGTAGCTTAGCTCCTTCTCGCGACATAACTTTAGCGCCGCGATATTTTCCGGCTTTCCCAGATGCCCGGCGATGACTCGTGATACCTCCTCGACGATTCTGCCGCTGATTGCCATTCTCTCCTCCCTTGATGCATCACAACATCTGCGTCGTCACAAACTTTGGAACGGGCCATTGCTATTGGAATCGAGCACTCGAGTTGGGGTGTGCGCGTGCTCCGCGAGCGGAGAGCGCATGTGCCAGCGGCTATGACAGGCGGATTGCTTCCCCAACGATCGGCACATGCACTCGGATCGCCGTATCCTGCAGCCCCTCCACGAAAGCCTCAGGTAGCTCTGTATGTACCGGGATCACCTTACGAGGCTGGATTTGTTTGATCATGTCCATCAGCTGAGGACCGCTTGCGTGCCCTGACGCATGAAGCCCCCTGCCGCTTTCTGGATTCTCAGGATCTCCGATGAAATCGAGCCCAAAGAAGTCGAGCCAGTGGCGGATCTTCTTCATGTCCAGGTGGGCCGCCTCGTCATACTGTAGTGACCCCCGAAAACTGGAC
>Ga0209978_10000597_pt1 | contig 14054 bp, 14 predicted proteins | sample BentaG_FD_182805 | JGI IMG/M metagenome (GOLD analysis project Ga0209978, IMG submission 182805) | Deep subsurface microbial communities from South Atlantic Ocean to uncover new lineages of life (NeLLi) - Benguela_00093 metaG (SPAdes)... | ecosystem: Environmental > Aquatic > Marine > Oceanic >...
CTGCTTATAACCTCTCTATTGAATAATTGTTGTTCCGTGATATACTGTATAGTATAGACGAAAGACGAAACTTTTACCCTAAGGGTGGGTTTAATGAGGAAGGACTTACTTTCTATCGCTGACCTCACCAGCGAGGATATTAGATTACTTATATCAGGGGCTATAGATATGAAAGCTGAGGGCTGGCTTTCTCTGCTTGACAGGAAAGTATTAGCCCTCATCTTTGAGAAACCCTCATTAAGGACACGGGTTAGCTTTGAAGTAGCCATACGACAGTTGGGGGGACATACCATTTACCTGTCTCCGGTTGAGGTTGGGCTGCGAGAGCGTGAGTCAGTTCCAGATGTAGCTCGGGTGCTCAGTCGCTATGTAGATGCTATCGCTGCCCGCACCTTTGCTCATCATACCTTGGAGACACTGGCTAACTATTCAGCAGTGCCAGTGATAAATGCTCTATCCGATTTGGAACACCCATGCCAAGCTCTGGCTGACCTGCTTACTATTTACGAGAAAAAAGGGGAGCTAAATGGCCTGACCTTGGCCTTTATTGGAGATGGTAACAATGTAGCTCATAGTCTTATGCTGGCGGCGTCACTTATGGGAATGAATTTTAAGATTGCCTCCCCGGCAGGCTATGCTGTTCAGGATAGGTTACTCCTGCTAGCTCAAGACTACGCTATGGATAGTGGTGCTGAGGTATTTTGTACTGAGGAGCCAAAACTAGCGGCTCAAGGGGCTGATGTAGTTTATACCGATGTGTGGGCGAGTATGGGGCAGGAAGCTGAGGCTGAAGGGCGGCGCCAGATTTTTGCTAACTACCAGGTAAACAGTGAACTCCTCTCTTTAGCCAAGGAAGATGCCATATTGATGCACCCCTTGCCGGCGCACCATGGTGAGGAGATAGCTAAAGGTATTTTGGATAGTCCTAAGTCAGTGGTCTTTGACCAGGCTGAGAACAGGATGCACCTCCAGAAAGCGCTGCTGGCACAAATGCTGGGCGGTCTGGAGATACCACTTGGTTATCGATAGGGGGATAATATGATATTAAGAACCGTAGTGAGCTGGGGTTGGAGTCCTATCTTAATAACGACACTGGCAGTGGTTGGCTACATAAATAAATGGCCAATAGAAGTACTAGCCCCGGTACTAATTATTATCTTGGTCATTGGCTTGGTGGTAGCGGCAACTGGTGCTAGAGAGAAGGAAGTAGAGCATTTATCACGGAAAATCAAGCAGCTAGCTGGATATTTCAATCGCCGATTCATGGGTAATTCCTCCCTATCTATCTTCGCTCTCATAGAGAGTTTGTTCAATATTGATAATCCTAAACTGTGGGACTGGGCACGGGCGTGTGACATATCACGGCGTATTTTTAACACCTGGTGTGATAGCTTTATCAGTCGGGTGGAGAGCGACATTAGAGCGAGGAGATTTGATGTTTACTGGCGCACCTACTTAAATGAGTTGTGGTTAATCAACAACCATTATTATGAATTTGTCGAGCAGTTTTATGAGGTGGCAGAGAAGATTGAGCTTCCCCGGGAAATTATAGACCAGTACAATAGATTTGTGGTGGAATACAACGCCTTTGTGCAGAATTTCAGGGATGGTATTAGTGAGCTCAAGAAGGTGGCTAGAACTGAGATAGAGCCCCCCAGTGTTAAGCTGGCTAAAGAGTTACCAGGGTCAAAAACTCTTCCGGCTACCCAGGAGGAAGAGGAGAAGCCCTCCCAACCGACCCAACATAAAGGCTATATTTTGTAAGAGGCTTTTAGAGGCAAGGTAGAGTGATGTTCTTTATCTACCTCACCCCCTTAATCCCCCTCTCCTTCAAAGGAGAGGGGGAAGTGAAGAAAGAGGGGCTAAATCCCCCCTTAGACACTCTGTGAGGTTAGGGCACCTCCTTCAAAAAGGGGGAGATAGAAGATGAGGAGTTAACTTCTCTTAACACCATTTATATCAAGGTTTTTTAGCAAGGGGATTAAAAGGGGCGAAGCCCCTTTAAGAAATTCCCTCCCTCTCCCCTTTCAAAGGAGAGTCAAAGAGAGGCGAAGCCTCTCTTATATAACTAATTCCCCTTCCCCTTGATAAGGGGAAGGGGATAAAGGGGATAGGGTTACTAAAAATAAAGGGTGAGGGGTTGGAGGTTAGAGTGAGTAAATCCATTGTGGCGATTGTCGGGCGACAGAATGTAGGTAAATCTACCCTCTTAAATCGGATGGCGGGTAAGCCAATAGCTATCGTGGAGGACCTGCCGGGGACAACTCGTGACCGTATATTTGCCGATGTCTCGTGGCAGGGGGTTGGGTTTACCTTGGTTGATACCGGTGGACTGGAACTAAGACCCCTTTCCACTATGGCTCAAGAGGTTAAGGAGCAGGTAGAGGTGGCAATCACCGAGGCCGATGCTATTATTTTTCTAGTGGATGTCAGAGATGGAATAATCCCCTCCGACTCGGAGATAGCTGACATGCTTCGCCAGTCAAGCAAGCCGATAGTACTGGTGGCGAATAAGGCAGATAATGCCAAATTGGAGACAGGGGCAGTAGAATTTTATCAGTTGGGGCTGGGGGAGCCACTGGCAATTTCGGCTTATCATAGCAGGGGCGTCGCAGAGCTATTGGATAAAATCATCGCCCTATTACCGGTCCCATCACCGATTAAGGCGGAACCAGAGGTCATGAAGGTGGCTATTGTCGGTAGACCTAATGTTGGTAAGTCAATGCTACTGAATGCCCTCTTAGGTGGGGAACGGGCTATTGTTGATGATGTTCCAGGGACTACTCGGGATGCCATAGATACCATGCTTGACTTTAATGGGCAAAGTGTGTTACTTATTGATACTGCTGGTATCAGGCGGCGGGGGCGATTAGGGGTGGGGGTAGAACGGTATAGTGTGCTTCGTGCCCTGCGGGCGATTGACCGGGCTGATATAGCCTTGCTGGTACTTGATGCCACTGAGCTGGTAACGGCTCAGGATATGCATATTGCTGGCTATATTCAGCAGGCGGCTAAGGGGATTGTATTGGTGGTCAACAAATGGGACCTGGTTGCGGATGGGAACATAAAGGAGTATCATAAATATATTCTTCAGCACATCAAGTTTATGTCCTACGCACCAGTGCTGTGTATTTCAGCCAAATTTGGGCAGGGGGTGGACAAGGTGATGCCTGAGGCCCGCCGGGTATATCAGGAGAGGCTTAAGCGGCTACCTACGGCGGCAGTTAATAGTGTGGTTCAACAAGCAGTAGCGGCTCACAGTCTACCACGAAGCGGCACTAAGCAGCTAAAGATTCTCTATGCCACTCAGGCTGAGGTAAACCCACCAACCTTTGTCTTTTTTGTCAACGATGCCGGGCTGATACACTTTTCCTATCGACGCTATCTGGAGAACAAGCTGCGCCAGTCATTTGGCTTCGCCGGCACCCCATTTCGCTTAATCTTTAAGACCAGGAATGAGTCATGATAATCGCCAAGTTTGCTGCGGTGATAATTTTTGGTTACCTTTTGGGTTCTATCCCCTTTGGTTTGTTGATAGGCAGGCGAAGCGCCAAGGTAGATGTCAGGCAGTATGGTAGCGGCAGGACAGGGGCGACCAATGTGCTGCGAGCGGCGGGTAAGAAGGCAGCGGCTCTGGTAGTCATCCTAGATGTGTCAAAGGGGGTACTGGCGGTATTATTTGCTGGCTTGATAGTAAGAGGCGACTACCTGGTGGTGGGTGAGTTTGGCTTAGGGATGCTGGTTGCCCAGGTTTTAGCAGCTTCAGCGGCTATCCTCGGGCATGTTTTCCCGGTGTTTCTTAAATTTAAGGGGGGGAGGGGTGTTGCCCCATTCTTCGGCGGACTAATAGCTTTGTGCCCGCCGGCAGCACTATTTGGCGGCGAGATTTTAATCATTGGTGCTGGCTTAACCAAGTTTGTCTCGCTGGGCTCTATTGCCGGGGTAGTAGGTACCTATGCCATATTGGTGCCCCTTACCATTATGAACAGCTTCCCTATTGAGTATCTGGCCTATGCTCTGATTGGCACGATAATTATTATTGTTATGCACCGGGATAATATAGTGCGGTTAATTAAGGGGAAGGAGCGTAAGATAGGCCAGAAGGCTGAGACGGGGGATTTGCCCCCGTCGGCTTAAACAAAAATCAGGGTTCTTGGGAATCCCCTTGGAGGGCGGGTAAGACATGCCCAAAGTAGCAATCATTGGCACCACTACCTGGGGGATAACTCTGGGGGTGGTGTTAGCCCATAAGGGACTAGAGGTCAGGCTGTGGGCACGGACTGAAAAGGAAGCCAGTAAACTGAGGAATAAGGGACCTGACCCACACCTGCTACCGGGTGTTACCTTTCCGCCACAATTGTCAGTTACCAGCTCATTGAGTGAAGCTTTAGCCTATGTCAACGCTATTATCCTAGCGGTGCCATCACAGTCTATGCGTCAGAATATACTAGCAGTCAAATACTACCTAAACAAGTCAATGCTGGTGGTGAGTGCCGCTAAAGGTCTGGAGATTGGTAGCAACAAGCGTATGTCTGAGGTAATTGCTGAGGAGATAGACCCCCGTTTTCAGTCTAATATTTGTGTACTTTCTGGTCCTAATCTGTACAAAGAGATTCTTCATGGCCTACCAGCGTCAGCAGTGGTAGCTGCTAGGGATGGGGCTATAGCCAGACAAGCTCAAAAACTACTAACGACACCCAATTTTTGTGTGTATACTAATACTGATGTTGTTGGGGTAGAACTGGGAGGGGCATTAAAGAATATCGTTGCTCTGGGTGCTGGTATGGTTGATGGGCTAGGCTATGGTGATAATGCCAAGGCAGCTTTCGTTACCCGCGGTCTGACTGAGATGGCGGCTCTTGGATTTGCCCTAGGGGCAAATCCACTTACCCTCTCCGGGTTAGCTGGCTTGGGTGATTTAATAGCTACCTGTGCCAGCCCATTAAGTCGCAATCACTATGTAGGGGTGGAACTGACCAAAGGGCGCTCGCTGGAGGAGATAACCGCTTCAATGGCTGGTGTGGCGGAGGGGGTGAGCACCACTGTTGCCGTCTGGAATCTAGCCCAGCAACTTGGGCTGGAGATGCCTATTGCCGAGAAGATTTATCAGGTGCTGTATAATGGTGTCGAGCCTCGCCAGGCAATAGTTGAGCTACTAGGGGCCGGGGGTAGGCATGAGTTAGCCGGGCGGAGATGGAGGCTGTTCTCCTTCTTCAGGCACCAAAGACATTCCTGAGTCTATCTAACAGTCCCCGCCATTTTTCTGGTGGTGGCATATTTGCCGGACTAAAGCTGTTAGCCAGTTCCTCAAGTAGCTGGCGTTGTTTCTTGGTTAGCGACTCAGGGGTAACTACCAGTAGGGTAACTAGCTGGTCACCACGTCCACTCCTATTCAGATGGGGGACACCCCGACCCTTAAGTCGGAAGACCTTACCCGTTTGGCTGCCAGCCGAGAGCTTGAGCTTGACTTTATCATCAAGGGTAGGTACCTCTACCTCAGCGCCGAGGGCAGCTTGAGCAAAGTTGAGTGGCAGCTCGTAGAGAATGTTGTCACCGTCTCGGATGAAGAACTCGTGGGGTAGTACTGACAAGGTAATATAGAGATTACCTTGGGAGCCCCCCCTAAGCCCAGCCTCTCCTTCACCGCTGAGGCGTAGTTGAGAGCCGTCATCAACCCCAGCTGGGATTTTGACCAGGATACTGCGCTGACGCTTCTCCCTGCCCGTACCTCGGCACTGGGGGCAGGGTTCGCTAATAATTCTGCCCTCACCATGGCATTGACTGCAGATTGTAGTTGTAGTGAAGCGACCAAAGATACTTTGCTGGACTCGCCGTACCTGCCCGGTGCCATTACAGTTGGGGCAGCGAGTGGGTTGGCTACCTGGTTTACTGCCAACACCCTGGCACAGGGAGCAGTTCTCGGTGCGGGATATACTTATCTCCTTTTCACAACCAAAGGCGGCCTCTTCAAAGGTGATAGTAAGCTCGTAGCGGAGGTCAGCACCGCGTCGTGGAGCCTGACGGGTGGTCGTGGTGGCTCCCCCGAAGAAGGCTTCAAAGATGTCACCAAAGCCACCGAAATCAAATCCTTCAAAACCTCGCCCAAAAAGCCCATCAGCACCATCAAGACCAAAGCGGTCATAGGCAGCGCGTTTGTTAGGGTCAGCGAGTACCTCGTAGGCCTCGTTTATCTCCTTAAATCTGTCCGCAGCCCCATCATCGTGGTTGTGGTCGGGGTGATACTGAAAGGCTAGTTTACGAAAAGCCTTCTTTATTTCCTCATCGGTGGCATTCCTACCTATACCGAGGATATCATAATAGTCCCGCTTAGTTGGCATGTTATTCTCTACCTCACCCTCTTAAAGCACCTAGAAAATTCTTCGGTTTTCCCGGGAACCCGCTTAATCCCCCCCTCCTTCAAAGGAGAGAGAGGAGGGTTATATAAGAGGGACTTCGCCCCTCGTTAACGCCCTTTAACCTTCTTCTGATAATACTGATTTAATAGCAGTGCAAAGAGTTTCGGGTGTTCGGCACGAGATGACAAAGGTCTTCTCAGGAGTTTCCAGTTTTATACATTCATTTACAAAAGCTTGAGTCAGAGCAAAAGTCCCGTCCCTCCCCTTTCTAATACCCCATCCTCCATAGGTTCCCATAGGATGGGATATTTCATAGGGGGAGTAATCTTGTACCTCCTTCATTTCAATAACCTTACGGTAAAAAAGCCCGAATTTTATTACTAGCTTATCCGGGAACAACTCCACCTTCATCTGAAAGAAGCTGACTATGATGCCAAGGGTCAATATAATGTAGAGTGCCGCCAGCCACCATAGCCCGCCGAGGATAATACCCGGGACTAGGCCAACAGCTAAGGAGAACAAGAAAATGACACCTACAAATGGATAGTTCACGTTTAACTTTTCCTGATAAATTGGCATTTTCTACCTCACCCCCTTTGTCCCCCTCTCCTTCAAAGGAGAGGGGGAGGGGTTTGTAAGAGGGGCTTCACCCCTCTTTAACTCTCATTCCTGTTTAAACCTCGCGGAATTCACCCTCCACGGTACCTTCATCCTCTTTGCCCGGGGGTGGCTCGCCACCTGGCGGTGCCTCACCCGGTGGGGGTGGTGGCTGTTGATAAATGGCAGCCCCTATTTTTTGCATCGCCTCAGATAGCTCCTGCGTTGCCCGGCGAACACTTTCTATATCAGTTCCCTGCAGTGCTGAGCGCACCGCAGCTATTTTGCTTTCCACCTCTTGGTTCAGGTCTGAAGGTATCTTATCCTTGTGTTCCCTTAGCGTCTTTTCTGCGGTATAAGCCAGGGTATCAGCGGTATTGCGGGTTTCAATCTCCTCGCGGCGTTTAGTATCCTCAGCGGCGTGCATTTCCGCCTCTCGCTGCATCCGCTCTACCTCTTCCTTGCTCAGCCCACTGGAGGCAGTAATGGTAATTTTTTGCTCACGCCCGGTGCCCTTGTCATGAGCCTTAACACTGAGGATGCCATTGGCATCAATGTCAAAGCTGACTTCAATCTGGGGCACACCCCGGGGTGACGGTAAGATACCATCGAGCATAAACCGACCTAGTGTCCGGTTATCAGCTGCCATCGGTCTCTCCCCCTGGAGGACGTGAATCTCCACGCTGGGCTGGTTATCAGCCGCCGTACTAAAGATCTGGCTCTTGGAGGTGGGGATGGTGGTATTGCGGGGAATGAGGGGAGTAGCTACGGCACCAAGGGTCTCAATGCCCAAGGTAAGTGGAGTAACGTCAAGCAGGAGGACATCCTTTACCTCTCCCTTGAGCACCCCGGCCTGAATGGCGGCACCTATGGCTACTACCTCGTCTGGGTTGACCCCTTTATGGGGTTCTTTACTGAAGAACTGCTTTACCTTCTCCTGAACCAGTGGCATTCTGGTCTGCCCACCGACCAGAATCACCTCGTCAATCTGGGCTGGCGTCTTTTCGGCATCAGTCAGTGCCTGCTTACAAGGGCCCAGACTCTTTTCTATAAAGTCCATTACCAATTGTTCCAGCTTAGCCCGGGTAAGGGTAATATTAAGGTGTTTAGGGCCGCTGGCATCAGCGGTGATAAAGGGAAGGTTTACCTCAGTCTGCTGGACAGTTGAAAGTTCACACTTAGCCTTTTCGGCAGCTTCCTTCAGCCGTTGTAAAGCCATCTTGTCCTGCCGCAGGTCTATGCCCTGGTCTCGCTTGAACTCATCGCATAGCCAGTCCATAAGCCTCTGGTCAAAATCATCGCCGCCGAGATGGGTATCGCCATTGGTTGACTTAACCTGGAAGGTGCCCTCTCCCAGCTCCAGGATGGATATGTCAAAGGTGCCACCACCAAGGTCATAGACGGCAATAGTCTCGTCTTTTTTCTTATCCAATCCATAAGCCAGAGAGGCAGCAGTTGGCTCGTTAACTATTCTGAGTACCTCAAGTCCGGCTATCTTGCCGGCATCTTTGGTTGCCTGCCGTTGACTATCGTTGAAGTAGGCCGGCACGGTGATTACCGCCTCGGTAACCTTCTCACCAAGGTAAGCCTCAGCATCCGTTTTGAGTTTTTGTAGAATCATTGCCGAGATTTCTGGCGGGCTATACTCCTTATTGCCCATGGCTACCCTGGCATCCCCATTGGGTGCCCTGGTTATTTTAAATGGTAGGAGCTTGCGGTCATACTCCACGGTGGGTTCATCAAACTTACGCCCCATCAGGCGCTTGATACTGAAGATGGTGTTTTCCGGGTTGGTAATGGCCTGACGCCTAGCTACCTGTCCCACCAGACGCTCACCACTCTTACTCATGGCCACTACTGACGGGGTGATGCGACCGCCCTCAGCATTGGGGATGACTACTGGTTCTCCTGCCTCCATCACCGCCACACCGGAAAAGGTTGTGCCTAAATCAATACCGATAACTTTTGCCATAGTTTACTCCTCCTCTCCGTTGCCCACTACTACTTTCGTTGGGCGAATAACTCTATCATGGAACTTGTAACCCTTTTGCACTTCCTCAACCACTATTGCCTCTTTACCTTTATCCTGTCTTACCGCTTCATGCAGATGAGGGTCAAACGGTTTTCCCACTGCCTTAATTTCAGACAGCCCTTGTGCTTCTAGAGTTGTTTGTAGCTTACTCCAGATGAGTCTGATACCATCTACCCAGCTAGCCTTGGCTAGACGAGGTGGAATAGCTGCGAAGGCTCGCTCCAAATCATCAAGAGCCGGTAGAAGGTTAAGTATAAGCGTAGCTTTGGCAAACTGGTTAATTTCCTCTTTTTCCTGCTCGGTGCGCCGTTTGTAGTTGATGAAGTCGGCCTGAGTTCTTTGCCAGTTAGCCAGATTAGCTTCTGCCTTTGCCTTTGTCTCAGCTAGAGCCTGCTTTAATGAGGCTGTATCCTCGACCTCGGTGACCTCGGGCTCTACCTCACTAGCTTGACTATCATCTGAATCTCTTGGAATCACTGTTATTCTACATTACTCCCTTTTGTTTTTAGTCAGTATTCCCCCCATCATCTATTTTTGTTAATTAGCATCAACGGTGGTTGTTTCTCTCCCATACAGCTCAGCCACCATTCTACCCAAGACTGAGGATAGATAGCTTACCGTGGAGATAGTGTGGGCATAGGGCATTCGGGTGGGTCCGACCACACCAATAATACCGGCGGCTTCTTCAGGTAGACCATATCGACTAATGACTACACTACAGTTATGGATAGCCTCTGCCCTATTCTCCTTACCAATAACTACTCGCACCTCATGAATACCCAACTCCTGAGGAAAGATAGTCCTGAGCAGGCTTCTGTGCTCAACTAGCTCCATTAGGTCTAGCATCCGGCTGGTATGGGCAAATTCCGGTTGGTTAAGGGTAAAGTGCCAGCCATCAAGATACGGTTCCTCATACTCTGGCGCATCTTCAGCCTGTATTATCTTTACCAGGCAATCGGTCAGATGTTGTTCGGCAGGAGAAAGCTTTATGTCTTTAGCTAAAATCTGAGAGCTGGTCAAACCAGAATAAGCCTCATTTAGTTTGTTGGCCATAGCCGTTAACCCGGGTTGAGATATAGCCGGCTCAAAGGTTACTAGCTGTTGCTTCACCCTAGCTCCACGAAGGATAAGCACTACTAGTATTTGTGAGTCTTGTAGGGCAACTAACTCTAAGTGTTTAAATTGACAGTCCACCGGCTTAGGCCGGGTAACCACGGCTACATTTTGGGCCAGTCGAGCCATAACTGTTGCCGCCAGAGGTAACCACTCCTCCTGTTCCCTCTTCACCTGGTGAAAGAGGTGACTTATCAGCCGCTGTTCGGCTAAGGGGAGGATAGCCTCAGTTATGGACTCCACATAATAGCGGTAGCCCTTATCTGAAGGCACGCTGCCGGCTGAAGGGTGAGGGCGGATAGTATAACCGTCCTGCTCCAAACGAGCCATCTCATGGCGAATGGTAGCCGGACTTACTCCTAGCTCATAGTCATTGAAGACACTCTGTGACGGTACCGGCATCGCCTTAGCAATATATTGTCTCACTATTGACTTAAGTATTGTCTCAGCTCTGGGAGTTAACATCTCTCCATTTCCCCTCTTAGCAGTCTAAGCCTAAGACTGCTAATTATTATTTAGCATCATTAACAATTATTTGTCAAGGGGGGCTCCTACCAAACAAAACCTTGATGACCCAGGACGGCGGGGTTGTTTGTTTTCCTGATATACATCTACTTTTTATCAACCAGCCTACTTTTGTGTGCTCCTGGCTGAGTTGAGAAGATACCAATACGCTAGGAGGCAATTTGATATAGTGGCCTTCCCCACTTTCGGGAGTGAGATTGCTTTAGCTGCTGAAGATGTGCCTGAAATGAGGCTGAGGTGATATTCTCGGTGGACATCAATATCGCATCTTCTTTATTATCTACGTAGTAGGCACGACGTAGCCCTACCTGGATAAAACCATACTTGCCATATAGGTTCACCGCCGCGGTGTTGGAGGCTCGTACCTCCAGGGTAATGATACGGGCATTTAACTGGGAGGCGAGGTCTATAGTGGCTATAAGTAGTAGCCCCCCTATCCCCCGGTGGCGATGTGTCTCCCGCACTGCCAGATTGATGAGATGGGCTTCATCAGCCATAAGCCAGAAGCCAGCAAAGCCGATAATGTCTTGCTTGTCTGAAGGTGGCATTTCATTGCTGAAGAAACGGCCATAGCTAAACCACCGTCTCACTCTGGATTTAAGCCGGGAGAGGCCTTTCTGCGGAGTAACTTCTACCTCAGACTCCGCAGCTGCCCTCTCTTCATGGCAGGCTACGATGTAGTGAGCTAATGGGTGTTGTAGCTCATGCTGATAGTTGACCGGCGGCCACATGGAGGGAAAGGCTTCACGGTCAATCCTGGCGACCTGGTCAATGTCTTCTTGGTGCATCAGCCGTACATAGCAAGGCACGTCCTATCTCCGTAAAGACAATCTCCGATTAAGGTTCTCTTTCCTAATGCAGCGAGTTCAATTACCATCTGTAGTAAGCGTCCAATAGTTTTAATTTGGCAATCATTATGGCATACTAAATTGTAACACACTCTATTTTCTAATGGATACCCGGCTTCGATTTAGACCAGAACGAACTCGTTTATTAAGGGTAGTTTGAAGGGGCAAAGCCCCTTCAAACTCCTTACTTCCCCCTCTCCTTGAAGGAGAGAGGTGCTGAAAGGAGAGTCAAAGAGAGGCGAAACCTCTCTTATGTAACCCACCCCCCTTCCCCTTATCAAGGGGAAGGGGGATAAAGGGGGATGGGGTTACTGAGTAAAATCTTAAAGGGGGTGAGGTTGATAAACAATCTCCAGAACTATCTTTTTACAACTTCCTTCGTTATACTATATACAAGCACTATTGGTAACGTAGGGTGATGAACAAAAATAGAAAATTTGACGACATTCTAGATGAATGTCTGGAGCGGCTGCTGGCTAAGGGTGAAACGCTGGAGCAGTGTCTTCAGAGCTACCCGGAGCTGTCAGTTGAGCTTAAACCATTGTTGGAGACAGCTCTGGCGACTAAGCAGGCCTCAGCTATTGAGCCTCGCCCTGAGTTCAGAGCCAGAGCCCGATACCAGCTCCACTCGGCACTCCAAACAATAGAGTCTAAAAGACCTTTCTTTGGCTGGCTGCCACGCTGGGCGACAGTAGTGGCGATAGCTCTGGCCCTACTGCTGGTTGGGGGTGGTGGCACGGTGGCCGCCGCCGCTGGGAGTATGCCTGATGGGCCTTTGTATCCGGTGAAGATAGCCTCGGAGCAGGTGCGGTTAGCGTTGACCCCCTCGCCTCTGGGTAAGGCAGAGTTGTATGCCAGTCTGGCGGATAAAAGGATAGCTGAGATAATTCATGTCGCCAATAAAGGTGATGCCAGACAGATAGAGCAGGTCACCCAGCGCCTGAATTATGTCCTGACAAGGATAGCCATCCTGGTCTCTGCCCAGATGGAAGAGGGTGGAGTAAAGAGAGTGCCATTACCAGCCCTGGCTCCAGACGAGTCGACCGAGAATGGTAAGGGTATCAATATTCAGGCTAATAGCCGAGCTAGACTCAGGCTTGCTTTGGCGCGCTACGCTATCAATCACCCCACTGCCCTGCGGGCAGTGCTGAATACAGCACCAGAATCAACCAAGCCTGCCCTACGTCAGGCTATTGCCATATCGGTGGCTGGCTATGAGAAAGCCCTCAAGGCTGCTGGGGATTAACCTGGGCTAGTAGTCTTGACATCTACCCCCATTTAGTTTATTGTTATGCCTAACAATCAAAAGGAGGCATAACATAATGGAGAAGACATCTAGTGGACTAGAAGCCAATGTAGCCGGGCTATTGTGCTATGTTTTGGGCTGGGTTAGCGGTCTCGTATTCATCCTGATTGAGAAGGAAAACAAGTTTGTCCGCTTCCACGCCATGCAGTCAATCATCGTCTTTGGTACCCTTACGGTTGCCAACTTTATCCTCAGTTGGATACCTGTAATTAGTGGTTTTCTTGCCTGGGTTATCGGGCTACTCGGACTGGTGCTCTGGATAGTCTTAATGGTTAAGGCCTATCAGGGAGCCACGTATAAGTTACCCTGGGCGGGTAATCTAGCTGAAAAGTGGGTGGGAGAGAAAGCCACGTAGAAAGCTTCATTGCCTTTACGGTTATAATTAGCTGCCGGTTTTAGCTCGGTTAAAGAATTTTTTGAAATTCTTTAAAGTCGCCACTAACCAAGTGGCGACTTTTTCGTTATATAAATAGAGACAAATTTAAGTAGGAGGTGAGAATGAAGATGCTATTAGTAGCCATTCCGATAGCAATAGTGGCGGCTCTGTCAGCGCTATTGGTAGGCGGGAGAAAGACCAAATTAAAGGAGGTAAGAATAAAGCGATGAAGATTTGGAAAATAGCGGTAGTAATAACATTGGCGGCAGCTTTGGTGCTGGGGGTGACACTCCCGGGATTGGCAGCTTCAGATGAGACGGCACCACAAACTGCTGATTGTTGGCCCAGGCTGCTTAAAGGTGAGGTACTCAGTGTTGATGAGGTAGAGCTGAAATCATTTGTTATTCAGTCTGGGGATGAGAAACTTACCATATTTGTTGATGAAAATACCAGGTACTTCATACTGCATTCCCCTAAGAAACTGTTAGGCTTAGTTCAGCAACGAATGGGACTAAGGTTACAAGACCAGGAGAGGACAAGAGTTATTGAGCCAGCGGTACCAATGCAGCTAAGAGCTATGGGCCAAGTTCCACAACCAAAGGGTATACTAGAGCATCAGCGGGCGAACCTGAGACAGCTTCGTCACTTTGGTGAAAAGACTACCTTTGATGATATTGTCGTTGGTGATAAGGTGGTAGTATGGCTTGCCCCTGAGGCGGGTAGCTACCTCGCCAAGATAGTGACCATTATAGAACCGACGTCCTACGCTCGTGTCGCTGGTACTATTAAGCGTCTCTCCGATGAGCATATTGTCATAGAACCACTCAGTGGTGGTGATAGAGTACCCTTGGAGTATAATGAAAGCACCACCTTTATTCTCAAGGGTTTTACCAGTGTAGAG
>Ga0209978_10000598_pt1 | contig 14048 bp, 12 predicted proteins | sample BentaG_FD_182805 | JGI IMG/M metagenome (GOLD analysis project Ga0209978, IMG submission 182805) | Deep subsurface microbial communities from South Atlantic Ocean to uncover new lineages of life (NeLLi) - Benguela_00093 metaG (SPAdes)... | ecosystem: Environmental > Aquatic > Marine > Oceanic >...
ACACCAGCTACAGCTCGACTCAGTATCGCAAATGGCGTTATGGTAAAAGTTTCGGCTCTCATCGCCTCAGCCAAACCAGGCACAACCTTATCCACTATGGAAAGGGTAGCTTCAGGGGTAACATCACGCTGAGCGAGTCCAGTGCCCCCCGTAGTTAGAATAATATCCACACTGCCTTCATCTGCCCACTCAGCCAGTTTGCCGGCAATAACGTCCCTCTCATCAGGAATGACCTCATACTTAACCACACGACTATCTAATAGAGATAGGTTATCCCTAATTGCCTTGCCACTCTCATCATCACGCTGTCCACGCCACCCCTTATCACTAACGGTAAGGATGCCCAGATTAAGCATAATGCCACCTCTCTTCAGCCAGATTGTATTTTATCACATATAGAGCTTATAGCAAAATATTGTTATTAACCCTATCCCCTTAATCCCCTTCCCGTTGATAAGGGGAAGGGGAAGATAATTATGATATGAATGTATCTTCTTAATCATGGGGCTGCGCCCCTCTAAAACTCTCTCAATTACTACTCCAGAGTAAGGAGAGTCAAAGAGAGGCTTCGCCTCTCTTACATAACTACTCCCCCTCATGATAGGAATATATATCCATATCATGGAGAGGGGGATAAAGGGGGTGAGGTTGATTAAACATAGCAAAATCAGGGAATTTAAAAAAATTTATCAAAAAGACTTGACAAAATGGGATAATTATGTTTTACAATGGTAAGAAGTGGGGGAAAGTGGTAAAATAGGGGAACAAATGTAGGCTCAATATGTTTTTTGGTGAATTTGAGTATAAGATTGATGAAAAAGGCAGAGTGCCTATCCCGCCCAAGTTCAGAAGGGAACTGAGGGAGGGAGTGATATTAACACCAGGGGTGGAGAAGTGCATCACCGTCTATCCACTAGCTGAGTGGCGAAAACTAGCCGATACACTTACTACTGGTCCAATCACCCCCAGTAAATTAAGAAGGCTAAATCGAGCTATTTTTGCTACTGCCTTTAGCCTCAATATTGATGGGCAAGGTAGGGTAGCCCTGCCTATTCCACTAAGGCAGTATGCCGGGATTGAGGATGAAGTAGTTATCGCCGGCGCCAATAACTATTTTGAACTGTGGAACAAAGACCAATGGGAATCAGAGAAGGCTATCAGCCAAGAACAAGCCGGGCAAATTATAGAAAGCCTAGAGAGGCACCGATGAATCTAACCATGTCAACCCTTACCCATATCCCGGTTCTACTCCAAGAGACCATTGAGGCATTGGCGGTTCAGCCTGGAGGTCGCTATATTGATTGCACCCTTGGCGGTGGGGGGCATGCTGCTGCCATTTTGGAACGGAGCTCACCTGGCGGGCAACTACTGGGCATTGATGCTGACCCTGAAGCTATAAAAACAGCCAGGGCAAGGCTTGAAGCCTATAGTAGCTCAACCCTTACCATTAATGAGAACTTCGTTAATTTACAGGCTATCTGTTTTAAGTATGACTTCTTCCCGGTGCACGGTATTTTGTTTGACCTGGGGCTCTCCTCCCTTCAGCTCAATGATAGTAGCCGTGGTTTCAGCTTCCAGCATGATGCACCTTTAGACATGCGCTTGAGTCCCAGCCAAGAGGTTACCGCCGCCGATATCATTAACACATCCTCCGAGACCGAACTAGCCCACCTTATAAAAGCATATGGTGAGGAAGGCTACAGCCGTCAAATAGCCCGCCACATCGTAAAACAACGCCCGATAAAGACTAGCCTACAGTTGGCTTGGACGGTAGAGCAGGCTATCGCAAGGAGAAGGGGTAGAATCCACCCTGCCACCAGAACTTTTCAGGCACTACGAATAGCGGTTAACCAGGAACTTGAGCACCTGCCAGCAGCCCTAAAACAAGCCATTAACCTCCTTGGGTTTGAAGGTAGACTGGTTGTCATTAGCTATCATTCCCTCGAAGACCGCATAGTAAAACAGTTTATGCACCAGGAATCGAGGGGCTGTATTTGCCCACCAGGCATACCAACCTGTGTTTGCCGACATACCGCCTGCCTGAGGTTAATCACTAAGAAGGTTATTACTCCTTCACCGGCAGAGGTTGAACTTAATCCGCGTAGCCGCAGCGCTAAATTGAGAGTAGCTGAACGCATTATTACTCAGGATGACTACCATGATACCGCTGAAAGGCTATGTTTTTCGGTGGTGGTTAACGGTGGGGGGTGGAGGAGACCGGCTTTACTGAAAAGGCTCCGAAGCACTTTTTCAGCACTTTAGATTAGAAATTTTTTAAGACAGTAAAAAGGGGGAGGTTTTGAAAATGTAAAAATTAACTAACTTAAAGGGGTCAGAATCCAGCTAAAAGGAGGGAGGAGATGAAAAAGCGGACTACATTAACTTCTATTGATGTTGGTACCACTAAAATATGCACCACTATAGCTGATGTAAACGATGGGGGTGCTATCCGAGTTATAGGAGTGGGCGTCACCCCATCCAGGGGGCTACACAAGGGTCTAGTGGTCAACATCAGCGACGCCAAAGAGTCAATCCAGGAGTCAGTGAGAAAGGCAGAGCAAGCCAGCGGCTCTAAGGTAGAATCAGCCTATGTCGGTGTGACTGGCAGGCATGTCACCTCGCTGAATAACCGTGGGGTAGTAGCTATTACTCGTAATGACCGGCTGGTGCGCCCGGATGACCTGAAGCGAGTTCTTCAATCCGCCCGGAGCGTTAAGGTTCCTAGCGACAGAAAACTGCTCCACGTTATCCCCCGCGGTTATGCTATTGATGGTCAGGTAGGCGTCAAGAACCCGGTAGGAATGCATGGCTTCAGGCTAGATGTGGAGACACACATCATTACCGCCGCCATAACCTCGGTTCAGAATCTAGTAAAGTGTATTCGTGGTATTGGTATAGATATAGATGACCTCATCCTCGAACCTTTAGCCAGCAGTGAGGCGGTATTGACCGAGGATGAGAAGCAAATAGGTGTTATATTAGCTGACCTAGGCGGTGGCACTACAGATATTGCTGTCTTCAGAGACGGCAGTATCTGGCATACTGCCATTCTACCTGTAGCCGGTTATCAAATCACCAGAGATGTAGCTATCGGTCTGGGGCTCCCATTTGATGTCGCTGAGGAGATGAAGAAAAGGTATGGAAGCGTTATGCCAGTTTACGAAAGTAAGATAGAAACCACCAGCACCATATCAGAAGATGGACATGGCGTCTCCTATCAAGACTTGTGCGACATTATCCGGGCTCGAGTGGACGAAATCATAAGGCTTATCCTGCTTGAGATGCCACGGGCTGAATATGAAACATTAGTCCCCGCTGGACTGGTGCTCACTGGTGGTAGCGCTAACCTTTCCGGCATAGACGCCCTGGGGCGTGATATACTACGACTCCCGGTAAGAGTAGGCATTCCTACCAGTATGTATGGTATCACCGATGTCCTTCATGACCCAGCCTATGCCACCAGCGTTGGTCTATTGCTCTGGGGAGCAAAGCATGAAGGCATGCAGACCTGGCGAACTCATGGATTTGGCGCAGCTTTACGGCACCTAATTTTCCGAATTAAGAACCTGTTCCGCTAAAGATCCATAATCAGTAAACAAAGGAGGAGGAGATGGCAAAAACAAGCTTTGCCCCTAACCCAGCCAAGATTAAGGTTATTGGCCTAGGCGGCGGTGGCTGCAATGCTATAACCCGTATGGTCAGAGAGGAAATTCAAGGCGTGGAGTTCATCGGCATAAATACCGATGCCCAGGCGCTGGCCATTACTGAAGCCCCAGTCCGTATCCAGCTTGGAGAGAAGCTTACCAAAGGATTAGGCGTAGGTGGTGACCATGCCCTGGGTCATAAAGCAGCCGAAGAAAGCCGCGATGAACTTAAGGAAATCATCTCCGGGGCTGATATGGTGTTTATCACCTGCGGCATGGGTGGTGGTACCGGCACCGGGGCTGCCCCTATTATCGCTGAAATAGCTAAGCAAGGTGGCACCCTGACCATCGCCGTAGTCACCAGACCATTCAGCTTTGAAGGTGCCCACCGCTGCCAAGTATCAGATGAGGGTATTGCTCGCCTGTTAGGCAAGGTTGATACCCTTATCATCATCCCTAATGACCGCTTGCTCGACCTCTGTGACCAGAAGACACCAGTGGATAATGCCTTTAAGCTAGCCGATGATGTGCTGCGCCACGGTGTTCAGGCTATTGCTGAAGTTATCACTGTCCCCGGGTTGATTAACCTTGACTTTGCTGACGTCAAGGCAGTGATGTGTGATGCTGGTCCAGCCTGGATGTCCATAGGCAGGGGGTCAGGTCAAAATCGAGCCATAGACGCAGCTAGGGAAGCCTTAGCTAGTCCCCTGTTAGATGTTTCCATCGACGGGTCAAAGGGCGTGTTATTTAACGTTGTTGGCGGTAGTAGCCTCACCCTGTTTGAAGTTAATGAAGCCGCTGAGGTAATCAAGCAAGCCGTAGACCCTGAGGCTAACATCATTTTTGGGGTGGCTCACGACCCGACTATGGATAAGGAGATAAGGATTACCCTGATTGCCACTGGATTTGCTTCCAAGACAGGACTGGCCGGAGTTAGCCGGGAAGACGAACTTACTCAACTCCTTAAGGGGTTGAAGAGTGAAGACGAACTAGATGTTCCCTCTTTCCTACGTCGCCCGCTATTCAGCCATCGGCGTCAGGCAATAACTCCATCAACTAAACTGGTTAAGACACCATTGCGCACTCCGGTTCGCTAAAGCTCTCAGGGAATTTACTAACTAAATGCTTAGCAGCCCTGAGACCAGCGTAAAGGCTGTAGGTGCTTAAAGCACCTAGGAAAATCTACAGCTTTCTGGGTGCTAATGTCCTACAGCCTTCCTGTTTGCCCGGGCTATCTTGGGACAAATCAATATAAACCTGCTTAATTATGTATCCCAGACCTTAAAATTGAATTTCTTTTATATCCGGGGCGATGTTTAGACGCGGCTCAGTGAGCTTTTGCACATCCTCTGGCGTCCAGCCCGGCGCAACCTCCCTCAGTAATAGTCCCTTGGCTGTAATCTCTATCACCGCTATATCAGTGACCACCAAGTCAACGCATTCCTTTCCGGTAAGGGGGAAGTTGCACTCCTTTACAATCTTGAAGTCACCCTTCTTGGTGACATGCTCTGTAGCTGCAATCACCTTCTTTACCCCAACCGCCAGGTCCATTCCACCGCCGATATTGCCCACCCCCCGCTCAGGAAACATCCAGTTAGCCAGGTCACCTTTTTCCGAGACCTGCAGTGCCCCAAGCACAGTTATATCAACATGTCCTCCCCGTATCATGCCAAAAGAATCGCCATGGTGGAAAAAGCACATACCGGGAAGGGGCGTCACATATTGCCCACCAGCGTTAATCAGGTCAATATCTGCCTTCTCCTCAAGCTCATCAGCGGTGACCACTGGCCCGAACCCCAATGCCCCATTCTGAGTATGAAAAATGATGGTCATCCCCTCAGGGATATAGCTCGAAACCAGGGTGGGGATGCCAATGCCCAGGTTAACTATAGCACCATCGAAAAGCTCCTGGGCAATCCTCATTGCCATAAGCTCTCTGGTGAGGCGTGTCTCCATTTTATCCCTCCTCCAGCATATTAGCCTGTGATGAATCTTAGGAGCCCGGTCTAACCCAGAAGCTTCGCTCCAGGTGGCGGGGAAAGCCCTCGTCTTTGGTTATCTTCACTATGCGTTGAACAAAGATGCCGGGGGTAACGATAGCCTCTGGCTCAAGCTGTCCTAGCTCTACTATCTCATCAACCTCAGCGATAGTCACCCTGGCAGCAGTAGCCATCACCGGATTGAATTGGCGAGCCGTTCCCCGGTAAATGAGGTTACCCAACTTATCGGCTTTATAGGCTCTGACGAAGGCGTAATCTGCTTTTAAGGCATATTCCAGAAGCATTTCCCTGCCATTAATAGTCCTTTTTTCCTTCCCCTTCTCCACCACTGTTCCCACCCCGGTGGGAGTATAAAAGGCGCCGATTCCATATCCCGCAGCTCTAATCCGCTCGGCTAGGGTGCCTTGGGGTACTATCTCCAGCTCTACCTCCCCAGCCAGAATTTGCTTCTCACAGGGGGTGGGACGGGAGGGGGAGGTAGAAAAGGGGAAGGCGGCGATTACCTTTTTGACCTGCTTATTTTCAAACAGAGTCCTATGGTCATCAAAATCAACAGTTAGCCCAACGCCCCCAGCAGTATTAGCGATGATGGTAAGGTTCTTTACCCCTTTGGCGTTAATGGCTCGACATAGATTTAGAGGAAAACCTCCAGGACCGGCGAAATTACCCATCATAATCACTGCCCCATCCGGGACATCAGTTACCGCCTCATCAAAGCTATCATATACTTTGTTTATCATAGCCAGCTCCTTATTCCGCTTAGGCTTGTATAGGGTTAGTGCGACAAGGGGCAAGGAATAAATAGTAATGTAGCACGCTGTTTCAGCATTGTCAATACATTGTATTCGTCCACTACCTTAGTGACACGTCCTTCTTTTTCAAGGTTTAGAAGGTCGTCAATGTTTCCCTCTCTTTTGTCATTGCGAGGCACGCAGTGCCAAAGCAATCTCGGAGGGAAGAAGCAACCATGAGATTGCTTCGCTTCGCTCGCAATGACATGGAAGTAAGGATAAGGTATGCCACATTCTGGGTAACAAGTATCACCCATCTATCTGAACGAGCTCATACATTTTAGATAAATTAATGTAAGAGTCGTTTATTAAGAGGAATAGAGCCTAAGGCCTTGACAAATACTATATATTGTGGTATTCTTGCTATATTATACTATATAATGTAGAGCACCGCTATGAACTGTCCCTATTGTGGTTATTATGATTCTAAGGTTATAGATTCCCGTGGTGTAAATGACGGCATACGCCGTCGGCGCCAGTGCCTAAGCTGTGGCTCCCGTTTCACTACCTATGAGCGACTGCAACCAGCTAGCCTTTTTGTGATTAAGAAGGACGAGAGGCGTGAGGAATTTAACCGGAATAAGCTGCTAACAGGTATACGCAAGGCGTGTGAAAAACGACCACTACCTACCGGCACTGTTGATAAGCTTGCCGATGATATAGAAGCTGAGCTTTACCAGCTAGGTAAGGCGGAGATACCCAGTGCTGTTATCGGTGATATGGTAATGGAAAGGTTAAAGAGCCTGGACTATATTGCCTATATCCGCTTTGCCAGCGTTTACCGGGAATTTGCTGATATCACTGCCCTAAAACAAGAGGTAGACACCCTGGTCAGTGGCGAAACCGGGGTATCTCAACCTACCAGTCAACTACCACTACTCCCTGCCGAGGAGTTAGCCGGAATCGCTAAGAATCGTAGGAGTCGGAAATGAGCACAGCTAACGAGTCAGAAAACAAACGACTAAGTCGCACCCAGATTGCCCGGGCTATCTTTGCCGCTGCCGAGTCTATGGGTATGCCTGATAGACAACTAATCGAGCAGCTCACCGCCCAGGTGATTGAACGCCTGGAGCAGCCACAGCCCTTACCTGGAATGGAGCACCTGGTGCCCAAGCCTCGCCGCCGACAGAAACACCCACCCTCAGATTCTGAAATCCAGGCTGCGGTCAGACAAATCCTGGCTGTTGAAGAGCCAGCTAAGCCAAAGGAGGTTAAGCCCGAAATGGAAACCCAGACTAAAGAGATGCCGGTTATTCCAGCCAAGCCAAAGGTTGAGCTGGCTCCCGGCACCAATCTTACCGAAAATGCGCTTCGTGTTTTGGAAAGAAGGTATCTGAAGAAAGATAAAAGTGGGCAAGTTATCGAGACGCCTGAGGAGATGTTCCATCGTGTTGCCCAGACGGTTGCCTCTGCCGAGCTCCTCTACGACCCTAAGGCAGATGTCAGGGCTAAAGAAGAGGAATTCTACCAGTTGATGGCTAATTTAGAGTTTCTGCCTAACTCGCCTACCCTGATGAATGCTGGCCGGGAGCTGGGACAACTGTCAGCTTGCTTTGTCCTTCCCATTGAGGATTCGATGGAGTCCATCTTTAATGCAGTAAAGAATACCGCCCTCATCCACAAAAGTGGTGGCGGGACTGGATTTTCCTTCTCCAGGCTAAGACCAGAAAAAGATAGAGTCGGCTCTACCGGCGGCGTAGCCAGTGGTCCGGTTTCCTTCATGCGAGCCTTTGACACTGCCACCGATGTCATTAAACAGGGGGGGATGCGCCGTGGGGCAAACATGGCTATCCTTAATGTTGACCACCCTGATATTATGAAGTTCATAATAGCCAAGGAAAACCCCACTGCCTTTACTAACTTTAATCTCTCGGTAGCTGTAACCACTGAATTTATGGAAGCGGTGAGGGCTGGTACTGACTACAATCTAGTAAATCCACATACTAAACAAGTAGAAGCTAAGCTAAATGCCAAAGAGGTATTTGACAAGATAGTGGATATGGCGTGGAAAACAGGCGACCCGGGCATTGTCTTTATTGACCGAATAAATCAAGATAACCCTGTCCCGCAATTAGGCAATATTGAAAGCACCAACCCGTGCGGTGAGCAGCCCCTACTACCCAATGAGTCATGTAATCTAGGCTCCATCAATCTAAGTAGGATGCTCCGAACCACAAATGGGACTACCGAGATTGATTATCCCAAGCTAGCTGAGACGGTAAGGGTTGCGGTGAGGTTTTTGGATAATGTCATTGATGTCAATAAATTCCCCCTACCCGAAATAGATGAAATGACCAAGAAGTCTAGGAAAATAGGGCTTGGGGTAATGGGGTTTGCCGATATGTTAATCAAGCTAGGCATCCCATATGACTCAGAAGAGGCGCTACAGATTGCCTCCACTATTATGCACTTTATAAATGAAGAGGCGTGTAAAGCCTCAGCCGAATTAGCCAAGGAGCGTGGTGTCTTCCCTGCCTTCAATGGCAGCATCCATGATGTCCCTGGTCTCAAGATAAGAAACGCATCATGCACCACCATCGCTCCCACCGGCACCCTGAGCATAATCGCCGGTTGCTCCAGCGGCATTGAGCCCCTTTTTGCCCTGAGCTATGTTAGAAATATTCTTGATGGTGACCAGCTAGTAGAGGTAAACCCCTACTTTGAGGAGGTGACCAAGAGCGAAGGCTTCTACTCTGAAGAGCTTATGCGCCAGCTAGCCGCCGGAGCTAAACTCCACGATATGGATGAGTTTCCCGATAGAATTAAACGGTTATTTGTCACCGCCCACGAAATAAGCCCGGAGTGGCATGTCAAGATGCAGGCTGCCTTTCAGAAGTCCACTGACAATGCTGTCTCTAAAACAGTCAACTTCCCCCAAGAAGCTTCCGGGGAAGACATAGCTAAAGTGTATATGATGGCTTATGAGGAGGGGCTAAAGGGGATAACTATTTATCGGGATAGAAGCCGTGAAGCCCAGGTATTGACCACTGCCCGGGTAGAGACCCTGTCAGGGGAAGGTATTGGGCTTACGCCGAGGAAGAGGGCAAAGATAACTTCAGGAATAACCGAGAGGATAACCACCGGCTGTGGCTATATCTATGTAACCGTAAACTCCGATGACCAAGGAATATGCGAGGTCTTCTCCAGCCTGGGCAAAGCTGGCGGCTGTGCCTCAGCCCAACTTGAAGCTACCTGCCGACTTATCTCCCTGGCGTTAAGGTCTGGGGTAGATATCACCTCAGTGGTGAGGCAGCTCCGCGGTATCCGTTGCCCATCTATTGCCTGGGAAGATGGTAAGTCAGTACTCTCCTGCGCCGATGCCATTGCCAGCGTGCTGGAAAAACACACAAGCTCTGATAGCGGTCATGGGGAAGAAAGCTCAAGACTTAATGTTGCTTTAACCAGTGAGGATAGCGGTCATGGGAAGGATAGCTCAACACTTAAGGTGGCTCTAACCCGTGAGGATAGCGGTTATGGCGTAGATACAGTCAAGAATCTAGCCGGGCAATGCCCCGACTGTGGCAACCTGCTGGTATATCAAGAAGGCTGCTTCACCTGCCCCAGCTGTGGGTATACCAAGTGCTGAGAGGAGGACATATTGATGGTCAAGAAAATTTCTGAAATACTTAATTTGGAAAAAGCCTACAATGAAGTGCTACACGATGAGAGGCACGGTCAGGACTTCCTCCCTGACATTCTTCACTTCCTGGATAGTAAGAAATTCAAAGGCCAATTACTTCAACGAGTCAAACAGGAACTAGATAACAATCAATTCCAAGTCCAGAACCTGATTAAAATGGACGTGCCGAAGGACAGTTTCTTCATAAGACCTGGGGCACGACCCTACCTTCAGGACTTAGTCCTCTATAGGGCACTCGCAAACTATATCGGTTTGAAAGTTGACAAAAAGTTAGGGCCTGGTGTCTTTAGCTCACGATTCAACCGCAAGAAGGGGGAGCTGATTCATTGGGGTGACCAGTGGCTGAAATTTGAGCGAGCCTTTTGGGCCAGCTTTGAAAAAGGGTTCAAGTGGGTATTAAAAACAGACATAACTGCATATTTTGCTAACATAGATATTGAGAGGCTTCGAAGCTCCATCATAGCTGTGCTTGATAAGTCTCAAGAATCAGATTGCATTGTCAGCTTCCTATTTGGCAATGTTATTCGACCATGGGCAGAAAAGGAGCGAAACAAGGGATTTGGGTTACCTCAAGGAGGCAATGCCTCTCCCATATTAGCTAACCCTTTCCTTTCCCACGTCGACGCCCTCTTGTCTCGCAACAAGAATCTTCGCTATTTGCGCTATTCGGATGACATACGGATTCTAGCAAAAAGTGAAATCGATGCAAAAATTGCCCTCAAAACATTAATTGGCGAGCTAAGGCGTATCGGCCTAGATCTTAATGAAAAAAAGACTCAGATCCTGACTCATTCACAGGTAGAGCAACAACTGCGTGATCCAAGGCGTCAAGATATGGACACCCTTCAAACTATTCTTAACTTGGGCAATGAAGACCTTATCAAAAAGCTAGGGATGCCTTTATTAAATGATTTATTCCAAAGGAGCTTCGATTCAAGTAATGCTTTCGCCGATAGACATCTGAGATTTGCTATCAATTGCTTTAACCGTCTGAGAGAGATTTACAGAGGTAAGAACAAGGAAATAGAGACTGTAGGGATGAAATTGATTGACAAGCTCAAATCTATGCCAGGTTCTGCTGATACATTCTCTCGATTCTTCAGTGTGTTTCCGCAAGATACATTCAAGAAGGAATTAGTAAAGTTTCTCAAGGGGGAGACTAACATTTATGAATGGCAAGAAATGTGCATACTGGATAGCTTGCTGAGATTCCAGTCCTTTAGCCAAGCCCAGTTACAGGTATTCAGGGATATAGCTTTTGACAGGGATAAGCATTCCTTAACGCGCTCAAAGGCGATATTGCTGCTAGGCAAGTTTGGAAATGACCATGAAAGGTATCACCTGATGACAAAGTTCAATGAGGAAGTGGATTACTTGGTAAAGCGGGCAATAATAGTCGCCACTCAGCGGCTTTCCATCGCTGAAAAAAATGAGTTCTACTCAACCGTAAAGAGGACAGACCGAGAGCAAGCAGAGCTAGTCGATTACATAAAATCTCTCAAAGAACCTATTTACTTTGATGACTACGTCCCGTTACCTGTCTCGCCCATTGAAGAGCAGTATTAAAGTTCATATAAGAACAACTTCAAAAAAGCTAATAAAAACTCTTGACAAACTACACGGAAGCGTGTATAATAAGAGAAGGTAAAAGGTAAATGAGTATAGATAGTTTCCTTGACATTGGAATAGAGCCTTATTATAAAAATAAGGAGCATTCCATAAAGCTCTTTTGTGGGGACTGCTTACAAATTTTACCACAATTTGCACAAAACTCCATTGACATGATTTTTGCTGACCCCCCCTATTTCTTATCTAACGGGGGTATAACCTGCCACGCTGGGAAAATGGTCTCGGTGGATAAAGGTAAGTGGGATGTATCCCACGGAATAGAGGAAAACCATCGTTTTAACCTAGCCTGGTTAAGCGAATGCCAACAGGTGTTGACTAAAAACGGTGTTATATGGGTATCAGGTACAGCTCATATAATATTCTCTGTTGGCTTTGCCATGCAACAACTGGGGTTTAAGATTCTAAATGACATCATCTGGTTCAAGCCCAATGCTTCCCCTAACCTTAGCTGCAGATATTTCACGCATTCTACGGAGACAGTAATTTGGGCAGCTAAAAACCAGAGGAGCAAACACACCTTTAATTATGAATTAATGAAGCAGTTAGGAAACGGAAAGCAAATGCGCAATCTGTGGGAAATCTCGCCCCCACAACCAAGGGAAAAGGTTCATGGCAAACACCCTACCCAAAAACCCTTAAAGTTATTAGAGAGAACCTTACTAGCTTCAACCAATGAGGGGGATGTTGTCCTCGATCCATTTAATGGAAGCGGTAGCACCGGCGTAGCGGCTTTAAGACTAGGTAGAAAATATATTGGAATCGAAATATCTGAAGAATATCTTGACCTCACTATAAATCGGTTACAAGATGAGCTTAGAAACCCCAGATTTCAATTAGCAAGACGAGTCAAGTCTTAGACTTCTATTCAAGCAATATTCCATCTATACCTTTCTTAAACATTTGGCGACCTGAATAGTTCCAGTCTCTGATATCCTGCTCTATTAAGAACCACTTGATAACCTTTAGTATGAGGTCAACTGGATACCCTACATTAAATTTGATATCGGCGTATTCAGGTAATATGTCATCCGGGTCTTCGCAGTCATAAACCCGCTCTATCGCTTGATGTAATCTTCTACCCATTGCAGGATTTTCTGCTCTTTTTAGCCTCAAGTCATCAAAGACGTCATCGTGCTTGGGATATTCATACCCTGTTTGGAATATGGTTCCCTCTACGTTTATACGGAAGTCGAACCCTTTCTTTAAGTAGGCTGGTCGTGTCAAATAAATTCTCCTGCCATTGCTTAGAGTTTCTACATTATAGCGGTAATGTGACGCATCACTACCTCCACCCAAACCAGGCTCCTCTTTAAGGAACTGAGATACTATTATTTTACGCAATTCTGCCCTTGAAGCGTAATTACGAACCACAAAATCCATTTCATGATACATGGTTCTCCTCCTCTATATTTATATTGTCAGCAACACATGTAAAGGTATAGCTCCTAAGATGTGATGAGGCTATCTCTGAACCCCCAGTAGCCGATGACGTTGGCTACTGCCCTTGCGGCGCGGTCAAAGCTGGGGTAGACGGGGATGCCGGCTTCAGTAAGCCTTGTCTCCACCGCCACCCGTTCCGCCTCATATACCCCGCCCGGCGGTGATACAACTACTAGAGGTTTCTTATGCCCGCGGTGAAAATCTACCAGCACATCGTTTATGGCTTGAAGCTCAACTTCTGTTGCCAGGGCAAGCAAAAAGGTAGGGCGCTCATTAAGCATTATTAAATCAATATCAGGAAGGTCGGCTAGCAACTCCAGCACCTTCCGCAGCAGCGCCGGGTTGCGACCCACCAGACTCAAGTCCAGAGGGTTGCGCAGAATGCTACCCGGGGCATTAACTATAGATTTCAGCTCATCTTTTATCTCCCCGGTGAAGGCAGGCAGCTCCAGACCGAGATTGGTGCAGACATCAGCAGCTAAGACACCGGCACCACCAGCACCACCCCCCAACTGGGAGATAATAGCCACCCGGCTACCACTGAGCGGTGGCAGATACTGAAAGGCGATAAGAGTATCCGCCATTTCCTCCAGGCTATTTACCACAATAGCTCCCGCCTGTTTCATGGCTGCCGTCCAGACTGCCTCAGAGCCAGCCAGAGAGCCAGTGTGAGACATTGCCATTTCCATCCCGGCTTGAGTTCTACCCCCTTTCAAAAAGACAACCGGCTTAATTGGGGAAATTTGAGCTATCAGTTGATACAGCCGACGACCATCCCTGATACCCTCCAGATAGACAGCTATAATCCTGGTCTCTGGGTCTTCCTTCAGATACTCCAAGAAATCTATAGCATTGAGGTCAGCGCCATTACCAAAGCTGATGAGCTTGCTGAAGCGAATATTAC
>Ga0209978_10000599_pt1 | contig 14045 bp, 11 predicted proteins | sample BentaG_FD_182805 | JGI IMG/M metagenome (GOLD analysis project Ga0209978, IMG submission 182805) | Deep subsurface microbial communities from South Atlantic Ocean to uncover new lineages of life (NeLLi) - Benguela_00093 metaG (SPAdes)... | ecosystem: Environmental > Aquatic > Marine > Oceanic >...
AAAAGCTTCTTGTAAAGGTTTTCCTGCTGAAGCTAAAGAGGATAATTCAGCGAGAACATTTGCAAAAAAGAATTTATTTAGACCTTCCACAATATAATCGACTTTATGGTAATTCGTCTCAAATTCAACAGAATTGGAATCTATGGTGACATCGGTTAATCGATATATCTCAAAACCCGTATCGTATTTGGTTAGAATATTATTATCAATTTTTTCTTCTCTCTTTTTTCCGAGGAGAGTATGATCAAAAACTAGTCCTATGGCATCGTCAAATTTTCCCTGAAATCCAAGCTGATTAATTAAATCAATATAAGAGAAAAATAATGTTAACCCCGGATGAGAATGGAACCAACCGACGATGAAGTATCCTTTTCCTTCTGCATCTAGTTCCTCGTGTATTTTTTCAACATCTCCATAATCTGTTTCACTGAATTCAACATCTGTATCATGACCATATGTCATTGGAATTGCTCTTTCAATATATAAGAAATCATCATCGTAATATCCAATTAAAAGACCATATATTTCTTTCCAGTCTTCGGAAGGTATAGCTTGATTTGCATATCTACTAGCATATAGTATTATTGTTTTATAAGCCTCTGCTTTAAGAACTACCGGTTTACCTATTTTTATTTCACTAATATTATCTTGTGTGTCTTGTTTTCTTTCTTCATCATCATTCTTACGTGATTCTTCAGTCATAGTTTTACCTTTACATAAACTTAGATGAGGTATTACTAACCTCTTTACATTATTATGATAATTTTCTTAAATAAAATTATGTTTAATTGAAATGAAAATATTAGATTTAAAAATCAAACCAGGAACGATCTCCAATGCTTTCCTTAAAGCTAATATCGCATCATCGAATTTTTTATATTATAATACGCAGAACCTAAATTATTCCATCCACATTCATCCTTGGGGTTAATATCTAAAACTTTTTTATTAGGTTCTATAGATTTATCGAATTCATCTGTATCTAAATATAATGAACTTAGCTCTAGCCAAGAAATTACTAAATTTGGATTAATCTCTAAAGCTTTGTTAAGAGCAGATATTGCTTTCTCATAATCTTCAATTTCATAATAAATATATCCCAAGTTATGCCAGTTGATTGCGTTTTTAGGATCTAGTTTTAACCCCTCTAAATAAACTTATATTGCGTTGCTAAATTCCTCGTTCTGAAAGTATGCATATCCTAACTTGATCCATATAGCAGCATCAGCATTTTTTTTAAGATGTTTTTTAAGGCTTCGATTTCCTTTGTCATTGTCAAATTACCTAAGTTAGTTTGCTCTAACAAAATCACCTGTATCTAATATTATTTCTTTATATCTTCTCTCAGTCGAACCTTGAATAATTATTACATCAGAAAATTTACAAGGTAAAGGGTTATCTTCTAGAAAATTTTTATTATCCATCAATTGATAATGCAGATGAGAATAAGTAGTAGCAGCTCCTGAAAAACCTATTTTTGCCATCTTTTCTCCTTGTTTAACTTTTTGCCCTACTTTAACAGTGATACTATTCTTCAAAAGATGAAAGAGATGACTAAATTCTTGATTATTATGCTGAATAATTAGGTAATTTCCAGCTATATCCTCAATTGAATTTTCTTGAATGGCTTTATCCATGCTAAACGGTATTGAATAAAGGTCTTCAAGGTTACTAACTACATCTACAACCTCACCATCAGCTGGAGCAATCACGTCAATTCCATGAGTGTGAAACTTCTTAACATCAGAGAAATGAAAGTCATAATTGTTCTTGAACTCATCTGGTTTCAATTCTTGTAGATTGCCATCTGGACCCACTAAAGTGAAATCAACTGAAAAACGACTGAAATTTGAAGCAAATTTCCCGGAAGTAACATTTCTGACAATTGTCATTCCAAACCTTCGATGATGAGAATAGAAATCATGACCATCAATAATAGTTAGCAATCCCTGGAGAGGAAGGAACAATTTTACTTTCTGATGAAAGTAAATAGGTTTGATCTGTATATTTCCATAATAGAATTCCTCTTTAGTTTCCTTATCCATAAAAGTAAACATGTATCGAAGGTGATCTATTTTCATCTCTTTAGAAAAATTATGAAACGGATTAAAGACATCTATTGTTTCTTGACCATTAATCTCGAATTTTCCTAATGTGTGAATACTTGGAGTACCTACACCATTATGATTTAAATGCCGGAATGTGATTAAATTATAATTTTCGTCATAAACTGCTACTTTAATGAATTTAATGATTAACTCTCTTTCAGTCAAACCCTTGATAACAAAATCGAAATTGAGATTTAAAGAATCTCTAGCGTTTTCAAAATAAATTGTTTCTGGTTCTGCAATTATGGAAACAACTTTATCATCTGAGGAATGATTGGATAAGAAACCCTTTAACATTGGTCTATTGATTTTCAAAGATTCATTAGATAATGGCATTTAATTATCCCTACTGATTTTTTGATTTTAGTTCTTAATTAAAAAAATAATTTGAAAATTAAAGTAATTTAAATTATTCCAGTTCGTTTAAAATATTTGATATCCTCATCGGAATAATTGAGCTCTTTTAGAATTTCTTCTGTTTGTTGACCGGTTTTTGGTGCTAGAGTTCTAATAAATAAAGGAGTCCGAGAATATTTAATTGGTGAGTTAACATTTTGGATTTTACCAAAAATTGGATGTTCTAATTTTGCCACCATTTCCCTTGCCTTAATTTGTGGATCTTCACATGCTTCACTGAAATTTTTTACAGGCATAACGCAAGCATCAATATTTGAAAAAATTTCCGTCCATTCGTTTTGAGTTTTCTTTAAAAATTCATTTTGAAGTTCGCGGAATACTTCTTCTTTTTCTATTCCTAATGCATTTCCTTTCTGTATTAAATCTTCACGCCCAAGCCCCTCGCAAACTCCGCGCCAAAATTTTAGTTCAATCGCACCGACAGACATATACTTATCATCTTTAGTTTTAAAAATTGAATAAAATGGAACTTCTCCGTGCAGTGGATTTCTTGGTTTAGTCATTCCGTCGTTTTGACCTTTAGAAAATTGAAAAGCGGCCGCCATTGGCATAAAAGAAAAAACACAATCCGTCATAGAAATATCAATATATTGACCCTCTTTTTTGGGATTTCGATCTCTTTCAAGTAAAGCTCCAAGTATTCCAATGGTAGAAACTAATCCTCCTCCTATATCAGCAGCTTGTATTCCTGGAAGAACGGGTTTCCTTTCTTGGTCATTTTTCCCTAATAATTCCCTTTCTTTATTTAAATCTAAGATCCCACAAATTCCAATATAATTTAAATCGTGACCTGCTGTCTGCTCATAAGGGCCATATTGCCCGTATCCAGTTAGTGAGCAATAAATTATTGATTTATTAATTTTACATAGTGAATCATAATCAATTTTTAATTTGTTGGTTACTTTTGGTCTGAAAGTTTCTATTATAATATCTGCTTTTTCTACTAATTTATAAAATATCTCTAAGGCTTTTTCTTTCTTTAAATTAAGTGCTATTGATTTTTTATTTCTCATTATAATTGAATTAAATGCGCTTTCACGATACCTACCTTTTTGAAAGAATGGTGGTGGACTTCCGTATGGATACCTAGGATCCTCAACTCTAATGACCTCTGCGCCAAGATCCGCCAATATCATTGAAGCATATGGACCTGGTAACATTCTTGATAAGTCTAAAACCATAATATGATCTAAGGGTAAACTCATAATAATATAGATTAAGCCTTACTATTATAAAAAAATTAAGAAAACTAAGAAATCACTACGAGATTACAGTTCGATGATCTCTGTTTCCATAGTTTCGGTGTTAATAATCGCAAATGTGGGTTTATTTGTTATATATCCACAGAGTTCACCGGGGTTCACAATTAACACATTTTTATGTTTTTTAGTAACCATTGAATGCGTATGACCAGATAAAATAATATCAAACTTTCCAGAATCTGCTAATGCATCTATAGTTTCTTGTTTGGGCATGTGTGAAGCAAAAATTCGCTTTCCTCCTAGCTCAATTATTAGCTCATGACCATTTTTTGCAAATTGACAAATTTGGCCTAAGTTTTGTGTTAGATATAGAATTTCTCCATCATTGTTTCCGAAAACGCCAAAAAATTGCTTTTTTATTGAATCTTTGAGGTCATTGAACCATAATTTAACGAAAGGTGCAATATAATCACCGCAATGGATTAGTGCATCCACATTTTTTTCATTTATTATAGAAACTGCTTTTAAGATATTATTTCGATGGTCGTGTGTATCTGAGAGGACTGCTATTAAAATTTTAAAATCACTTTTTTTATTTTATTTTATAGATTTAAGAAATATTGTAAGAATTATAATAAAAATCTTGTTTACACAAATAAATAAATTATCATTTAATTATTATTAATAGGAATCATTTAAACAAACGCATTGATTAAAAATGATAGAAGAATTCCTGAAATCAGAGAAGGAAGCTATTGATAAGGAATTAGCAGAATATTTTTCTTACTTAAATTATAATGAGAACGAAATTCTATTAAAGGATTTTTTTGCTCAACTTCAGAAGTTTATTTTGAATAAAAAAGCAAATAGACTTCATCCAATTCTATTGATCGCCGCATTCAAAGGGATCGTAAATCCTATTCATGTGGACAATCAAATAAATCAAATCCGAAAAGTTTCAATATCTTTGGAAATGCTTCATAGTGCTCACTTAATTCATGATGATCTTATTGATGATGATCTGAAGAGAAGAGGTAAACCCACTTTTCATGTTCAACTCAAAAATGAATTGAATCAAGTATACGATAAAATAGAACTTCCGAATAAAGAAGAAATAATTAAGATGTATGGTAGAGACATGAGTATATTAGGTGGAACACAAGGATATCTTTTAGGATTAAATGTTATTAAAACCTCGAGATTTTCTGATAATTTAAAATTGCAGGCTATAAATGAATATACCGCAGCAATGGATAGTTTAATGAAAGGGCAAATTATTGAAGAATATATGAATTATCATAATATTACTATGTCTTTAGAGCAATATTTAATTATCGCAGAGATGCAAAGGGCAAGTTTGCTCGAAAAGTCTGTAAAAATTGGGGCCATTTTAGCTAAAGGCAATTTTCATTATCAAATTAATCCTTTAAGCAAAGCAATGAACCTAATTGGTCAAGCATTTGCGATCCGAGATGACATAATTGACATAAAAAGTGATATTAAAGCAAGGAAGAAAAAAATAATATACATATTTGCTGTTCAAAATACAGATGAAAACCAATCAAAAACGATAAACGAAATTTACCATTTAGAAGAATTAAGTAAAAATGATGTAAAGACTGTTGAAACAATTTTCACTGAAACTAACGCTGTGATAATAGCAGAACACTTCTCTAAGAATCTAATAAGCCAAGCAAAAGCAACACTTAGGGATATTTACCCAGATCTTAATAAGGATCAAAAATCATTCTTTAATGAATTCTCAGACTTTATGTACATGAGAGATTTTTAGTATTTTAAAGAAGAATGCTAGCACACAACATATTGAGTCTTTTGATGATTTAACATCAAATTATTTAACTCTTTAAATACAGTCAACACATTTTGGTTCTGTAAGGATGAAGTTTTAAAAAATCCGTTTATATTCTTTTCTTGGATAAAGTTAAGTATTTTTTCTTCTGGAACAAGGTTCTCTATAGCGGAAGATGATATTAAATCGCTTTTACTTCCTACTAATAATTTTGGAAGATTTAAGCCATTAGCGTATTCTAGTATTTGATCATACCAAAAATCTAACTGCTCAAATGAGTCTTTATTTGTTAAATCAAATACTAATAGAACTCCATTAGCTCCGTCTAAAAATTTAGGAATTAAAGCTTTAAATCTTTCCTGGCCCCCAAAATCAAAAATACTTAATACATTATAAGTTTCTTTAAGACTCTTAATTTCATCTTTAAAACGGATTTTTAGATCGATGGAGTGAAAGTTGACTCCAATTGTAAGTGATGTGTCGAAATTAAACGAATTAAAGCAAAATCGGTTGAATAAACACGTTTTACCTGCGCTAGGAGGACCTACTATTACGGTTTTAAAAGTAAATAAGTTTTTTTTTTCTTGAGTGTATGTGTCGATCAAATAAAATACCGATTTTTCTAATGGGTTAAAAGGTGTTTTAAGCTAATAACTTCTTTAATTAATACTATAAAAAAAATTTTATCAATTTGATATTAAAATATAATACTTAAATCTTTATTCTAAAAATGCTTAAAATTACTCAATAGCATTTATATTAGCAACTTAAAAATATAGAATAAATTATTTAGATGTAATATGGTTTTTAAAGCACCTCCCAGTCAAATAGTTATAAGACCGCCTGTAGAAGCATATAGTGTACTTATTGCTGTCACAGGAGGCTGTAATTGGAACCGTTGCTGCTTTTGTGGTACCTATAAAGGAATCTATGGAACTACTCAAGATTATGCAATACGCCCTTTAGAAGATGTATTAAAGGATATTGATCTCTATGCAGAAAAAAATTATCACGGATATCCCGTTTTCTTAGCCGGCGGTAATCCTACTTCGGCACCTACAGATTATCTCGTAAAAATAATTGAATATGTTAGGTTAAGAATGAAAAATGTACCAAGAGTAAGTTGTTATGCAAAAGCATTAGACATTTTGAGAAAAACTGATGAAGAATTAAAACAACTTGCCGAAGCTGGATTAGACATCGTTTATATGGGATTAGAGAGTGGAAGTAGCAAGATTTTGCGCATAATGAAAAAAGGAACCAATTCTGAATCGATGATTAAAGCAGGAAAAAAAGTACTTAAAGCTGGTATAAAGTTAAGCTTGTATGTTATGTTAGGCTTAGGAGGTAAAAAATTATCAGAAGACCATGTTAAAGAAACCGCAAGAGTGCTCACAGAGATAAATCCGACGATCTTTCGTTTTCGAACTTTAAACATTATGCCTAACACTCCACTTTGGGGGGATTGGAAGAGTGGGAATTTTGAATTATTATCTCCCGTAGAATGTCTGATTGAAGAACGAGATATTATTGTTAATTTAGGAGAAAATGTTTCCTCCCAAGTTTTCAACGATCATGTTTCCAATTATTGTTCGTTAGAATCCACAAACATAAAAAACGATAGAGATGCTTTCATTAAGACATTAGACTCTTTTATCACTAGTCCTCGATTAAAAAATTTACCAAGAAAAAATTTGACCCGAATGTAATTGAGTTTTCCCCCCTTTTTTATCTCTTCAATGGAAAAAGAAAATGCTAAGAAAAAATATATATTTTCCATAAACTAAATACCTAAAATTTTAAAATCAAAATTATATTTATTACTAATACTTAAATTTCAATGTTAAGAATAATATTTATCATATATAATTTTAAAACACAATTTTAACCGTGCAAAAAAATGACAGATTATTATCGAAGTAAAGTGCATCACAACGAAATTATTGCTACTTTCGATGACATCCTCATTCAACCAGGATATACTGACTTTGAACCTTCTGAAGTTGATATGTCTTCTAATCTAGGACCATATAAATTCAATTTACCTATAATGTCTGCAGCGATGGATACTGTGACCGAAGAATTGATGGCTATTAAAATGGGTTTATTAGGTGGATTAGGAGTTTTACATCGAAATTGTTCCTTTGAACGACAATTAGAAATGGTGAGGATTGTAAAAAGAGCAAGATCTTTTGTAATTGATGATGTAGCTACGATACTTCCAAATGAACCAGTTTCAAAAGCGAAAAATATGATGGAAAACTACAATATTAGTGGTATTGTTGTTGTCAATGAGGAAAATAGAGTATGCGGAATCTTTACTAAAAGAGATATACCTTTCTCTGAAGCTGCAATTAATAATGGTACAGTAAAGAATTTCATGACGAAAGATGTAATATCTATTGAACCTGGGGCATCCAGAGAAAAGGCGTTAGAAATTCTTTTTGAATCTCGTAAAGAGAAACTTCCTATTATAGATAAAGAAGGAAATTTAAAGGGATTAATTACAAAGAAGGATTTAGCTCCAGAATTTCCTTTAGCATCTATGGATAGCGAAGGACATTTAATATGCGCCGTTGCATTATCTCCTAAATTTCCGGAATCGACACACTCTCAAAAGTTATTAAAAGAAATGGATAATTATGTAGATATCTTTTTTATTGATGTAGCAGATTTCTATAAAACATCAGACATTAAAGGCACTAAAAAGCTCATGGATTTTTTAGATTCCGATTTTGTATTAGGGAATATTGGAACTTATGAAGCCGCTGAGCACTTAATCACAAAAGGTAATTTTAATGAGGATAAATTCATTGGATTAAAAGTTGGAATGGGATCGGGGTCTATTTGCACTACATCCATTCAAACAGGTGTAGGTGCTCCAACGCTTTTTGCTACAGCTCAAGTTGCTGACGCTATAGTAGATTACAAGTCAAATATAGCTTTAATCGCAGATGGGGGTTTTAAAAACCCGGGAGACCTACCAAAAGCATTTACTGTAGGGGCTGATTTCGTGATGTCTGGTCATTTCATGGCCGGTTCAACAGAAAGTCCCGGATATGTCGACACCATTCAAGGGAGAAAAGTGAAGGTGTACCGCGGTATGGGGAGTAAAGAGGCAAGAACGAGCGGATATGTCTCAGATCGATATACAGAAGGCTCAAAAATGCTTCCGGAGGGTGTAAGTGATTATGTTCCTTTTGTTGGTGACATGGAAGGCGTATTGGCGTCCTTAAAAGAAGGACTTTTAAACGGTATGATATATGCTGGAGCAAAAAGTATAGATGGGATGAAAAAGGCAAAAGTAGGTGTAGTTTCTTATGTAGGGCAGCGTGAGAGTAGACCTCATGACCTACTTAGCAGGTATTAATAGTTACTGCTTTACTCTTTTCTATAAAATATTATAACCTCGATTGAATGACATTTTATTAAATCCCTATTAATTAACTTAAAACAGCATTAATCTTTACTTTGTAATATCAATTTTGATTTTAATTTCATAATATAAAAGGTTGAATAACGATGAAAAAAATTGAAAGAGCTATCGTCAGTGTCTTTGATAAAAATAACATTATTCAGTTTGTTAGATCGTTGACTAAATTTGGAATTGAAATTTTATCTACTGGAGGAACTGGAAGGCTATTAAAGGAAAATGATATTGATTTTGAAAAAATCTCCGACTATACAGGTTCTCCAGAGATGTTTGACGGACGGGTTAAGACATTACATCCGAAAATTGAAGGAGGAATACTCTATCGTCGTGAACTTAAAAGAGATTCTGATGATGCTCTAAAATACAATATTCCTCCTATAGATATGGTAGTTTGTAATTTGTATCAATTTAAAAAGGCAATTGCTAAACCAGATATTACTTTATCTGATGCATTGGAAATGATTGACATAGGTGGTCCCACAATGATAAGAGCTGCAGCAAAAAATTTTCCAGATGTTGTTGTGGTGCCTAATGCTAAGCATTACGACAAAATTATCGAAGAACTAAGAGAATTGGGAGGAATTAGTGATAAAACCAGAGCATTATTAGCTCAAGAAGTGTTTGCAATTATGGCTGATTATAACGCAGCAATTTCCAATTACTTACAGAGCTATTATAACCCAGATCAAATCATGAAAACTTATGTGTTTAACGCTTATGAAAAAGTACAAGATTGTCGTTACGGGGAAAATTGGGATCAAGCTGCAGCTTATTATAAAAATCTATCCTGCGATTATGGACTTCATAATTTAAATAAACTAGGAGGAAAAGAAATATCATTTAACAATTATTTAGATATTGATGCGTGCATCCAAATGCTTCTAGACTTTAATCAAAATCACTTTGTAACGGCTATATTGAAACATACAAGCCCTAACGGGATGGCAATTGATAAGATCGACCAATTAGAATCTATTAAAATGGCGTTCAAAACAGATCCCTTATCAGCATTCGGAGGAATTTGGGGAATGAACAAGGAACTAACCGCAAAAGCAGCAGATTTTATTGTAAATAAAGAAAAGATTTTTGTTGAAGTTCTTATGGCGCCATCTTTCGAAATTGAAGCACTTGAAATACTTAAACAAAAAAAGAACATGCGGATAATAGAGATTGGCGATTTACTAGACAAACGAGAATTAATCTATAAGAATAGTGAAATCCGAGGAGTATTGGGGGGAATCTTGGTTCAGGAATATGATTATAAACCTGTTATTAAAGAATGGAATGTTGTGAGCAAAAAGCAAGTAACAGAAGAAGAAAAGGAGGCTTTAATCTTTGCTTATAAAGTTTCAAAATGGACAAAATCTAATTCCGCTTGTTTTGCTCAAATCTATGAAACTGGAGTCTACACCATCGGCATTGGAGCAGGACAACAGAGTCGAGTCCATGTAGTTAAATTAGCAGCACAAAAAGCAGAGGAATTTGGTCACGAAAACCAATTAAAGAATTCTGTTATGGGTACTGACTCTTTCTTTCCATTTCCAGATGGGTTAGAAGCTGCTGTGGATGTAGGAGCTAAAGCTATCATCAATCCAGGAGGTTCGATTCGGGATAATGTTGTTATTAAGCGCGCTGACGAATTAAATTGCGCATTAGTTTTTTGCGGCAAGAGAGTTTTTCGACATTAAGAAATCTAATTTTTATTTCAAATTAATCGATAGAATAAAAGAATAGTATATAATTCCAATTGTTTTGAGCGTTTTTAATTCAATAAAAAAAAGTTTTTAAATCCTTATGTATAAATTAATTCACTAATTAGTAAAATATTTTTTTTTAAGAGCGAGGTTTTTATGGACTTTTTTTCAAGTAATTTACGGGAAACTATGGAGGCGATAAATAAATTAATAGATAATAATGTCAATTTAGTTACTACTAAAAGCATAAGAAGATGCAATAACATTAAAGCCTCAAATCGCTCTAAAATAAATTTTATATGGAGAACTCTTAATTATCTCGAAAAGAAAGGCATTTTAGAAATGAATGGTGCCAATTCTCCTAAATCATATAAAATTAAATCGACCCAAAAAATCGATATTGAGGGAATAATATCTCAAGTTAAAAATTAAAGGAAATCCTAATGCTGCTTTGTAAACCTTTATGTTAGATTTAACCTATTTAACAGATCATTTAAATTATTCTTATTTTCTACATTTTCTGTATCGTTTAGTAACCTTTTTTGATAGAATATTACATTTCCATATTTAAGCTCTAATTCATTAAATAACTTAACCCAATTGTTAAAGCTTGACATCAAATCTATAACTTCTGGATCTTCTTCAAAAAACTTTATATCTTCTTTTTTTTCCGTAGAAAATGACATAAGTTTGTATTTTTTAACAGTATAACCCTGTTTTTTTAAAAGTAAAGTATTAGCTTTTCTCACGAAAGCTTCTAATCCATTTCTCCAGTGAACATATTTCTCATTAATAATATCAATTATTCCTTGAATCATCCTAATTTCTTGTGGAAAAATCCTTGTCCGCTTAGTCAAGATTTTTTTTATTTTTTCGAACTCAGAATTGAAAATTTTTATATAGTCTGTTATCATTTTCGAGAAGTCAAATAAAACTAGGTTATAATCCTGCGCGAATATTACGTCTGAACTAGCAAATGTTAGGGTTTCTTCATCAAATGTACCATTTAACTTTTTCTTTTTCAGCAATTTCTCTAAAACAGTATTCATTGTTTCAATTTCTTTATCTTCTAAATTCTTTCCATAAAAAAAATCATGGAACGAAAACATAAGACTATTTTCGAGCATTAAACTTTCGATTCCTTTTTCAGTGTAAAAAATTAATTCCCCATCTTTATTATGGAAAATACCCTTTATTTTTTCATCATTTTGCAACTCTTTTAATAAATTTTCGACGATAATTGAGGTTACATCTATATCTCCTAATTGTATAGTATTTTCAGACTTAGATTTTTCTATGAGCATTGATTTGATACCCTTCTTGGATTCATCGATTTTATCCTCGCTAAAGATGAGGAGTTCTCCTTTTTTAAAATAGTTTAATCCTAAATCATTGATAAATTCTATAAATAGATTATATGGCATACCTGTTTTCTCAATGTACTTACTAATTTCGATTAGTTCTTTCCCTTTTATTTCCTCTCCTATTAGTTTTAAATTTTCGTCTAATTTTGTAAGAATATGACTTCTCTCGATGTTTAACTCTTTTGCCATTAGATTTATCTGTCTCTTTCTCTTGTTTAGAACTGTTATCGCGTTTATTTCTTCGATCTTCTTATTTAGAAATTTCGAATAGTAAAAGATTTCTTTGTTTTTGTCAAATATTCCACTTCTCATATCTATAAAAATCTCTAAGATTTGAACTAACAATACTTTCTTTACATTTAACTTCTCAGAGAGCATTGGAATTGAATAATAACCAATTAATCGAGAATTTTCAATTTCTTTTTTAACTTTTGATAACCCTACATTAGTCAACCATTGAGTTCCTGCTCTATAATGAGTTAAATAACCTTTTGGTAGATTTTTTATTAATTTAATGAAATCATTTTCTAATAAGCGATCTCTATAAGATTTGAGATCAATTGTAGTATTTTTTGCTGCTTCTGCGTTAATTTTTCGCTGTATATTTTTCAATGAGTAATAGGCCGCGTTATCTTTTCCTACTAGGAAAACTCGTTTAGTTGAATTCGATATATCTCTTATAATTCCACTAATAAAATCAGGAGGTAAATAGTCAAAGTTTTTAAGGTTCACCATTCCCTTATTGTGAAATCCTTCCAATAAATCGGATTTTACATAGTTGTAAGAATAAAAATAACCCAATTTTGAATAATACCCCTTTATATGCCCTAACTTTATTAATGTGTTTAAAAATAGTCTCAATTCAGGCTCACTCTTAATCATAGGGGAAAATACCTTGAGTATTTTTCTTTTTTGTAATTTTTCTTCCTTCCCAAATAGTTCCATTAATTTTTCTTTCTCAAGTTCATAGAAATAGACTTTTTTTTGTTCTTTGATGTTGATGTAAAAATAGATTTTTTGTTCTTTTTTGTTTTTTAATTTCATACTTCTAACAAAATCCTTTAAGTCCACTCCCGTCTCCTTAGAAATTTCAGTAAAATTGTATTTTTTCATCAAAAATATGTTCTGAATCGTGTTTAATAACTCTTTTAACCCAAATTGTTCAATATCTATATCTTTCAGCGACGGAAAAACAAATTTAAATAGAGGCAATAATTTTACGTAAATTTTTGAGTGTTCCTTGCTAAAGTATCGGGTTATTAGTGATTTCAAGACTTCTCTTAAATCAAACAAGTTTTCAAAATCAAAATTCGTACATTTCTCTAAAAAACTCATTAATGTTATTATATTATCCTTATTTTCTTCACTAGATAAAGCATTTATCAATTCTCCTTTATATGTACACATTAATCTGGGTTGCTTCTGGCCAATCTCTTGTAAAAAATAATAGATATTATCTCGTACATCTTTATTTACATTACCCAAATTCTTAATGAATTTTGGTAAATATTTATTAATATAGTCTTTATTTGAGAGCATCGCAAATCCTAGTATTATGAGAGTATTAACCTTTAATTTTGGATCATCAGAATTGATATAATTTTCCAAAACCTTAAATACGCTCTCAGTTATTAGTTTAAAATCGTGTTCTGCTAAAATACTTAAAATATAAGATATAGAAATCGCATGTTCTTGCTTTATTAGTAGTTCTTCTAATTGTTTAATTACTTTTTCTGTTTTTTCAGTCTTATTTTTATCAAGTAACTTATTGAGTTTCTCAACTAGAGGATAAATCACTTGATCTTGTTCAAACTCTTCCAAATTAAACATTATTAACGATATTTAATGTTTAATCTAATAATAATTTTTTGAATGGGTCTAGCTCTAAAATATCCTTAATTTCTCGAAGAATAATGCTTGGATTAGCCGTTTCCAAACCAGTTTTAGTACCATGACCAGAAAGTAGTGCAATACTCTTCACTCCTGCATTTAATGCACATTCAATATCTGTAGGAAG
>Ga0209978_10000600_pt1 | contig 14042 bp, 14 predicted proteins | sample BentaG_FD_182805 | JGI IMG/M metagenome (GOLD analysis project Ga0209978, IMG submission 182805) | Deep subsurface microbial communities from South Atlantic Ocean to uncover new lineages of life (NeLLi) - Benguela_00093 metaG (SPAdes)... | ecosystem: Environmental > Aquatic > Marine > Oceanic >...
TGGCTTGCCCTGTTCTTGCCTTCTTTAATGTCATAGGTGACGTCTTTTTCAAGGACTTGTAAAGAATTTAGCGACTGATACCTTATTCTTTTGTGACAGGAGGTTGCATATGTCAAAAATGGTTGTTTTGGGATTATCTGGTTTCAATCCGGAGCTGGTTGAAGGCTGGTTGGAGGATCTACCAAACCTAAGAAAAATGCAGGAGGAAGGAATATGGGGGAAGATGGAGAGCACGGTCCCTCCAAATATACCTCAAGCGTGGACTTGTGCACAGTCGAGTAGAAATCCCGGGGTTTTTGGTTTTTGGGATTTCAGGTATCGCGATGAATTTTCCTATGGTGAGAATAAAAATATTGATTGCAGGATAAAGGATCAAAGGGTTGACACTCTATACAAGACACTTCCTATGTTTGGCCAAAAGATAGCCGTAGTTAACGTCCCGGTGACATGGCCGCCACCACGCATTCCAGGGGGTTACAGCATTTCATCTGTGCTTACACCGGATTTAGAAAAGGGATTCACATGGCCAAAGAGCTTAGCAGATGAAGTTCAGGGCCTGGTCGGGGAGTATATCATTGATGTTTCTGAGGCAGGGGAGAACTACCTTCAGATGGGAAAAGATCGTGTATTGAAGAGAAGTTATGAGATGGATGCTCAGAGGTTTACTCTTCTCAGGCATTTCATAGGCAAAAAACAGTGTGATTATGTTTGCACAGTGATCATGGGCGCTGACAGGGTGTCCCATCTGTTTTATCGATTCTTTGATGAGCAGCATATAAGATATGATCCTGATTCCCAATACGGGAATGTCTTGCATGATTATTACGTCTGGATTGACCAGCAGATTGGTGAAACACGGGATAATCTCGATGAAGACACAGCGCTCTTTGTGCATAGCGATCATAGTGTGCAACCACTGGAGGGGCGAATTAATCTTAATGAATGGCTTATTCAAGAGGGATACATGGTTCTCAGCGAATATCCTTCAGAACTCATACCATTCATGGAACTCAAGGTAGACTGGTCTAAGACAAGGGCATGGGCCACTGGATATTCTGGTCAGATATATTTCAACATGAAAGGAAGAGAACCCGAAGGGATTATTGATCCTGGTGATTATGACGGTTTGCTTGATGAACTTATTAACAAAGTGAAAGCGATACCAGGTGAAAAGGGTAATGCATTAGAAACCCGGGTCTTCAAACGAAATGAAATTTACACCGGTACATTTGCGGATTACGCCCCTGACATTTTCATCTTTTTTGATGAATGTCGATGGAAAACCAATGAGATGGTCGGTTTTGGCCCTGACAATATGTATTCATATGATACACCCCTGGGCGAAGATGACGGGGCTGACGGCTTTTACGGTTATTTCTGCTTAGCAGGCCCGGGAATACCGGCCAAGGGTGAATATGACGCGGCCTCATTGCTTGACGTTGCCCCTACAGCGCTTGACGTGATGAATCTGGAAATACCACAGGAGATGGAGGGTGTATCCATTTCAGGGAAAGAGAGAACACCTGAGGAAAAGGAAGCCCTTGTGCAGGAAAGATTGAAATTATTAGGCTATTGATATTTATGCTTTCTGTGTGATAGAGGAAGAGAAATGCTGCTATATAATCAAGTTTAATAAAAAAGGAGAAAGAAGGATGAATTTTCAACGAAGAAGCTTAAGCGGCTTGACCCATTATGTGCCTTCCAAGACCTATAATGGTTATAGCCTGTTTGCTCCCCTGTACGGCATGGATGTATGGTTGATCGATATGCATGGCCGGATCGTACATCGCTGGAAGATGCCCATGTCTCCGGGGTGCGATGCAGAGCTTTTGCCCAATGGTAATCTGCTCTGGGCCGGAAAGGTTATCCCCGGGCCTTTATTGGATTTCGGTGGTTCAGGGGGGCTGATGATGGAGGTGGATTGGGAAGGAGTTGAGGTATGGAAGTATAAAGACCCATATCACAGCCATTGTTTTCATCGTTTAGAGAATGGAAACACATTGATCTCCAGGTGGGAGGCCATGCCTGACGATCTTATGTTAAAAGTCAAGGGCGGTCTGCCCGGGACCGAAAGAAAAGGTGTCATGTGGGGTTGCGGCATTCAGGAGATTACACCTTCAAACGAGGTTGTATGGGAGTGCCTGACGTATGAAAAGCTGGATCCCGAAATCGACCTTCTCTGTCCTCTTTGCCCTCGTGACAGGTGGACGAATATCAACGCCCTTTTTGAGCTTCCGGATGGGGATATACTGGTCAGTTTTCGCCTGATCGATACGATTGCCATCATAGAAAAGGCCACGGGTGACATCAAGTGGCGATGGGGACCGGGTGAGATAGCCCACCAGCATAACCCTAATATGTTGGAAAACGGGAATATCCTGCTCTTTGATAATGGGGCACACCGCAAGATCACATGGGGGAATTTTTCCAGGGCCGTAGAGGTGAACCCCAAGACCGGTGAAATAGTCTGGGAATACAGGAATGACCCTCCCGGGGACTTATTTTCCTTTGTCTGCGGCAGCGCCCAGCGGTTGCCTAATAATAATACCCTTATGTGTGAAACATGTATGGGGAGGTTCCTCGAGGTGACGCCGGATAAAGAGCTGGTATGGGAGTATGTCAATCCCTTCTATGTCAATCATCATGTATATGGTCGGAATAATATGGCCTTCCGGGTATACAGGTATGCTCCTGATTACCCGGGCCTTCAAGGAAAGGAAGTGGACCCCGGGAAATACAATTCCATTAATGTGATTTATGCGGCAAAGGCATGAATATAAAAACTCTTATTCTGACCAGATGCCGCTTGATAATGGATGCCGGATGTGTAATCAATATTGGTCGGGTGAGAGGGCGTGGGGCTCCTCAACCTGATCCGGATCAAAGCTTAACTCTATAAGGAGGTGTTAAAATGGAGAAAAAAAGATTATTTATAACGTGTGTTTTGATGTGTTTGATTCTTTTTTTTGCTGGACTGCTTTTCATTCCAGCACGGTCTGAGGCAAAAAATCCCATTAAGCTGAAGTTGAGCATTGCTTACCCGGCCAAGCATCCTTTGACCGTCAAGGCATTTGAAGTCTGGGCAAAGAGATTAGAGGAATGTGCGAACGGTCAGGTCGAAGTAACCCTTTTCCCGGGCGGAACTTTATCCAAAATAAAGGAGAACTATGACGCCACAATAGCCGGTGTTTGTGACATCAGCATGTATGTGCCGGCCTATGCAGCAGGTCGTTTTCCCCTGAGTAATGCCATGAATCTGCCCATGTTATTTCCCAGCTCTACCGTTGCCAGCCTGGCATCCTGGGACCTTTTTGAAAAATTCCCTGAGATCAGGAAAGAGTATTCGGAAACCAGGCTGCTGTTCTTTTATTTTACCCCGCCTTACGAGATCCATACTGTGAAAAAACCAATAAACGTTATGGAAGATTTGAAGGGTTTACAAATACGCACTGCCGGGCCTATCTCTGCAAAGTTGATAACGGCCTTAGGCGCATCGCCGGTTGCCATCTCAATGCCGGAGGCCTACCTCGGTTTGCAAAAGGGTGTGTTGGACGGTCTGGTTTCCCCGTATGGTCCTATGAGGGGATTTAAGACGGCAAATGTAACATACAACCATACGGTTAATGCAAACCTGTTCTCCAATGCATTCTGTGTGGTGATGAACCTAAAAAAATGGAATAGCCTGCCCCAGAATATACAGAAGGCCATAGAGGAAGTAAGCGGCGCTAAGGCCTCAAAGTTGTTCGGTAACGTCTTCGATAAAATAACCGGCCCTGATATCAAATACATGAAGAAGAAGGGTGATACATTCACAACAATCTCGCCGGAGGAGAAGAAGAGGTGGACCGCAGCGATAAAAGGCATACGGGATAAGTGGGTGAAGGATATGACGGCAAAAGGGATGCCCGCAGAGAAAATTATCAGCGAGATGGTTCGGCTTTCAGATAAATATTCCGATTGATGATGGAAAAATGCGCTCAATACATTGATAGAATACTTGTGCCTGTAAGCCGTGTTGTTAATGGCGTGGGATCGGCTATGCTCATGGGCATGGTGCTCCTCATGGCTGTGAACGTCATTTTACGTTATCTCTTCCGCTGGCCCATAAAGGGCACTGTTGAGCTTGAGGAGTTCATGTTAGTTGTCGTGGTCTTTTTGGGTTTGGCCTATACCGCGGTTGAGAAGAGGCATGTAAGGATAGATTTTCTGGTTGACCGATTTTCAAGACCTGTCCAGGCAGTCATAAACAGCATCACGTCTTTTCTCAGCTTAGGGCTATGCTTTTTCATGGTATGGCGCTGTTTGATATGGGCGCAGAGTAATTGGGTCCATAAAACTACATCCGTATTACTGCATGTGCCGCTTTCTATTTTTATATATGTGGCAGCTATAGGCAGTGCATTGTTCTTTTTCATATTAGTTGCAGAATTTCTTCACTCTTTATCTGAGGTATCAAATGGCGGGAGATGGTGGCTGTTAATTTTTATTTTTGGACTGGCGGTTCTGGCGGGAGGAGGTGCAGTGGTATGGCTTTTTGAGCCTTCATCGAACTTGATGGCGCTTATCGGTCTAATCGTTTTACTATTGATGTTGGCATTTCGGATGTACATTGCTTTTGCCATGATGTTAGTAGGATTTTTAGGCATGAGCTATATTTCAGGTGTTAACGCCGGTTTTCACCTTATGGGGACAGTGCCATATTCTACAACGGCATCCTATCACCTGTGTGTTATTCCTTTTTTTGTGCTTATGGGTTATCTTTGCGCTGTTGCAGGAATTAGCAGGGATCTTTACAACACTGCATATAAATGGCTTGGGCATTTCAGGGGAGGGCTGTCCATGGGGACTATCGGGGGGTGCGCCGGCTTTGCTGCCGTCAGTGGTGACAGCATGGGTACGGCGGCCGTTATGGGGGCGGCAGCGCTGCCTGAAATGAAAAGGTACCGGTACAATGATTCATTGGCAACCGGCTGTGTGGCTGCAGGGGGAACGCTCGGAATTTTAATCCCTCCCAGCATGGGTTTTATTATTTACGCCATTATTACAGACACATCCATTAGTAAACTATTTATTGCCGGCATATTTCCCGGACTGCTCTTAGCTCTTTTATTTATGCTTGTTGTTTTTATCCAAACACGCATTAATCCAGGTATGGCCCCACCAGGACCTAAGGTAAACCTGGGAGATAAGCTCATATCTCTCAAGGATACATGGGCAATGATCCTTATTTTTGTATTGGTGATTGGAGGAATATATCAGGGAATCTTTACTCCTACTGAAGCTGGAGCGATTGGAGCCTCGGGAGCGCTGGTTATCGGTCTGATAAACAGGCAATTTAGCTGGAAAAAGCTGACCACTGCCCTGCTCGATACCGGTCGGACAGTGGCCATGCTCTTTATACTCTTGATTGGAGCTTATGTTTTAGGTTATTTTTTAGCAGGAAGCGAAGCCCCTCATCAGGTTTCAGATTTTATCTGTAACCTGCCCTTGCCCCGCTATTTCCTTTTAACGGCCATTTTATTAGTCTATTTGCTTCTCGGGTGCATTATGAACATTCTACCCGCGGTTATTGTTACCCTTCCCATCTTCTTTCCTACAATCTTGAACCTGGGCTTTGACCCTATCTGGTTCGGGGTCATACTCGTTATCATTATGGAGATGGGACTTATTACGCCGCCTGTGGGCATGAATGTGTTCGTCATAAAAGGGGTGGCTAAGGATGTCAGCATTGGCAAGATATACAGAGGTATATTCCCATTTCTTGCAGCTATGATCGTTAGTGTAATTATCCTGACATTTTTTCCTAAGATTGCCCTCTTTTTGCCCGGCGCGATGGCTAAGTAGCCATTAGAATTGTAACTTTTCCACTAGAGACTCTCAGGGAGAAAATACAGAGGTTTTTTGGATGATCTGATATTGTTTATTGATCCTAGAAGTTGGATTTGGAGAGTTTCATGGACCCCAAAGCGCAAGAAACAAAAGAAGTTCCACCATTCCCTGTTCCGACTTATCGTTTCAATCAGAAAAACGAGATGTTCAAAAGGAGCATTTGGGATGAGAAGATGAAGCCTTACGGCCAGCGCCTTTACAGGGAAGCCAGATACGAGGAACAGGCCGGATTCCGGCAGCTAGACCAGGCCTTTCGCTTCGCCTCCTGGAACTTGGAAGCAAGCGCCGGTTTTGGAAACGTCCGAGGTAATTCTGGGCTCTATTCATGGGAAGGTGTTGCACCAAGGTTTAAACACTGGGTGGAGCTCGGGGGTCAGGTTAAAGAATCCCCTGAAGAGATGAGCCGTATCGTCAAAAAGGTGGCTCGCTTTTATGGTGCGGACCTGGTTGGCATTTGCAAGGTTTATCCAAACTTGGTTTACTCCCACGAATACAATAGGTTAACCCAAGAGCACTACCCGATCCAAATCCCTGAGGGGTGCCAGAGTGCTATTGTCATGGCTCTTGAAATGGACTATGAAGCCATACGCACTTCCCCAAGCGCAGTGGAGGCGGCCGCGACAGGACTGGGATACTCGCGGATGCCCTTTGTGGCAAACCTGATGGCTATTTTCATTCGCCACCTCGGCTACAGGGCCTTCCCATGTGGAAACGATACGGCCTTGAGTGTTCCCCTTGCCATGGATGCAGGACTGGGGGAGGCTGGCCGGAATGGGCTTTTGATTACCAGAAAATTTGGCCCGCGAGTCCGTCTCTGCAAGGTATTTACAGACCTTTCTCTTCATTACGATTCCTACCAACCATTTGGGGTCACGGAATTCTGCCAGGTCTGTAAGAAGTGCGCCATTCACTGCCCTTCCCAGGCTATCTCGTATGGCGACATGACAACGGAGGGCCACAATATTTCTAACCATTCCGGTACCTTGAAGTGGTATTCGAATTATGAAAAATGCTTCCAATTTTGGGCAAAAATTCGAACGGACTGTGCCAATTGCATCCGGGTGTGTCCTTTCAACAAACCTCAAGGGCTGCTCCATGATTTTGTGAGATGGCATATAAAACACATCCTCTGGATGGATTGGTTTATTGTTAAGATGGATGACATCCTTGGCTACGGCAAACAAATGAAGGTAGACAAATACTGGGCTTGAAGAGAGAGTTGCGTCGCTAAAGAAAAAAGCTGAATGCTGATCGCTTAATTATGAGTCATACGAAGGCTATTGGCTTCGTTTAATTTTCGTAAGCCAACTGTTTGATGTTATAGGAGTTGCAAGGCCCACCGTTGGAAAACAAACAGGCGCGCCAAATCGCCTAACCCGGGCCGAGAACATTAGGCGAGAGGGGAGTTTTAAAATTAGGTAAGCAGACGCTAGCCAAGGAGACATGGAGCTACGTTGCTTGACGTGGCCCCTACCGTGCTTGATGTGATGGATTTGGAAATACCGAAGGAAATGGAAGGCAAATCTCTTTTGGGGGAAGAAAAACCAGAACGTCCACCGGAGGATCATGAGAAGATGCGGTCCAGGTTAAAGGCATTAGGCTACTGACGAGAAGCTTTGTTAATCTATTGCAGCGGGAGGTGAGTAATTGAAAAATGTGATCCTGTTAACCATAGACACTTTAAGAAAGGATGTTTTGGGTTGCTATGGGGGGAAGGGTTTTACACCTTTCATTGATTCGGTTCAGGACAAGTGCATCAGGTTCACCAAGGCACATTCCCCTGGTCCTTACACACAAGCAGCCTTCCCTGGGATACTTACATCATCATACTATCTCGAATATGGAAGAGGGAAAATGCTTTCGGAGAAGAGGGTCTTGATATCCGAATCGCTCAAGAGGGCGGGGGTTACAACGGCTGGGTTCCATTCAAATCCGTATCTCAGTGCCTACTTTGCCTGGAACAGGGGATGGGATGTCTTCTATGACTCCATGGAAGATGAGGTTGATGATAAGGTTCCGTATATAAAAGCAGGGGAAATAAATAATAAAGTCTCTGCCTGGTTATCATCCCATATTGGAGGGATAGCCGGATACAATCCATTTTTCCTCTGGGTGCACTATATGGATGTGCACGAACCCTATGTGCCTGAGCGCAATTACATGGACATGGTAGATCCCTCGATAAAGCTGAATGAGGGGGAGATGTTTGGGCTTTTCAAGGATGTACTATTAAAGCGAGATGTATCTGACAGGCGGATTGTGGAGATCCTGAAGAAACTCTATTGTGCCCACATCCGGGAAATAGACGATGGGGTAAAGGAATTCTTTGGAATTTTGGAACGATATGATCTCTTAAAGGACTCGCTGATCATCATCACCTCCGATCACGGCGATGAGTTCGGGGAACATGGAGGACTCTCTCATGATGGAAAGATGTATTCAGAGCTGGTGAATGTGCCTCTCATTATCTATGAACCCTCCCGTGAAAAAGGTGAGGCCCGCGATACTTTGATGTCCCTCCTAGATATACCTCCAACCATCTTATATCTTTTCGGACTCAATCAGGTGGATGTCTTTGAAGGGCATCCCCTTCTTCCCCTTGACGACTATCCTGCAAGAGGGGTTTTCGGTGAAGCAGTCGATAAGCACGGTAGTACGGAGAAAGGTGAAGAAAAAGAGGTCCACTACTATTGTGAGGGAGACCTCAAGATCATTTATCGCGAGAGGGATGACTCATGGGAGTTATATGACCTCAATGCAGACCCAAAGGAGATCAATAACATCGTCGAGACATCTTCTGCTGCAGACGCTATGAAGCAAAAGGTAAGCCCCAGAGTAAGAAGATATCAGAGGTAAACAGTATATTTCGGTTACGCTTAGGGTGACGAAGCCTGCCCGCCATCGCGAGCGCTCAGGCGAGGCGGGCGAGCCCGTTTCGGTAACGCTTAAGGTAACGTTAAGACAAGGAGACGAATGACGTAAGCTTACAACGTAACGAGTATCGTCACCGGAACCCATACACGTTACCCACTTGTGAAGTATTGCATGTAGATAGGCAGTTTTTTATTCCTATGTGGGGTGAACGGTTACAAAAAAACTAACAAGGAGGTTAGAGGATGGCTATTGACAAAGAGATCAGCGAAAAGAGGAAAAGACAGTGTTCGAAGCTTGTTGAGCTCTCCAAGGATGTGGTTCGAGAGGCCTTTGAGAAATTTGGGCATGAGGAAGTGGCGATAACCTGGACAGGCGGCAAGGACAGCACCTTGACCTTGTGGATCACTCGACAGGTTTGCCAGGAAAAAGGAGTTCCTCTCCCAAAGGCAATGATTATCGGTGAAGGTGATGAATTCGAGGAGATAGAGGAATTTGTAGAGAAGATCAAGAAGGAGTGGGATGTTCCTCTTGAGATTTGTAGAAATGAGGATGTATTAAAGGCCGCAAACCATACGTTGAACGCACCGGTTCGGGTAAGAGATTTGGATGAAAGAAATCGAGCGGAGCTTAAACGTATTGGATTCGATGGGGAGGAATTCCCCTTTGAGGCCGAGTCACAGGTTGGTAACCATCTGATGAAGACCGTTGTCTTCAATCAGTTCCTTGAGCGAAATAACATCAAAGGGATAATTCAGGGCCTCCGTTGGGATGAGCATCCGGCACGGTTTAATGATGAATATTTTGAGCATAAGGAGATGGCGCATCTGGTGCCAGAGCATACTCGGATTCGACCTATTTTGCACTTTACTGAAAAGGATCTCTGGGATACCTATGCTGCCTTCAATATTCCTTACTGTGTGCTCTATGAGCAAGGTTATCGTTCCCTGGGAGCAAAGACAACTACTGTAAAAGACTCTGATATTCCAGCCTGGCAACAGGATCTTGAAAACACTGAGGAGAGGGGCGGAAGGCGACAGGATAAAGAAAAAGCAATGGAACGGATGCGCCAGTTGGGGTATATGTAACTTCTCTATTTGAAAGGCTCTACATCAATACTCGCCCTTTTATAGCTTTAAAAAGCCTTTTGGGAGGTAAACGAGGATATGTCCAGTTTGGTGCCGCCGCATGGCGGTAATCTAGTCTCAAGATTGGTTGAGGGAGAGGAGCTTGTTGAGGCCCAAAGGAGGGCTAGGGAGCTGCCAATGGTCCGGATGACATCCAGGGAGACCTCCGATCTAATCATGATTGGTATAGGGGCATTTAGCCCGGTAGATGGCTTTATGGGGAGGAAGGACTGGGAAAGAGTCTGTAAGGAGTTCAAAACAGCAAAGGGAATATTCTGGCCTATTCCGATCACGCTTTCAGTACCCACAGATGTAGCCTCCGGATTGAGAGAAGGTGGTGAGGTGGCGCTCATTGACGGGGAAAGCGGTGAGCTGATTGGCTCCATGAGGATAGAGGAAAAATACACAATCGATAAACCATATGAGTGTAAACAGATCTTCCGCACAGATGACCCAAAACATCCAGGAGTGGCCAAGGTGCTGGCGCAAGGAGAGTTAAATATTGCAGGCCCCGTTCAAGTGTTAAGTGAGCTTGACTATCGTGATCAGTTTCCTGACCTTTATGCCCGGCCTGAGGACACGCGTGCCATATTTGATGAACGTGGGTGGCAGACGATCGCGGCCCTCCAACTGCGAAACCCCATGCACCGATCTCATGAATATGTTGCCAAGATTGCCCTTGAGGTTTCGGATGGTCTTTTTGTCCACCAGCTCGTGGGAAAGCTGAAAGAGGGGGACATCCCAGCCCAAACCCGTGTGCAATGTGTACAGGTGGTGATTGATCATTATTTTCCCAAAGAACGCGTAGTTACCAAGGTTTACCCAATGGAGATGAGGTATGCTGGCCCACGGGAGGCCTTGCTTCATGCGGTTTTTAGGCAGAACTATGGGGCAAGCCACATGATCATTGGTCGAGATCATGCAGGCGTTGGGGATTATTATGGCCCATTTGATGCCCAGAAGATATTTTATGATATTCCAGAAGATGCTCTGGCTATAGAGATGCTCCCAATAGACTGGACATTCTACTGTTACAAATGTAAGGGCATGGCTTCTTTTAAGACCTGTCCCCATGGCAAGGAAGATCATCTGCTCTTGAGTGGGACGTTATTGCGCACAATGCTTACACACGCAGACCCTATTCCAGAGGAGTTCAGCCGCCCGGAAGTCTTGACCATTCTTAAAGAATACTATTCGGGACTAAAGCAAAAGGTAGCCACCAGCTAACATATTCCAAAAGCAGAGATCTTGCCGTAGATGTTTCGCAACAATAGGAGATAATTAAGGCTACTTCGGTCAACATGCCTGCTTTCTGGCCTGAGTTCAAGGGCCTTACACATTGAACCTTCCGGTAGAGTACTTACTGCTTTCAGGCTGCAGAATAAGCTCATTAATCACTTCCAGCAATAAATGGCGAGATGATTGATCCATTTCTATTACTACTTCTAGGCTTCATTCTTGGAATCTTAACGGGTTTTTTTGGGGTAGGTGGCGGGTTTTTGCTCACGCCGGCCCTAAATATCCTGGGTTTCCAAATGGTCCACGCAATTGGGACGGGGTTTTTCACTCTTATGGGTAAAACCCTATTTGCTGCCACAAGGCATCATAGACTTGGTAATCTGGATCTTAAGTTGGGTATCACTGTGGGACTTTTCAGCGCTCCAGGAGTGGAGTTGGGAAAAAGACTTGTATTGCACTTAGAGAGGTTACACCTTGCAGGCGTGTATGTGAGGGTTGCCTATATCGTTCTTTTGGTTTTGATCTCCATCTTTATGCTGAAAGAAAACTATCATTACTGGAGCACAAAGCAAAACGAGCGAAAAAAAATACCAGAAACGCAAGAGAGCAGGTCTGCCTTCACACGTCTTGCTTATCGGATTAGGCTTTCCCCACGGTTTTCATTGCGTGGTTCAGGAACGGATTCCATCTCACTGTGGGTAATCATTGCTTCCGGTATGATTATCGGTTTCCTCTCAGGTTTTATGGGGCTTGGAGGTGGATTTATTGCTTTACCTTTCTTGATCTATGTGATCGGCGTACCCACTATCACTGCCGTAGGGACCTCTCTAGTTATTGTATTTCTCATATCATGTTATGGAACTGCCGTTTATGCCATTGGACAATATGTTGAATGGATACCGGCTTTGATAATCCTTGCTGGATCACTTATTGGTGTGCAATTTGGAGTTTATGCAACCAAATATGTGACAGGTATGAAGATAAAGGTCCTGTTTGCCTTATTGCTTCTGGTTGTAGCGGTATCTGTCTTTCTGAAACAGATAAACATGGCAACTTTCAGCACCTGGCTTATACTAAGCTCAGCATGTGCGCTATGCCTTGCCATTGTCTTTCCCGTAGGGAAAAGTCTCTTAACCAGGAACAATCGCCGTGGAAGACCTAGGCCCCAGGTGTAGGAGGCGCTAAGATAGAAAGATTGAGGAGGGTGAAAAAAAGATAAGCATCAGCTAGTTTATAAGCTACTCCTGATAAGGTTCTGCCGGGCGTAGAAGTCATAGCTCATTTCAGGAGCGTTTGGCTTCTTTGGCCGCTCAGCCTTCATGGATATAAGGGATGCTCGGTCCCAAGGAAATACTCATTGCATAGAAGTAAGGAGGGAATCCGGCAAGGGATGAAGACGTCCCAGCCTATGCTATGGCTGCTATCAACTCGCTAAGGAGAAACAGGCATGGATGAGGTTGAGATAGAAAAAGGTTATGCGAATTTCCACCGGAAGCTCAACCGGATTCTCCGTCAAAAGGAGGTAAAAGCCTTCAAGGCTCATGTGGCAGCCCACCCAATGCAAGCAGGCAGACTATCTCATTGCCTCGGCCTCAGTGACGAATGGGCAGAGGTAGAGATGTATAAGGCAATAGTGGTTCGCTCTGCGCTCCGGGATCTTCACCCTGAGGCCTTACAATGGCTCAAGACACGGGGGATCGAACCTCCCAGGGCGAGATCCAAAAAGAGGGGAAGGGGTCGGAGACGTGCCCGGCACGCCTGAAGGCACTTCAAGTCGCAAACAAGCATTCGTACCAAACCATTTATGCTCTTCAACCCATTCGAAGAACATTTCGTCATTCATTGACATGCGTTGCATTACGTTGTAATATAACAATGAACTAGAGTTAAAAGGAGTGAGATTATGTCGTCTATACAAAAGAGTCTTCGATTACCAGAAGAGGTCGTAAGAGAGATAGAGAGCCTGACCTCAAGCACCGGTAAGGACTTCTCGGGTCTTGCGAGAGATCTTCTCACCGAGGCAGTGAAGCTGAGAAGATGCCCGGGAATAACCTTTGCAGATGGCCCTACTGGCAGGAGGGCTAGAATAGCCGGAACCGGTATTGAGGTTTGGGAGCTTATCTCCACCTTCAAGGGGTTGGAAGAAGACTATAAGAAACTGAAAAACGCCTACCATTGGTTGAGTGAACAACAGATTCGAGCTGCTCTCTCTTACTACGCTCTCTACACCAAAGAGATCGATGAAAGAATCTCTGCCAATGAGGAGATGACTGAAGACAGGGTGCTAAAGAGGTTCCCTTTCTTGTCAAAACCAGAGGTGAAGCGGTGAAGTGTTACCTGGATGAAGACATGAGTCCTAAGGTGGCTGAACTCCTCAGACGGAGGGGTGTCGACACGGTAAGCGCCCATGAGAAAGGTATGCTGGGCGTATCAGACGAGGAGCAGTTGATCGAGGCCAGCAAGGAGGGGCGCGTCATGGTCACAAGGAACAGGGATGATTTTATCATGCTTACTGTCCGTTTCTTTGAAGACTTGAAACCACACCATGGACTTATCATCATTCCTCACTCTATCCCTGGCTCGGATTTTAACTTATTGGCCGGGCTTTTATCAGAGTATGCCAAGAAGCATCCAGAAGGGTTGGAGCCGTACACCATAGAATTCGTTTCACGTGTGTAAGGCAGGGGTTTTTTGACACAGTCAGCTGCTCTCGGGCTGTTGCCCAAACGGAAATCCCTTTGAACGGTTATTAAAACGTTTTTTGCCAATAAACCCTTGGCGAAGTGGAAGATAAGCGATGTCAACTGTTTGAGCCCTAAGGGCAGGGTAACGTCAAAGTCCAGGGTATGGGTGTCTTTTTTTTGGTTATGCCCTATAACATGGCCCCTTACTGGGTCGATTCAAAATGGTCTATTG
>Ga0209978_10000601_pt1 | contig 14023 bp, 13 predicted proteins | sample BentaG_FD_182805 | JGI IMG/M metagenome (GOLD analysis project Ga0209978, IMG submission 182805) | Deep subsurface microbial communities from South Atlantic Ocean to uncover new lineages of life (NeLLi) - Benguela_00093 metaG (SPAdes)... | ecosystem: Environmental > Aquatic > Marine > Oceanic >...
ATTATGGTAATTCTCTTGGGTTACAACATAGCTCTGGGAGAAGATCCCAACCGGATCGGTATGATTGATTATCAGCGATGCATCAACGAATCAAAGGAGGGGCAAAAGATGTTTGCAGCGCTCAAAAAGAAGAAAGACGGACTCCAGAAACGCCTTGATTCAAAACAGAAAGAACTTTTGGAATTACGGAAGGAGTTTCAAAAACAGGCTATGATGCTAAGTATGGACGCTCAGCAAAACAAAAAGAAGACCATTGAGCGAAAGACCAGAGAGTTTGAATATCTGGTAAGAGACTTAAATGAAGAGATGAGGAGAGCCCAAGGGATAGAACGAAAAAGGATTCTAAATGAATTGGAAAAGATTATCCAAAAGATAGGTTCCGAAGGAAACTATGCCATGATACTGGAAAAGGGGGTAGGCGGAGTTCTCTATTGCGCCAAACCGTTTGATCTTACTGATGAGGTTATTAAGGCCTATGATCAGATGAAAGGGGAAAGCAAGGAATAGGGTACGAACCGTGGAGCTAACGCTTAAACATATAGCTGAATCAATAGGTGGTGCTGTTAAGGGTGATGATCGGGTCTTGATCAAAGGGATCAATTCCCTTCTGGAGGCCGAAGAAGGAGAGATCTCCTTTCTGGCAGGGCCACGGTTCAAGGATCAGGTTAAGGCAACAAAGGCATCTGCAATTCTCGTAGGGGAGCCAACCAGTCTTTATCAGGGACCACAAGTGATCGTTTCTGATCCCTACCTTGCCTACGCTCGGGTGGCAACCATATTTGCACCTGCTATTCCTCGCTTCTCTGGTATGAGCGAAAAGGCAGTGATTGAACAAGGAACGCGCTTGGGAAACGAGGTATCTATCTATCCTTTTGTTTATGTTGGAAAAGAGTCAGTGATAGGCAATAACGTCGTTCTTTTTCCCGGTGTCTATGTTGGGGACAGGGTCAGATTGGGAGATGAGACGGTAATCTACCCGAATGTCACCATATTATCCGATTGCATAATAGGAAAGCACGTCATTATTCATGCGGGAACTGTCATAGGAAGTGACGGGTTCGGTTATGCCAGGGATGGGGATGTGAGTGTCAAGATCCCACAGACAGGCATTGTTGAGATAGAAGATAATGTAGAAATCGGGGCAAACAATGCCATTGATAGGGCAGCCCTCAGCAGGACACTGGTTCGAAAGGGGGTAAAGACCGACAACCTTGTTCAGATCGGACATAATGTGGTTGTTGGTGAAAATACCATTATTGTTGCCCAGGTAGGCATTTCAGGAAGTACCAGGATAGGGAAAGGGGTGGTCATAGGGGGGCAGGTCGGCTTAGTGGATCACATTGAGGTAGGTAATCGGGTGATGATTGGTTCAAAATCCGGGGTGACTCAATCTATCCCGTCTGGTGAGGTTGTTTCCGGTATACCAACAATGCCCCATCGGCTCTGGTTGAAAACCAGGGCGCACATAAGGAGACTTCCCGAGTTTGCTGAAAAGGTGAAGGAGCTGGAAAGCAGGGTTAGGGAACTTGAAGAACAATTAAGAACGGAGTAGCTGGTATTATGGATTTGCCGCTGACATATGAGGACATTGTAAAAGTACTCCCACACAGGCATCCATTCCTATTTGTGGATGCTATTACGGAGCTTGAGTTAGGTGAGAGGATAGTGGGGATCAAGAATGTAACCATAAATGAGCCTTTCTTCGAGGGCCATTTTCCAGGAAACCCGATTATGCCGGGCGTTTTGGTGATAGAGGCCATGGCTCAAGTTGGTGGAGTGCTTGCCCGATTATCGGTCGCTGAGAGTATGAAAAAAAAGGGAGATCAGGGCATATACTTCGCAGCTATGGACAAGGTAAAATTTCGGAAGCCGATCATTCCTGGCGACCAGATCGTTTTTGAGCTGACTGCTCTGAGAAAAGGTACCAGGATATGGAAAATGAAAGGGAAGGCAATGGTAAACAATGAATTAGTGGCAGAAGCTGAGTTGATAGCTGCCATAGGGCAAGAGTAATGGGAGTAGAAATTCATGCATCCGCTATTGTGTCGCCGCTGGCAAAGATCGCCGAAGGCGTTCAGATCGGACCATTTTCAACAATAGGTGAAAATGTAACAATAGGCAGAGGCACGATTATCGGTTCCCATGTAGTGATAGACGGGAATACGGTTCTGGGAGAAAGGAACAAGGTCTTTCCCTTCGTCTCCCTTGGTCTACCACCTCAAGACGTCAATTATCGGGGTGAAGATACCAGGCTTATTATTGGGGATGAGAATATAATCAGGGAGTTTGTAACCATTAATCGGGCCACCACCAAACAGTATAAGGTAACCAGGGTGGGGGACAAAAATTACCTTATGGCCTATGCCCACATAGCCCATGATTGCACCTTGGGTAATTTGATTATTATGTCGAATGCTGCAACCCTTGGTGGTCATATAGAGATAGGTGACCACGCTATCATTGGGGGGCTGGTAGCCATACATCAGTTTGTCAGGATTGGCGCCTACGCATTTGTCGGTGGTAAATCGGCCATAGTCAAAGACATACCTCCTTTCATGATGGCCGCCGGCGACCGGGCAAGGTTGTTTGGCTTGAATCAAATAGGCCTTAAAAGGGAAGGGTTCTCTCAAGAAAAGATTCGGAACCTGAAAAGGGCCTATCAGATAATATGGCGTGATCACCACCTGCTTAAGGAGGCGATGGAAGTGGTCAGGAGAGAGATACCTCCTTTTGGTGAGTTAGACCAATTGCTTGATTTTTTGAACAGCTCAGAAAGGGGTGTGGTTAGGTAGGTAGAGAGCAAGGAGCATGCAGTAAGAATTAAGCAGAAAGAGGCGCTGAGGGGTAATTGAGAATGAAGGAGTTCCTAAATGGGGAAATCAGAATTCGCGATTTGCAATAATATGCTGCGGACGCTAACTCTGCAAGGGACAGGAGACAACGGACAACGGACAACGGACAACCGACATTAGAGAGGATAGGCCTGATAGCTGGAGGTGGAAAGTTCCCTCTTCTGATAGCTGATTCAGCCAAGCAAAGGGGGATACCGGTAATTGCGGTGGCCCACAAGGGCGAGACAGTTCCGGAGTTAGCCGAAAAAGTTGATGAGATTACCTGGATTGGGCTTGGTCAATTCGGCCATCTGGTTAGTGCCTTCAAATCAAAAGGAGTGAAGCACGTTTTGATGGCAGGTGCAATTACCAAGACCACCATGTTTTCTGATGTAAGGCCTGATCTGAAAGGGCTGGCAGTATTTGGAAAACTATTAATCTTCCATGATGATGACATATTAAGGACTGTAGCTCGGGAACTCGAAAAAGAAGGTATAACCGTTGTAAGTTCCACCACGTATCTTCCCGAACTCCTGGCACCGTGCGGCTGCCTTACCAGAAGAGAGCCAAGAAAAGAAGAGGTGGAGGACATTGAGTTTGGCTGGATGGTAGCCAAAGAATTAGGTCGCCTGGATATCGGCCATTGTGTTGTGATCAGGAGAAAGACTGTTCTGGCTGTAGAGGCAATAGAGGGAACCAATAAGACTATTCTCAGAGGAGGGGAATTAGCCAAAGAACGTGCAGTAGTTGTAAAGGTTTGTAAGCCCAGTCAGGATCTGAGGTTTGATCTGCCTGCTGTTGGGCTTGACACCGTTAAGGTCATGAAAGCGGTTAATGCAACTGTTTTGGCTATAGAGGCAGGCAAGACCCTGATTTTTGACAGAGAGGAGATGATAGATCTGGCAGATGCTCACGGTATTGCCATAGTGTCCAGATAAAGGAGAAGGCAGTAAGGAGAAGGCAGTATGAAGGAACGGGCAACGGACCAAAGATTACATTTAGGCGTTGTAGGGGTAGGGTATCTGGGTAGTTTGCATGCCCAGAAGTATGCTGCTATGGAGGATATTGATCTGGTTGGAGTTGCCGATATAGATTTTCAAAGGGCACAAGAGGTTGCACGTAAATATCATACGGAAGCTTATAGGACTCATCATGAACTGCTTCCGCATGTGGATGGTTTCAGTCTGGCTGTTCCAACAGTGTCTCACTTTGAAGTCGGACGTGATATCTTAAACCACGGGAAACATCTATTAATTGAGAAGCCAATCACCCTGAGTGAGGCGGATGCTGATAGGCTGATTGAAACGGCAGAAAAGCATAATGCTACCTTACAGACAGGCCACATCGAGCGATTTAATCCTGTTGTGACTAAGATGGAGTCCCTGCTTTCTCAGCCTCTTTTTATTGAATCTCACCGCCTGAGTGTTTTCACCAAAAGAGGAACAGATGTGGATGTGGTTCTGGACCTCATGATCCACGATCTGGATATTATCCTCCACATCGTAGATTCAGGGATTGCAAATATAGATGCCATGGGGATGCCCGTTGTGAGTGATAAAATAGATTTTGCCCACGTGAGGATGCAATTTGCCAATGATACCGTAGCGAATTTAACAGCAAGCCGGGTTTCCAGTGAATCGGTGAGAACGACACGGATTTTTCAACCAGACAGTTACCTATCGGTCGATTATCAGAAAAGAAAAATCAGCGTAACTCAGTTTAGAGGAGATAGAAACAATTCAATTGATCTTTCTCCTTTAACGCACCAAGAGGATAGATTCCACGATTGTGATCCCCTTGCCGATCAGCTTAGATCCTTTGTAGAGGCTATGAAAAACGGCACAGAGCCCAGAGTCTCTGGACTTGATGGGAAAAAGGCCCTTGCGGTTGCTCTCTCTATCACTGACCAGATAAAAAGAAGAATAGGGGGTAATGCCAGCAGTTAGTGGTCAGTAGTCTGTTGTATTTCTGTTTCTAATCACTTAGTGCATTGCTGCCAAATGTGAGATGTGGGATTTGGGTTCGGATACTGCAACTCCCAACTTGGTAAACTAACTGAATGTATCGGAATTTCTACAACTTGCTGAAAATATTGGGATTTAATGAGGCTTGAGCTTTTACCTCTCACATGGGGTAATGGCCCGCCCTGGCACCACTTGCCCGGAACACTATGTTGCCACTGTAATATTTCGCGGGCCGAAGGTATAAAACTGAGTCCATGCAAACCAGGTCTGGGCCAGGGAATGTTGGAATATTGGAATGTTGATTCAAAAAGGAAGTTTCTCATCGTTTAACATCACTAACTTCTATGTCAAGAAGAACTTTGTCAATAAATCAATGTCCCATTCTACCAAGACCCATTATTCCAGTATTCCAATATTCCCCCGCTCTGAGCGGGATGAGCGAAGCGAACTAAGTTCTTTATCTATTCCTTTCGATCGGCCGGGGGTGGAATAAATATCAACGGCACCTGAAATTGATGCATTCGTAAGAAGTTGATTTTGCTCTATCCGTGAGCATTTTGGGCGCGCTTAAGATGTTTCCCGCTTCAGCGGGACTAAAACTCGGTATAATGCCCTCAAACAGTTAGCATTTCTTAACGCTGAACATCTCAAGCGCTTTTCTCCCAAACTGCTCAATCTCGTTCACAAAACACTTTTTGCGAATTTGTCAAAATTGAGCCCAAAAAAGAACGTCATGATCGTGGCAGGAGAGGCCTCAGGGGATATTTATGGGGCTCGTTTGGTTCTGGCACTCAAGGAGCTTGCCCCTGATATCACCTTTTTTGGCCTTGGTGGCCCAGCGATGGAGAACGCAGGTGTTAGGGTTATCCATCAAGTATCGGATCTTTCTGTTGTAGGATTGACGGAGATCATACCCAGAATCAGGCACATTTCTCGGGTCTTGAGTGATTTTAAGAAGGCTTTAAAGGGTAATCCTCCCGATCTCTTAATACTCATTGACTACCCGGGCTTCAATCTAAACTTGGCTAAGAAGGCACACTCTCTGGGTATTCCTGTCTTTTATTATATTCCTCCTCAGGTGTGGGCATGGCGGGAAAGAAGAGTGAAAAAGATAGGGCGAAGGGTAGATCGGGTTGCGGTTATTCTCCCGTTCGAGAGAGAGTTTTACCAGAAACACGGTCTTGAGGCGGACTATGTTGGGCATCCACTCCTGGATTTATCTTTACCTTCCAAGGATAAGAATGAGATCCGAAAAGATCTGGGCATTAGCTATGAGCACGATCCCATAGTTGCACTGCTTCCCGGAAGTAGGGCTGAAGAGATTATCAGACTCATGCCCGCAATGACGGATGCGGCTGAAATTATTTCCCGTTCGTATCCTCGTGTGTGCTGCATCTTGCCACTAGCATCTACTGTGAGAGAGGATGTAATCAAGCCATATCTAGAAAACGTGATGGTGGATATTAGGATCGGAAGGTCTGATACCAAGGAATTATTGAAGATAGCCGATTTGGCTCTTATTGCCTCTGGTACAGCTACCTTAGAGGCAGCCATAATGGAAACACCTATGGTAATAGCCTATAAGGTATCCCGGTTAACCTATATTTTTGGCCGATTCCTTGTAAAGGTGTCTTACATTGGTCTGGTGAATTTGGTGGCTGGAAAGGCCATCATCCCAGAGTTGATTCAAGGTAATGCAACAGGTAGTCGTTTGGCTGAGGAGGGTTTAGCCATCTTAGAAAATGGTGGAATGAGAAAAGAGATGAAAAAAGAATTACAATTGGTAAAAGAGCAACTCGGTCGAGGTGGTGCCTCTAAGAAGGCCGCTTCTATTGCAGGGGAGATGATGGGTTTAGAAGTACAAAGTGACTAAAATTGTAAGTGATCTAAAGTGCCTAAAGTTAAGTTAAAAAAATATCAGTTATCAGTTGCAAAAACAACGGACAACGGACCCGCCCGACTCGCCTGAGTCCCGCAGAGCGGGACGATGGCGGGCAGGCAACGGACAACGGACAATGATATGGCAGAGACAATACTAATCGTTGATGATGAGCCAGGCATAATCCAATCCTTACAGGGCATTCTTACTGATGAGGGGTTTGAGGTTGTGGCTGCTGGCGGGGGTTTGAAGGCCCTGGAAATAATCAAGGAAACCACCCCGGATATCGTATTATTGGATATCTGGATGCCCGATATCGACGGTATAGAAACACTGAAGAGGATTAGAGAACTGTACCCAGGTCTCCAGGTAATTATGATCTCAGGCCATGGCACCATCGAAACAGCTGTAAAGGCCACCAAATTAGGTGCCTATGACTTTATTGAAAAACCTCTTTCGCTGGAGAAAGTCCTTTTATCAATAAATAATGCACTGGACTATAACAGGCTTGAAGCAGAGCTTGACATTTTTAGGGAAAGAGAGCGTCAGCGGTATCAGATAACCGGGCATAGCAGGGCCATTACTGATTTGAAAGAACAGATAAAGATCGTTGCTCCAACTGATGCGTGGGTTCTTATTGTTGGAGAGAATGGAACTGGTAAGGAACTGGTGGCCCATAGCATCCATCGATTCAGCAAAAGAAGCAATAAACCCTTCGTAGAGGTTAATTGTGCTGCGATACCAGAGGATTTGATTGAATCAGAACTCTTTGGGCACGAAAAGGGGGCATTCACCGGTGCAACTACTATGAAAAGGGGCAAATTTGATCAGGCCAATAATGGAATGCTCTTTCTGGATGAAATAGGAGACATGAGTCTCAAGGCTCAGTCAAAGGTTTTGCGCATTTTGCAAGAGCAGAGATTTGAGCGGGTAGGCGGCAGCAGAACCATTAAGGTTGATGTTCGGGTTATTGCAGCAACAAACAAGAATCTAGAGGAGGAAATCGAAAAGGGAACCTTCAGGGAAGATCTCTACTTTCGTCTCAACGTGATACCGATTAGGGTTCCTCCGTTAAGGGAGAGAGTTGATGATATCGTTGAACTTGCGAGCGAATTTTTGGATGAGTTTTCCCTCGATGCCAAAACGGAGCAGAAATTCCTGGGTTCTGATGCCTTTGACCTGCTCAAGAAGTATAGCTGGCCAGGAAATGTCAGGGAGCTTAAGAATCTCATAGAACGGCTGGCAATCATGTGTCCTCGGAAGATGATTAGTGCAGAAGAGATACCGCCTCCCTATAGTACCTTGAGACCCGATGAGCGTAAGATGGAATCCTTTTTGTCCTTTGAAACCCTTAAGGAAGCTCGGGAGACGTTTGAAAAATCGTTTATCGTCTGTAAGTTACAAGAGTTCGAAGGAAATATCAGCAAGACAGCCGAAGCTATAGGAGTGGAGAGAAGCAATCTCCATAAAAAGATAAAGGCGTATGGGCTCTAAATTCTCGTTACTTGTTGCTGGTTACTCGTTGCTCGTCAAAAAGCACAAATAACTGGTGCAAATTCAGGAATCAAGGATTTTTTTCTACGGACAACTTTCAACTTTAGACACTTACAACTTTAGGCATTTTAGGCACTTTCCACTATTTCTTCAATGGCGTTCCACAATTCTTGTCTCCCCTGGCCTGTTTTGGCAGAAAAAAGGATGGGTTTAGCAAAGCCCTCCTTTGTGAACTGAGTTGAAATCAGATCGAGTTGTCTCTTTGCCTTGATTTTTGATAGCTTGTCGGCTTTAGTGAGTACAATAATTGTTTTGATTTCAAATGTCCTCAGCCAATGTAAGAGATCCAAATCCCCTTGTCCTGGATTCCGGCGTATATCGAGGATCACTACAACCGATTTTAGGTTGAGTCTTTTTTTGAGGTAGCTCTCAACAAGTTTCTTCCAATTCCGTCTAACCTTTAGGGGGACTTCTGCGTATCCATAGCCAGGAAGATCAGTTAGACAGAAGGTTTTTCCAACGGAAAAGAAATTGATAGCCCTTGTCCTTCCCGGTCGGGAGCTCGTCCGGGCCAGTTTGGGGCTGTTTACCAGTCTATTTATGAGGGACGATTTTCCTACGTTTGATCTGCCAGCAAAAGCAACCTCAGGTCGATTGGGTGGCGGGAATTGCTCGGGCCGGATAGCACTCTTTAGAAAGGAGAATTCCATTGGCATCGATCATTTGAAACTCGAAAGCCGTAACCCCCAGTATCAAGCATCAGGTTTCCAGTAACGAGCATCATACATTTACCTGTTTTTGAGAAACTCCTCTATCCTTTTAAGTCCCTCGGTGATATTTTCAAGTGAGTTTGCATAGGAAAACCTAAGGTATCCTTCGGCATTGGTTCCGAAATCAATCCCAGGTGCAACACCCACTCCTGCTTTTTCCAAAATCTCAAAGGCAAGCTCGTAGGAATTAGTGGATAGATGATTCGCCCGAGCGAGGACATAAAAGGCTCCAACAGGATCAACACCGATTCCGAAACCAAGTTCTTTGAGCCTTTTGATCATATAATGCCTCCTCTGGTCGTATATGGCTTTCATCCTTTTCACATCTGGCTGTGCTTCGTTCAGAGCCGTCAGACCCGCCCATTGGGAGACACTATTGGCCGAGATAAAAAGGTTTTGCTGGATCTTTTGAATCGGTCTGACGAAATCGGGTGGCGCGATAACGTAACCCAGTCTCCATCCGGTCATGGCATAGAGTTTAGAAAAGCCATTCAAGACAAATGCCTTATCGGTGTACTCTAAGATTGTGTGCTCTCTTCCTTCGTACACCAGGCCATGATATATCTCGTCAGAGACGACATAGAGTCCAAGATCAGCTATCCTCTGCATTCTGTCAGCAGAGAGGAGATTGCCAGTCGGATTTGATGGAGAGTTGATCAGGATTGCCTTGGTGCGGGGAGTTATTTTTGGAGCAACTTCTTCCAGCCGAAACTGGAATCCATCGTCCTCATGGACATCTACAGACACACAATTTGCGCCAACGTAGGTAATGATGTTGGGATAGCAGGGGTAATAGGGATTGGAGACAATAATTTCATCTCTATTTTCTAAAAGAGCTGAAAAGATCAATACCATTCCCGGCGAAGTGCCAGAGGCTACTATAACTTGTTCAGGGTTAACGTGCACGCCATATGTATCCAGGTAGCGGCGGCAGATGGCCTCCCTAAGCTCGAGTATTCCCAAGCTGTGGGTGTAGTGGGTTTTTCCTTCTCTGATGGCCTTCATCCCTGCCTCTCTAATGCACTGAGGGGTATCAAAATCTGGCTCCCCAATCTCAAGATGAATGATATGCTGCCCCTGTTTTTCAAGGACATTCGCCCTTTCCATGACATCCATAACAATGAAAGAACGGAAATCTATGGCCCTGGTAGCAACTGGCATAAGCTTATTGTATCCTTTCTAATAGGCGTTTCGCCTCGGGTGCAATAATGCCTCTTTTATCTAACCTGATAGTTTCTTCAAGGTTTTCGACGGCCAGAGGCAGTTTGTTGAGGCGAAGGTAGAGTCTGCCAAGACGGAGGTAAGATCGAGGATCATCAGGTGCATAGCGTACCGATTCCTCATAAGCCTCCAAGGCTTTATTCCATTCAGAGAGAGCCTCATACGCAATCCCTAGATTATGAAAAGCCCTGCTGAAGGATGGGTTCGCTTGAACGGCCTTTAAATAGGCCTCAACGGCCAACCTAAACTGTCCTTTTTCATAGTATACCAGCCCCAGGTTATTATTGGCAAAGTGGGGTGTGGCATAAAGGCTATTGGTCAAGGCTTTCTTAAAGCAGCTAATCGCACGGTTCCATTCAGTAAGGATGAGATATACTGTGCCGAGGTTATTGTAAGCCTCTGAATAATCAGGCCGTAATTCTATTGCCTTATCAAAGTGGGTAATGGCTTGGGTGTACATCCTCATTTCCCGGTAGGTGAGGGCCAGGTCATTATGTATCTCTGGATTTTCAGGGTCAAGCCGCACTGCCTCCATCAATTCGTTAAGGCCAGCGGTATAATTTCCGTCCGCCAAAAGGGATTTCCCCAAGTCCTGCTTTGCCTGGGCCTGTTTTTTGATAAGAGCCTTATCTTGTGTACAACCACCGAGGATGATAGCAAACAAAATAAAGATCAATGGACTCCTTATGCATCTCAATAAAATCCTCATAGTCAAATCACCTTATTTAGTGGATATTCAATGATACCTTCGGCCCCTTTTTCTATCAATTGGGGGATGAGTTCCCTGACTCTTTCATTGTGAACCATAATCTCAACTGAGACCCAATCGGATTGGTAGAGACTGGCTATTGTGGGAGAGGTAATACTGGGGAGTAACGGGATAATTTCGACCAATCGTTCCTTTGGTAAATTCATCTTGAGGCCTACCATATTTTCAGCCCTCAAAGCCCCCTTGAGAAGAAGGGCAATCTGTTCAATTTTGCTCCTCTTCCATGAATCTCCCCAGGCGTTTTTGTTTGCAATGAGTATAGTGTTTGTTTGCATCAATTCATGGATAATCTTCAAGCCATGAGCCTCGATAGTACTCCCTGTCTCGGTAACCTCAACAATCGCATCTGCTAAACCCGCTGCAACCTTCGCCTCTGTCGTTCCCCATGAAAATTCAACCTTAACCTCTACTCCCTTTTGGGCGAAGTATTTTCTGGTAAAATTAACCAGTTCAGTTGCTATCTTTTTACCGGTGAGATCGGATACTTCCTTGATGTCGGAGTCGGCAGCCACTGCCAAAACCCAGCGGGCAGGGCTCTGACTCACCTTTGAATAGATCAGGTCAGAAACAGTAACAACATCTGATTCATTTTCCTCTTTCCAGTCTCTGCCGGTGAGGCCAGCATCAATTGTTCCGTTTTCTACCTGCACGGGCATTTCCTGGGCCCTGAGGATCGAGCACCTAATGGAGGCATCGTTTATTTGAGGGAAGTAATTCCGATCAGCAATAGAGATCTTCCAGCCTGATTTTTCGAATAGCCTGAGCGTTGCTTTCTCGAGGCTCCCCTTTGGAATACCGAGTTTCAATATGTTCATTTCTTGTATACCCTCTCTGGGTCAAATATCCTTTCGGCTACAGTGGTTTCCTCTCCACGCTTATCAATCTTGTTGTGAAAGCAACTCTCATATCCCAGATGGCAGGCAGCACCTCCTACTTGCTTTACCTTAAGAAGGATGGCATCATGGTCACAGTCAGAAAAAACCTCTTTTACTACCTGGATGTTGCCTGAAGTGGCCCCCTTATGCCAAAGCGCCTGGCGAGAGCGGCTCCAGTAATGGGCTTCTCCAGTCTGGAGGGTAAGCTGCCACGCCTCGCTATTCATATAGGCAACCATTAAGACCTTGCCGGATTTATAATCCTGGGCAATAGCGGGCAATATCCCGTTACCTTTGTTAAAATCTAGCTCGACCATCTTGCTGCTTTGATTTCTCAATAGTTAGTGGTACCTGCGAGTCAAATTTTAAAATTCTAGCCTTTTCTATATACAAAAGATATCTTATATTGTCTATATTGATTTTTTAGTATCGTTCAAAAGTGTTTACTCAGTGGTATATTGGTTAGAGAACGTGTACATATCTACCTCTATCCGGCCATGCCCATTTTCTCAAGGCATGCCCGCCATAAGTCTGGCGGGCCAGCCCGACATCCGGCAGGCGGGTGGCAGGCGGGTCTGGGCCAGGGAGTATTCGGGAAAAGAAAAATATCCGTTACTCCAGCACTCCAATACTCCAATAAATTCGCGCTCCTACATCATGAGTGCCTTTTGATTGAAAGCTCACACACTGCCTAACCGGTTATTCTGGGCAGCAATGGTTTCATATTTTATAGCAACACGATCTATTTTAAGGTATAAGTAATGCCATGGAAACAGTCAGAGAAACAAACTTTACCAATCTGAGGTTGGCTAATCGCGGGAAGGTTCGGGATATTTATGAGGTAGGGGAGCATTTACTTATCGTTGCTACTGACCGAATCTCTGCATTTGATGTGGTAATGGATGATCCAGTTCCGGATAAGGGAGGGATCTTGACCCAGATTTCTATCTTCTGGTTTGAAAAACTCTCCTCCATAATTGATAATCATTTCATAACCGCAGATCCCTATGAGTATCCTGAATCGTGCAAGCCTTACAGGGACCAATTGATTGGCCGGAGTATGCTGGTGCATAGAGCCGAGCCCCTTTCTGTGGAGTGCGTTGTAAGGGGATATCTTTCGGGGTCCGGATGGGTTGAGTATCGAGCTCAGGGGAGCATTTCAGGGATTCCTCTTGCTGAAGGCTTGAAAGAATCATCTCAATTGCCAGAACCGATCTTCACACCCTCAACCAAGGCTGCCCCGGGAACCCACGACGAAAATATCTCCTTTGAGGAAGTTGTCAAAATTGTCGGGGAACAGAGAGCCAAGGAGATCAAAACGATTAGCCTGGAACTCTACCAGTATGGAAAAGATTTTGCTTCTGAGAGGGGAATCATTATTGCTGACACCAAGTTCGAATTTGGACTGGCAAAAGATCGCCTTATGCTCATTGATGAGGTGCTGACCCCTGATTCATCCAGATTCTGGCCAATGGCTGAATACACCCCCGGGAGGGCTCAAAAGAGCTTTGACAAGCAGTTCCTGAGGGACTACCTAAATGGTCTTGATTGGCCGAAAAAACCACCTCCACCAAAATTACCATCTGAAGTTATTCACATTACGAGGGATAAATACCTCGAGGTTCTTGAAAGGTTAACCGGGGAAAAACTGTGAAGAATTAGGTCTTTCTTGTTGCCTTCTCACCCTTGACAACGCCTATTCCGATGTTTAACATTTCTAGTGTTTTGGATGAGCCCTATGAGGTGAATCTTGCCCTGTGGAGGTTTGTTGGTGATGTGAATCGGCACGGGTTACATGGCTATCTTACAGGGCCAAGGGCACGTCATACTGAAACTTAAGCTATCGATTTTAAGCTTACTAGTGGGTATGGGTGTATCTTTTTTTTGATTATGCCCTCACATAGTTTAGATTAGTGGGCGCTTCAAAATAGTTTATATAGATGGGGCCTATGATTCTAAGGCTTAGGGCGCAATAAACCATTTTGAAACGACCCAGTACAGACCCATGTTATGGGGTATAACAAAAAAAAGATACACCCACACCCTGGACTTTGACGTTACCCTGTTTACAGAGCAATAGTAATGGACAGAATATTTTTGATGCGTTATGAGAGAAGGATGAGGCGCTTGATGTAACTGAACAGGCTGTTGGCGAAATCCCTTTTCTCTTTGTCTAAAACGTTTTTGACAAATCTAAGGCTTGCTCCAGGCGATGTCAAA
>Ga0209978_10000602_pt1 | contig 13992 bp, 17 predicted proteins | sample BentaG_FD_182805 | JGI IMG/M metagenome (GOLD analysis project Ga0209978, IMG submission 182805) | Deep subsurface microbial communities from South Atlantic Ocean to uncover new lineages of life (NeLLi) - Benguela_00093 metaG (SPAdes)... | ecosystem: Environmental > Aquatic > Marine > Oceanic >...
ACTCCAATCAAAACCTAAACTTTTAGAGAAAGCTCCTAAAAGAATAGAATTTCTCATTACAGGAGAAGCTTTTTCTTCACTTATTATTTCTTTTAGTGGAATCCCTAACCGCTTAATATTATCTGGTAAACTTTCTGACTCAACCATATCAGAATCATAGATTATAAAGGAATCGTATTCTAATCTATTTTTGTGTAGATCAATGGTTTCTTGATTTAAGGCTAAAAGAAAATCTACTTTTTCCGAATGAGAACCAATCTTATTTTTGGATGCTCTAATTATCGAAAAGTTATGTCCCCCTCTTATAAGGGATGGGTAATCAAAATACATATAGATATAGTATCCAAGCTGGCTTAATAAGTGAGAAATTAGTAACCCTGATTGATTTATACCATCTCCAGCTTTTCCACCAATTAGAACAGAGAATTCTCTCATTTTTTCCATAATTTCACATATTTAATTTTTATTCTAAACTTAATATCTTTGATTGTTACTCTAATTCAATTTCTTTAGAATTCTGCCATAAACCATGAATATTGCAATAACTAGTTGCATATATAGTTCCCGGCTTTTCCGTTTTAAAACTTAATGTTATCTCAGGATTTGTGTATATTGTACTTGTGTCTGGTCCATTAACTGATTCACCATGAGCTACAAACTCAAATTTACCAATTTGATATGGGAATTTCTCTCCTGCTGGTTGAAAATAAATTTCTATCCAACTAATATGATGCTCGGTTGTATTTGGATGATGTATCTCCTTTCCAACAGTTGCTTTAACATTAAAATATTCACCTTTCACTATCCTATCAGGTACTTCAATAACTGGAATATGTTTTTCAGTTTTCCAATCAGCACTTTTAAATAAATCTCTGAATTCTCCCATTTTAAACCTCCAATAATATATATTTTCTATTAATTATCCTTTTAAAAGTAGATTTATAGGCAAAATTTAAACTAAGTGTCTATTTTTTGAAATTTTTTCTCTTCTTTAAATATATGACTCTGTATTATTTTTAATTTCAAGTGATATTATGTTCTTTATGTCTTCTTAAAATTTCATCTGCCAATCCATCCAGTGCTTTAAAATCATTATCTTTTGGAAATCCTTTTATAATAACGGGATCAATTAGTTCAACTTTTAAATTAGGAATCATCTCTGAGAGCTGCTTCACCATCTTACCACCCCAACCATAAGAACCTATGATTGATAAGAATTTAGTTTTAGGTTTTAATGCATTAGTTAGATATGCTGCATAAACAACTGCAGGGTGAGGACCAACAAGAATAGTTGGAGAAGCTATTACAATAGTTGCAGCATCCACCAATGCAATTGCCAGTTCCCCAATATCTGTTACAGTTAAATTAAATGGCTTTACAGTAATGCCTTTTTTAATAAGAGCACTCACAAAATAATCTACCATTTCCTTTGTGCTTCCATGCATTGAAATGTATGGTATTATTACTTCATTTTTTACATCATCCGAAATCCAATCTTTATAAGCATTGATAATAAGTTCCGGTTTGTTATATACAGGACCATGGCTTACTGCTATTATTTCTATATCTAAATCTTTTATCTTTTCTAAATTTTTCCTGATTATCTTTCTAAATGGCATCATGATTTCTGCATAGTATCTTTTTGCTGATTCATAAACTTTTGCTTCATTTTTTACAAAAAGGTTACTTGTGGCAATATGAGATCCAAATAAATCGCAAGAAAATAGAATTTTATCTTCTCTTAGATATGTTAACATTGTCTCTGGCCAGTGAACCCAGGGAGCATAAATAAATTCAAGTGTTTTGTTTCCTAGTGAAATTGTTTCTCTATCATTTACAGTAATGAATTTATCTTCGGGAATTAAAAGCAAATTCATCAGCATATCTTTGCATTTTGGATTGGTTATAACTTTAGCTTTTTTGTAAAGTTCTAAAATCTTTGGTATGGTCCCAGAATGATCCTGCTCAGCGTGATTAGAAATTATATAGTCAATATTATCAATATCTAATTTTTTAAGATTATCTAAAAGTACCTGTTCTTTTGTTGGATCAACAGAATCTATCAATGCTGTTTTTTTACTGCCTTTTATGAGGTAAGAGTTATAACTTGTTCCATCTGGAAGTGGTATAAGTTCATCAAACAGTCTTCTATCCCAGTCAACTGCTCCAACAGAGTAAATATTTGGTTTTAATTGTTTTGGCACACTCATTTTACTCAACCTTTTCAAACTCATCCTTACCAACACCACATTCGGGGCAAACCCAATCATCAGGCAATTTCTCAAATGGAGTTCCCGGGTTTATCCCAGAATCTGGATCACCTTTTTCGGGATCATAGATATACCCACAAACTGTACATTCATACTTCGCCATTGTTTCCTCCTTTTTTAACCTTTCTTCAATTTTTTCTTTTTTAATATATGTTGGTGCTGTTTTAGGTGATTTACCTCCCTTTACTTCATGATAATATGCATATGTCATTGGCTCTCTGCCATTAATTATTTCAGCATTCAATACTTTTCCTAAAAACAAGGTGTGTGATTTTGCATCCATACTACTTATAACCTCACATTCTAAATATCCTATAGTGTTATCTAAAACTATCGGAATACCAGTAATTCCAATCTTATAATTAACATCTTTGAACTTATCTAAATCTCTACCACTTCTAAATCCAAATAGTCCTATAAATTTCATAGGAGTTTCTTTTGACAAGATTGAAATCGTGAAAACTTTGCTCTTTTGAATGAATTCATGCGTTAAATTCTTTTTATTTATGCAAATAGCCACCATTGGTGGTTCTGCAGTAGTTTGAAATACAGTGTTTGCTATTTGTCCATTGAATTTGTCACCCTTTTTTGAACTAACTATATACAATCCATAGCTAATTTTATGCAATGCTTTTTTATCCATTTAAACCTCACAATAATCTCTTTTCGCCTTCAATCTTTTTAATATCTGTAATGTCTTGAGTAACTTCTAAGCATCCTAAATAATCTCCACTTTTATTTCTAACTGGAAAATAACGAATATAAATCAGTCTATTATTTAGATTAATCCAAAACTCAGCAATATCTCTTTTATTATTTTTAAAATCTTCTAATATTTTATTAACAACATGTAGGCTCTCTTGGGGATGACATTGTTGAACTTTTCTACCAATAACTGCTTTTGTTCTTGGAAAAATTCTCTCTTTGGACTGACTGAAGTATTGGACTGTATCTTCTTTGTCTACAAATGTAATATCAACAGGTAAGGTGTTTAGTAATGTTTCAAGCTCCTCTTTTGACATACTACCTATTTCAAAAACTATCATGTGTTTTTTTTCTTCTTTTTTATAATTTAAATTATTCATTTTCTTCATCTCTCTTCTTTTTTAGTTTGTTATATAATTCTTCACCAACACAATCTTTGGCATATCTACACCATTGGATACATGACTCTAAATCATTATATACAGTAAAACCACAATTACTGCATTTCACCTTAATATCTGTGGAAAAGATCTCCACTTCTTCACTACATTGCGGACAATCTTTTATTTTAATTGTAGGTGTTCTTATATTAGCTGCACCTGGGCATTTATTAAACATCACAAATTCACCTTTTTATCAATATTCTTTCTTAGACTTCACTTATGTTCTCTTAATATTAGCAACAACAACATCTATGTTCTTTTGGCTTTTCAAGATATTTTTCAGGGTTCTCATTGAATGCTTTTTTGCATCCTGGTGCACAGAAGTAATAAGTCTTTCCTTTGTACTCACTTTTAAATTGTGCTGTTTTTTCATTAACTTCCATCTTGCATACTAGGTCTTTAGCCATATTTTCACCTCCTTTTTAAATTTATAAATTTTTATTTCATTTTAAGCAAGTAAGCTTTCTTCTATTTTATTACTCTTTAATTACATTTGTACATAGTATTTTTTATAGGGAATGAGAATGAAGTTCATGCTTTGATAACTTTCCTTTCTTTTGCTTTTTCAACCTCTTTGCAGGTGGCACAAACCTTTTTAACATTAAAGAAAGAGTTATAACTGTTACATCACTCATAGCCATTGCTAATCCTGCAAATTCAGGTCTAAAAGTAATTCCAGTAAATGGGTATAATAATCCTGCTGCTACAGGAATTAATGCAGTATTATAAGCAAATGCCCAAAATAGATTCCATTTGATCCTTGACATAACCTTATTACTTAATTGCACTGCTGCAACAGCATCCAAAAGATCATCTTTTATAAGTACTATGTCTCCACTCTCTATTGCTACATCTGTGCCACTACCTATCGCTATACCCACATCTGCTTGTGTAAGTGCTATTGCATCATTAATACCATCACCTATAAAAGCAACTGTCTCTCCATTATCTTGTAGTTTCTTTACCTCATTAGCTTTATCCTGTGGTAATATTTCCGCTAACACCTTTTTTATTCCAATATGACTAGCGATTGTATTTGCAGTTTTTGCGTTGTCACCAGTAATCATAACAATATTAAAATTCATTTTTTCAAACTCTTTAATTGCATCTTTTGTTGTTTCCTTCAATGTATCAGCAATTGCAATAATGCCAGATATTTTGTTAGAAAGAGCAATGAGAATTACTGTTTTCCCCTCATACTCGAGTTGAGAAATATTTTTTTCAACTTCTTTAGGTATTGAAATATTTCTCTCTTTAAAAAGCATTCTATTTCCAATAATAATATCCTTTCCATTAACTTTTGCTATTACTCCTTTTCCTTCGAAAGTGTTAAATTTTTCAGTCTTCACCAACCTAATACCTTTTTCCTTTACTTTTCTAACTATAGCTTCAGATAATGGGTGTTGTGAATTCTTCTCCACGCTTGCAGTTAACTTTAATAGCTCTTTTTCATCAATTCCCATACCAATTATATCTGTAACTTCAGGCTTACCTTTAGTTAAAGTTCCTGTTTTATCAAATATTATTGTTTTTAAATTTTTAGATGTTTCAAGTACCTCACTATTTTTAATTAGAATTCCCAGTTCTGCACCACGACCAACACCTACTGTTACAGCAGTAGGAATTGCAAGACCAAGAGCACATGGGCAAGCAATGACAAGTACTGAAATAAATCGAGTTAGAGCAAACTGGAGAGAACTATTTAAAATAAAATACCACACTATGAAAGATATAATTGCTATTGAAAGTACGATAGGAATAAAATAACTCACAACTTTATCAGCAATTCTTTGAACTTTTGGTTTTGATCCTTGAGCTTCTTCAACAAGACTTATTATCTGAGATAGAAAGGTATCTTTGCCAATTTTTATAGCTTTAAATTTAATTACACTGTTTTTATTTATAGTACCACCTACGATAGTGTCACCCTTTTTCTTCAATACTGGAGTTGGTTCTCCAGAAATCATTGATTCATCAACATAACTAGAACCTTCAATTACTTCTCCATCAACTGCTATTTTTTCTCCTGGTTTTACAATTACAATATCATTTATTTGAACGTCTTCAATAGCTATTTCATTCTCCTCATTATTACGAATAACTGTTGCAGTTTTTGGCTTTAGACCTATTAGCTTTTTTATTGCTTCTGATGTTTTACCTTTTGCCTTTGCTTCTAAATATCTTCCAAAGGTGAGAAATGATGCTAACAAAATCGCTTCTTCATAAAATAAATATTCTTTTGAAAGCATAATTTCAAATGTTCCTAAAACACTAGATATAAATGCAACACCTATACCCATAGAATACATAACATCCATATTAAGATTTCTATTTTTAAGAGAACGGTAAGCTGCTCTGAATATAGGGTAACTGACATAAATGAATACTGGAGTAGTCAAAAGAAATAATAAATAAGGCATAAAAAATGGAAGTTTTATAGGCAGATACATGAGAATCATTAAAGGTATACCTATAACAAAACCTGTAATAAATCTTTTCGTCTTTTCTTTTAAATCTTTTTCTCTTGCTATCTTCTCTAAATCTTCAATTTCCTCCCCTTCTTTTCCAAGATATTGATATCCAGCTTCTTCAATAGTTTTTTTCATGTCAGTTACTGATATTATTCTTGGATTATAGGTAATGTATGCTTTCTCTGCTCCAAGATTAACATTGACACTTATGATTCCATCTAAATTCTTTAGTGCTTTTTCAATAATTTTTACACAAGTAGCACATGTCATACCCCCAATTTTAATGGTTGCCTTTTCATTTACTACTTCATAACCCGCATCTCTTACTGCTTTTTCTATATCAGCTATTCTTAATTTTGTAGAATCATATTCAACTGTACCAGTTTCATTTCCCAGATTTACTTTAATATCTGTAACACCATCGAGATTGGATACAGATTTCTCAATTGTTCTTACACACGTGGCACATGTCATACCAGTTATTTTAAATTCAGCTTTTTTCTTGCTATTTTTTGAACTCATTTTTAGTATTCTTTAATCAAATTAAATTTTAAAAACACTTACAAATAATTATATTTATCTAAACTATTTAAGAGATGTGTTTAAAAACACATGTTCTTATACATTAAAAAATAAATAACCTTGTCGTTCTGAGCGTAGCGAAGAATCTCATTATATTTAACTTTTTAAAAGGAGATTCTTCACTTCGCTATCGCTTCGTTCAGAATGACAACAAATATAAATTAAAAATATATTTTACTTCTTGAAATTTACCCTTTTTAAATTTCCTCTGTTTAAATCTACTTTTTCCTATTAATTCATTCTCTTTATTTAAAAGATATTTATATATTTAAGTTCTTATTACTCTCTTATTATAATAAGATTACTGAATCCACAAATAGTTCATATTTTTCATCTTCATTAAGATCATGTATAACAACTTTTTCAACTTCATTCAGTCCCTTAATTTCCAGGATTTTAGATTCATATAATACTTTAACAACTGATTTTTTTAATTCTCTTTTAACATCAGTAATAGTCGAAATATTCTTAAATTGTGTTACAAATACAACTCGAGGTGTGTGTTTTGTTAATTCAATAGCAATTTCTATAGATCTATCTCCTCTATCTAAGACCATAATTCTTTTATCTTTAAAGAGTGAGATATTCTCTACAGCTTTATAAACACCCCTGTTTAGAAATTCTTTTTCACCAACTATTTCATCCTCATATTTTTTAATTTCTTTAACTGCATTATATTCAGATTTTTGTTTATCTCTATAATTATTAATTGCATTTTTCAAAGCATCTGCTGCAAGATTTGAGCAATGCATTTTTATTGGAGGTAATCCATCCAATTCATCTGCAACATCCTTACGCGTAATTTTTAATGCATCATTTATAGATTTCCCCTTAGCTAGTTCAGTAATCATACTTGCAGTGGCAATAGCAGAACCACATCCAAATGTTTTGAATTTTATATCCTCTATTTTATTATCCTTAACTTTTATATAGAACTCCATCAGATCTCCGCAAACTGGATTACCGACTCTACCTACTGCAATATCTTCCCCTTCTAATTTACCTACATTTCTTGGATTACGAAAATGATCTAAAACCTTTTCAGAATATTGTGTTGATTTCATTAATTTTATCCTCCTATTTATATAATGGTGATATGTTTCTTAATTTCTCAACAACCTCTGGTAAAACTTTTATAATTAAATCAATATCTTCTTTTTTAGTGAATCTACCAAAAGTTATTTCTAAAGAGCCATGAGCTTCTTCATGTAGAAGCCCTAATGAAATTAGCGTGTGAGATGGTTCCAGTGTTTTTGATGTACAAGCTGAGCCAGTAGAAACTGATATACCTTTGTCCTTTAAAGACAACAGTAATGCTTCTCCTTCTATACCTTCAAACCTAAAATGAACATTGTTCGCAAGTCTTTCTGTTGGATGTCCGTTTAGATAAGATCTGGGAATTTTTGATAATATATTCTTTATTATTTTATCTTGATAAACCTTAAACCTCTTTACTTCTTTATCCATTTCCTTCTCAATTATTTCTGTTGCTTTTGCCATTGCAACTATTCCTGTAATATTTTCTGATCCTGACCTTAAACCTCTTTCCTGTCCACCTCCAATTATTATTGGACTCAATCTAATTCCTTTTCTTACAAACAAAATTCCTAAACCTTTAGGTCCATAAATATCATTTGATGAAAGTGTTAAAAGGCCAATGTTGTCCTTTTTAACATCTATAGGTATTAGTCCTTCTGCAGCAACAGCATCTGAGTGAAACACAATATTATATTCCTTACATAATTTCCCAATATCAGATATTTTTTGTATAGTACCAATCTCATTATTTGCATATCCAACAGATATCAAAAACGTTTTACCATTTATACGTTCTTTAATTTTTGAAAGATTAACTCTACCATACTGGTCCACAGGTACTTTTGAAACATCAAATCCATTTTTTACCAAATATTTTGCAATATTATGAATGGATATATGCTCAATCTCTGAAATAATGATGTGATTTCCTTTTTCCTTATTTCTCAATGCAAAACCAATAATAGCTAAATTATTTGATTCTGTGGCACCTGAGGTGAATATAATCTCATCTTTTTCAGCATTAATAAAATTAGCTATAGTTTGACGGGATTCTTCCAAAACCTTTGTAGCTTCATCTCCAATTTTATGCAAAGATGAAGGATTTCCAAACTTATCATAAAAGTATGGGGTTATTGCTCCAATCACTCTAAGATCAACAGGTTTTGCTGATTGATAATCAAGATATGCATCCATTTCTATTTATCTCCTTTTAAAACAAATCTATCATACTCTTTATATAAAAGTATTTGGGTTTAATAACTGATTAAAATAGAACATTTTTCTTTCCTAAAACCACATCGTTGCATTAGCTTCAAGTGCAAGATCGTTTAAGGTTCCTGCTCCCACTATTTTTACTCCAGGAATCAATTCCACCTTTTCCCAACCCAGCATCCGCTTAGAAGCTTCACATACATAAATTTCAATGCCCATTTCAAGAGTCTTTTTTATCATCTCAGAAACACTTGGGAAATTGCTGAGTTTTATCTTTTCTGCTTCTCCCGGAACTAATATCCTTAATCCCTGACCCAAATAATAAATTTTTGGCTTTATATCCATTGCCTTTGCAGTTTGTGCTAAAACCAAAGGTGAATATTGTCTCTCTGGTATATCACTTGTTTGTACATATAAAATTGAATTTGTATCTTTCATCTCATCCCTTAAATAAAATAAATTTTTTTGTTTTTTAATTTATTAAACTGTTTATTTGATAATTAATAATAAAAAATCAACTTTTATTTCATCTTTTTTATTAGAAATCTTATAATATCTCTATTTTTTTCAAATTTAATGACTTTATGTCCAGTTCTTTTTGCGAATCGTTTTAAATCCTCCTCTGCTGCAGGATCATCAGCTAATATTTCTAATGTTTCTCCTACCATAATTTTATCTATAGCTTCACGTGTCTGAAATAATGGTTCCGGACAATATAGACCTACACAATCTAATGTTTTTTTGGGGTTGTCTATATTTGACATACTTTAAATCTCCTTAATCAAATAAGATAAAATATCTATTCTTTTTTACTCTTTAGGCAGTTTTTACATATACCCTTGAAATATCCATGTACATCTTCTATTTTATAACCATGTACAGTCTTTTTTTTACCTGATGCAAACGGGCATTCAATATCAATATCAAAAATCTTGTCACATTTTTTGCACTGAAAATGATGATGAGGAGATGTTTTATAATCATACCTTACTTCATTTCCAGTTATTATTACAGGTGAAACTAATTCCTTTTCAAGAAATTTACTCAATGTATTGTAAACAGTTGTTATTGAAACAGTTGGTATTTCATCTTTTAATGCATCATAAATCATTTCAACAGTAGGATGAGCACTCATATCTTTGGCAATATATTCAAGTATCTTTAGTCTATGATAGGTTGGTTTAATATCTTTCTTTTTTAAAATATCCTTTAATGTTTTCATATTTGTAATCATTACAATTCTATAATAATTATAATACAAAATAAAATTTTGTCAAGAAAAAAATAAGAAAATATAAATTTTTTTATAATTCCATATTGCTATTAAGTTAAATATTTATATTTGTTTAGGAAAAAATTCTAAAAATTATTTGATTTCTTATGAAGACTTTAGAAGAGAGTTTGACCTGTCCCTATCCGTATAAGACCTTATTATTTTTATCTTATACCAATTTCTGTTTCCAAATTATTTTTTATGGTAAAGCGTAAAAACATCTTTTAGGAGAAAATATTAATCCCTTCTTTTTTAGAGATTTTATTATCTTGGAAACTTCATCCTTTGAAAGATTTGCCATTTCAGCAATTTTCGCTGGTCTCATTGGTTCACCTATTTTTTTTAGAACCTCAAGTACCATCTGTTCATTATTTTCCATTTTAAAATCCTTTTTTTAATATTTCGTTTAATTTATTATTTTTAATATATAGTTTTTATTTAAATATCTCCCCTGTTTCTTTATACCATAATAATAAATCCAAATGACTTATTGGTATCTCAATTTTATTCGCAAATTTTTTCATTTTATTTTCTATTTCCAAATATCTTTTCTTCGATAGATGATATGGTATTTCTTTAATAATTTCCATCAATTTTAAATTCTTCAATATATGTCTATCAAGAATTGCAAGATTTTCTCCCAATCCAATGTTCCTTAAGAAATGACTGGCTTCTTTATAACCTATACCTTTCACATTCTTAACAATCCACTCTCTTAAATTATCATTTTTATTAAACTCTTTTATTTTAGATTTGATTGAAATTTTCCCATTTATTGAAAATATTTTTCTTGCTTCAACTATGTATTTAGCTTTCCTGTATTTAAATCGAGCTCCACTTATTTCTTCAGCAATTTTTCCTGGACTGCCTTTAAAAAACAACTTTTTATTTAAAAGATTTTTTACATCAAGCCAGCAAGTTTTTGCTTTGGATTGAGGAGTTAAAATACAGAAAATAAGTTCACCAAAAATATCTTCATCATTTCCACTTTCTAAAATTAGCTTAAACTCATTCAGCCTTAATTGAATTTGATCTCTTTTATCTAAATAAATACTCTTTATTTCGTTTATTGGGTCCAATTCTCCAGTTATATACATGATTTATATATTTTAAGTCCACAAATCTTATATATTCTAATAGAAACAATACAGTTTATTGCTTTTGCAGTCATAAACAGGTTAATCTAAAAACTATATTCACAGGAGATAAATAGTTCATATTATTTTAACTTTTTAAGAGATTCCCTAATAAATGCTGGAATATCACCAGGATGACGGCTAGAGACAAAGTTTTTATCAACTAATACTTCTTTGTCTATAAATTCAGCTCCAGCATTTTTTATATCCTGAATAATTGATTTCCAACCTGTTATTTTACGTCCTTTAAGAACTTGCGCAGTTATAAGGAGTTGGGGTCCATGACAAATTGAGAAAATTGGCTTACCACTTTCTGCAAATTCTTTTACAAATTTAACAGCATTTTCATTTGCTCTTAATATATCAGGTGAATATCCTCCAGGAATTAAAAGAGCATCAAAATCATTAAAGGTTGTATCTTTTATAGCTTTGTCAATTTTAACTGGTGTCCCTTTCTTCTTACCTTTTACTATTTCTCCCTCTTTTAATCCCACATGAATAATTTCATGTCCTGATTCTTTAAAAGCCTTTACAGGTTTGCTGTATTCTGAATCTTCAAACATATTTGTAATAATAACTGCAATTTTGCTCAACTGTTCACCTCAAAATTTTAATCAGACTTATTTACACTTAAAACACAAATATTAATAATTTCCTAAATATTCCTTAAGCATGTGAGTTATTTACCTAGAGCTTGATAGAGATCCATTGCATGCTCTTGTTCTGTAGCTAAAATATTTCTTAACTGTTGAGCAAGAGCAAATTCTTTTAATTCCTCTGCTTGTTCTATTCTTACTTTATATCTTCTTATAGCATCCTCTTCTCCTTCAAGATCCTGTTTTAGCATCGCAATATTATCATCTGAAGTTTTTATCTCTCCAACTTCTATTGTTGGAACTCCACCTAAAAAGCTAATCTTGTCTGCAAGTGTAATAGCATGTGCAATCTCTTCATTTGCATGAATCCTTAGCTCCTTTATAATGTCTCCAAATTGTGCTTCAGTCATAACCGCTGCATGTTGTATATATTGAATAGCAGCTGCATACTCTAAGGTCAGGTCTAAATTTAATAACTCAATTAATTTTTCCATATTTATATTCATTTTGCCTTCTGATCATTTATTCATTATTTTACTAATTTCATGGGTCTGCCACAACAAACCAATTGACCACCACCAACTTCTTTAACCTCAACTACATTACCACATATTTCGCATTTAAATATTTGTCCAACCTCTTTAACTTTTGCCATTCTTTTACCTCCTTTAATATTTTATAATTTTATATTTTTTTTAGTTACAATTCCTAAATAAAAATCTAATCTAAAATTCTAAAGTCTTTTTTTAACATTAATTAAATTATTATATATATTTTCTCTTAAAATAATGCTTTTGGCAAAAAAGATATGAAATATAAAATGAAAATGTAAAAATTTAATAAGAAATGAAATTTTTCCATTCTTTCTTGAATTTTTTTATTTGTTAATTCCATGATTACCTATGAAGTAATAAATTATTCACAGATTTTAAGTATAATCCAGAAATTTAGAAGAGCCACTTTTGTAATTTCACTATATTGATACATAGAGAATGAACTTTATTTTATCTTATTATTAATTTTCTATATATGCCACCAATTCCTCTCACCTATTTAGATTTTTGAAATCAAATTTAATTTAGTCTAAAATCAATTATAAACAATATAAATTAAAAATAGAACAAATAGGTGGATATTATGAAAATACCAAAATGTATGAGTACACAACACCCAGATAATGTAAACTCCCCATTTTTTGCAGAAAATATAGAGCTTCATGGAGAAGACGAGATACAGGAAGCATACTATGCCTTCTCACATTTAAATTGTGATGAACAGATGTGGGATTGCGAAGGTAAGGAAGTTGATAATTATGTAGTTAAAAAATTATTGACAAAATATGAATCATTTTTCAGAGAAAAAAAGCTAGGTAAAGATATATTTATAACTTTAAGGGTGCCAAATCCAACTGTAGAAAAGGACGAAGCAAAAATATTATTGGAAACTTTGGAGAGCATACCCAGATCATTTGACGCTGCTAAATTATTTTACAGGAATGATATATCCCCAATATTTGAAGTTATCTTACCCATGACAACGTCTCCTAAGTGCCTTGATAGAGTTTACAGATATTATTGCGATTTTGTTGTAGGGAAACAGAATAAACCTATTAGAAAAGGGGATATAACAATTGCTGAATGGACTGGAGAATTTAAGCCCAAAGAAATCAATGTTATACCTCTTTTCGAAGACATGGAACATATACTTGAAGGACACAGAATGACTAAAGAATATTTGCAAAATAAAAATATAGAGTATCAAAGAGTTTTTCTAGCAAGGTCAGACCCAGCAATGAATTATGGATTGGTTAGTGCTGTTCTGTTAAACAAGATTGCTCTTCAGAGATTGCAAAAATTGTCAAAAGATATATGTATTAAGATTTATCCTATTGTGGGTGTGGGTTCATCTCCTTTTAGAGGTAATTTAAGACCACAAACGGTAGAAAGGGTTATGAAAGAATATCCAAGTGTTCATACATTTACTATTCAATCCGCATTTAAATATGACAATCCCTCTGACGAAGTTAAAGAAGCTATAAGAAAATTGCAAGAAAGAAAAACGGGTTTACCTCAGGAAATAGATGAAGAGAGGTATTTAGAAATAATCCAGAAGTATTCTTATGAATACCAGAGACAAATCATAGAATTAGCACCATTAATCAATAAAGTTGCAAGGTATGTTCCACGCAGAAGAAAGAGGAATCTGCATATAGGTCTATTTGGGTATTCACGTGGTATAGGAGGTATTACATTACCAAGGGCGATAA
>Ga0209978_10000604_pt1 | contig 13959 bp, 12 predicted proteins | sample BentaG_FD_182805 | JGI IMG/M metagenome (GOLD analysis project Ga0209978, IMG submission 182805) | Deep subsurface microbial communities from South Atlantic Ocean to uncover new lineages of life (NeLLi) - Benguela_00093 metaG (SPAdes)... | ecosystem: Environmental > Aquatic > Marine > Oceanic >...
GATTCTCAGACATTCGTATAAAGTTTATAAACAAATTGATGATGAATTATACAAAGGTCTTTCCCTTGGTTTTATAGCTGGCTTTATTGGCTTAGCTATCCATGCTCTTACAGCCAATACTTTTATCATCCTCCGTATTATGGAACCTTTCTGGTTTATCACGGCAATAATTATGATGCTGCCAACATTGAAAGAGGAAAATTTAAAATATACAGTTTTTAAAATCGAAGCATCAAAAGCATAATTGAAAAGATAGAAAAGGTTTGATCCCATCTTTTTCTTAACATCTTTAATTTAATCAGAATTTCCTATAGGGAAAGCTACAAAGGATGAACAAAAGTCATCGCTAGGGGTGAAAAAAAAGAAGCAAAATCCCCTCAAATTTCATCCTTTAAGGCGATTTACATATTTTTCCGTTTAAATCATTCTTTCTTGAGAAGAAAACAATTTGTAAATTTTTTAAAGAAGCGATATTGACAGCATAAAGAAACGGACGTTTGATTTGGAACTAAGACCTTGAAACCCTTACCCCATTACAGAAGCTTTCAAATAATCCGAAGCAAAGTACCGGGAATTCATAAACGACGTTAAAACAGGAATTTTCAGAGCAACATCCGATGGCAATCTTCTTGAAGTCAACCTCTCCTCTATGATAATGTCTGGGTATAAAAATACGTTGAAATTTCTTAACCTTAAAACGGCTGATTTACACCAAAATCCAGATGATAATAATAATAAATTCATGAAGAAAATGGAAGAAAATGGCCTTGTAAAGAATAAAGAGTTCCTGTTGTGAGATTGCCACGCTCCCTCTGATCGCTCGCAATGACAATTAAAATTTAAAAAAAGTTATAAACAGATGAGCCAAACAGACAAGATGAACGAAATGGACGCAACAAACGGATAAGACGGAACAGACCAGTACGAGTGAATAACAATTTAAATACGTTTATTTTCCTAACGGCGGTAGCATGCCAAAATTTAATCCAACGAAAAAAAATATAAAAAAGTCCAAATTTTCCAGGAAAAAAAATATGGCCAATTCTATTATAACTACAACAATTATCGAACCCAGAAAAGGATGGATCCCTATCGACCTGAAGGAAATCTGGAATTTTCGTGAGCTGCTCTACTTCCTGGCCAAAAGAGATATCAAAGTTCGGTACAAGCAGACTGTTTTGGGAGGTCTATGGGCCATTATCCAGCCTGTTTTCATGATGGTTGTATTCACTCTCTTTTTTGGACGACTTGCAAAGGTGCCTTCTGATGGTATTCCCTACCCTATCTTTGTCTATGTGGGTCTGTTGCCATGGACCTATTTTGCCAATGCATTATCTGCATCCGGAAATAGCCTTGTTGGAAGTGCCAATCTCATAACAAAGGTGTATTTCCCACGTTTAATTGTTCCAGCATCTGCATCTCTGGCAGGTTTGCTCGATTTTTTCATCTCCATGCTTGTCCTGGGTATAATGATGATCTACTATCAGTTCCTTCCTGGAATTGGCATCCTACTTTTTCCTTTCTTAGTCGGTTTGACTTTTTTGTGTGCTGTCGGTGTTGGTTTATGGCTGTCTGCCCTCAATGTCCAGTACCGGGATATACAGTATGTCATTCCCTTTCTCATCCAGTTGGGGTTGTTTGTTTCGCCTGTAATCTATCCTGTCAGTATAGTAAATGAAAAATACCGGTGGTTGCTGGCCCTGAACCCTATGGGAGGTGTTATCAAAGCTTATCGGGCATCCATTTTGGGTCATCTACCCATTGACTGGTTCCTGCTTGGCATCTCAACGGCTATAATACTTGTAATATTTTTTGCTGGTCTCTATTATTTCAGGAGGATGGAAAGGTATTTTGCAGATGTTATTTAAAGACAAAGAGATTAAACTAAAGCTATTAAAATCATGAGTGAAACTGTCATTAAAATTCAAAATTTATCCAAGCGATACCGCATCGGTGAACGCCAAGGATACAAAACACTTCGGGAGGCTATTACTAACGTTACTAAAGTCCCTTTCCTACACATAAGGAAAGCAATGGGCAAAGTGCCAGGAGTAAAGCGCTCAGGTACTGACTTTATGCCCTCTGATCCAAGCTCCAGGCTCTCGTCTCAAGCCGAATATATCTGGGCTCTAAAAGATGTCTCTTTTGAAGTAAAAAGGGGTGAAGTTATAGGAATTATCGGCAGAAATGGTGCCGGAAAGACCACATTATTAAAAATTTTATCCAAGATTACCGAACCTACAGAGGGAAGAGTGGAATTAAGAGGACGAGTAGGTTCTCTCCTGGAAGTGGGTACTGGTTTTCATCCTGAATTGACAGGGCATGAGAACATATATCTTTATGGCGCTATTCTGGGGATGGACCGTTATGAGGTTACAAGAAAATTTGATAAAATTGTAGCCTTTGCCGAGCTTGAAAAATTTATTAACACCCCCGTTAAAAGATATTCTAGTGGAATGTACATGCGCTTAGCCTTTGCCGTCGCCGCTCATCTGGAACCAGAGATTCTGCTCGTTGATGAGGTTCTTGCGGTTGGGGATGCTGCATTCCAGAAAAAATGCCTGGGGAAAATGGGGGATGTATCAAAGGAAGGGCGGACGGTGTTGTTTGTGAGTCACAATATGAGCGCAGTTGAGAGCTTGTGCGAACAGGCAATCTGGCTGGATAACGGTCAAATCGTTGTGGCAGGAAGTGTTATGCGTACCATATCAAGTTACCTGCGAGAGGGAGCGCAATCCGTATTGGAAAAGGTTTGGGACGAGCCATCTAATGCACCCGGAGGTGAAAAAGTGCGAGTGCACCGTGTATCAGTAATTCCACAGAATGTTGTGGCTGGCGAGCTAATCACGGTAAAAACTCCTTTACAATTGGAATTTGAATTTTGGAATTATCTTGGGGATGCAGTGTTAAATTTTAGTGTTGTGCTCTACAGCATTAAAGGGGAGTGTATATTTAATACAGTATCCCAGGCGAAATCGTTCTCCAAAGGACTAGTCCGTGGGCGTTTTACGATTCCTGGAAATTTTCTAAACAATGGTGTTTATAAGCTCAGGTTCTTGATTGTTAAAGATCAATCCGTAGCGCTATTGGATCTGAATGACGTCTTGATGTTTGAAGTGCATGATGTCAGCCGTGAAAGTTCCTGGCATGGCGAGTGGATTGGAGCTGTGCGTCCGAATTTTAAATGGAATTTGGAGAAAATGAGAGAAGATTCATAATTGCTAGAGCTTTTAATGAGGAATGATTGTTTTCGTCTTATCTTCAGCAACTTTTACATTATTCAAAACAAATAGAAATGATAGGAAATAATATTATAGTAAGTATAAATTCCATATTTGGAAAAAATATTTGTCCTCTTTGTGGCCACCGAGTAAGAAGTTTCTTGCCGCTTTCTAATTATTACATCGATAATCTAAAAAAACATGGCTGGAAATACAGTTTCGAAGAAATTGAAACCCTTAACGTGAAAAATTACTCCTGCCCGTTTTGCGGGTCAAGTGACCGAGATAGACTATATGCGCTTTATATCCAAGAATACTTCGGGAAAGCAAAATTGCACAGAGATTTCAGAATTATCCATTTCGCACCATCTGAGGTATTATCATCTTTCATCAAGAAACGCATAATAGGAAAAGACAATAATATTAAATATAGGACTGCCGACTTGTTTACGGAGAGTGCTGATGATAAAGTAGATATTATGAATATGGATATTTACCGGGACAATTATTTTGATTTCTTTATTTGTTCCCACATTCTTGAACATGTGAGGGATGACAGAAAGGCACTTAGAGAACTATACCGCATCTTGAAACTTGAAAGGCAGGGAATTCTTATGGTGCCGATCGGGCTTAGTATCGACGAGATTGATGAAGATCCATCCATTACGGAAGAAGCAGAGAGATGGCGTCGTTTCGGGCAGTATGACCATATCCGCTTGTATTCAAAAAATGGATTCTTAGAAAGAGTGAAAGAAGCTGGCTTTGTAGTGGATCAACTTGGGCAGGAATATTTTGGCAAAGATATTTTTGCAAGGCATGGAATAACGTACCAAAGTGTATTGTATATAATTAAGAAATGAACCTCTCTTGAGCTTTCATGCGTTGTTTTTTAATATAAAAATACACCTATTTAAGGCCAAATTCACGGTGTAAAATGAAGCTTAAAACATTAGCTGATCGCAATCTGAACATACGATGTTTCAATCAGATGTGTGAGGACTTTTGTGACTGGTATGGCTGTGGTCTTGGCGGAGCCCCTTCAAACCTAGTACTTGGATCATTGCTTGCCAAGCGTTAATGGAGGTGCAGAGAAATTGAGTCTACAAAAAGTTGTAATTATTGGAGCCGGAGGTAACGCTCGCGAGATTTTGGACGTTTTCGATGCAATAAACAGAGTCAAGCCTACTTTTGATGTAATTGGATACATAGTAGATCCACAGTATGGAACACCTGGGACTTATATCAACAATAAACCCATACTTGGAGGCTTTGATTGGCTCAGTGAACACAAAGATGATGTGCAGGCTATATTCAGTGTGGGCGCATCTGAAAAACGCATGCTATTGGTGAAGCGCGCTCAAGAAATGAGTGTTCATTTTTGCAGTATCGTGCATCCGAACGCGATTCTGACACAATGGGTAACTATAGGAGAGGGAACCGTAATTACTGCGGGCTGCATTCTCACTAACCAGATTCGGATACGGAACCATGTTCATATAAACCTGGATTGTACAATTGCACATGATGTTATCATCGAAGATTTTGTCACCTTGGCGCCTGGTGTACATGTTTCTGGTAATGTTATATTAGGAGAAGGATGCTACATTGGAACGGGTGCTAATATCATCGAGAAGAAAAGCATTGGAGCTTGGTCAATTATTGGTGCAGGCAGCACAGTTGTTACAAATGTTCCAAAGAATGCGACAGCAGTTGGTGTGCCTAGCAAAGTGATCAAGACCAGACAAGATGGATGGCACCTGAAATGATTATATCGCGGTTGAGCCCCATGCTGACTAAGTTCTTGGACCGCGTAAAATCGTTTGTACTAGCTCGAGTTTTTAAGACGTCGATCGAACTGGATATCATTCGGCAGTCAGAGTAGGATCCTATTAGCAGAGCCACGCTATTGTGGAGCACTGGGGCTTTAGTGTTCTTGAGCATATTATCGACTTTGAATGGCGGTCGATTTGAACTAGGGAATCAACATGAAGACTTGCTTATCTGACTTAGCCATATTTGGAGGTATGCCGGCTTTTTCAGAGAAACTTCACGTTGGGCGCCCTAACATCGGCAACCGTCGACGTTTACTCAAGCGCATTAATGATATATTAAATAGAAGATGGCTGACAAACAGAGGCCCGTATGTGCAGGAGTTTGAGCAACAAATCGCCGAGCTATTGGGGATCAAGCACTGCATCGTTATGTGCAACGGTACTGTGGCCTTGGAGATTGTCATCAGAGCACTTGAGCTTACCGGGGAAGTCATTGTGCCTGCTTTTACCTTCGTCGCTACAGCTCATGCACTCCAATGGCAGGAGATTACACCTGTATTTTGTGATATCAAACCCTCTACTTATACTATAAATCCACATCAAGTGGAAAGTATGATCACTCCGCGCACCACAGGTATAATCGGTGTTCATCTATGGGGACGACCTTGTGATGTGGATGCGCTTAGCGATATTGCACGCCGCCACAACTTAAAACTTTTGTTCGATGCAGCTCACGCCTTTGGGTGTTCATACAAAAGGCATATGATAGGGAATTTCGGAAACGCCGAGGTATTTAGCTTCCATGCTACCAAGTTCTTAAACACATTTGAGGGTGGCGCAGTGGCTACGAACAATGATGATCTCGCTGAAAAGATTCGGCTCATGAAAAATTTTGGCTTTTCTGGATATGATAATGTCATTTACATCGGGACTAACGGCAAAATGACCGAGATATCCGCTGCGATGGGACTGACAGGGCTTGAGAGTCTAGATGAATTTATTGCTATTAACAAGCGCAACTACAAACAATATCAGTACCATCTTGATGGCATACCAGGCATTCAACTTGTAACTTACAACGAAAAAGAGAAGTGCAACTACCAATATATTGTTCTGGAGGTTGACAAGGCAGTTAAAGACTTAAGTCGCGATCAGTTAGTCGAGATTCTACAAGCTGAAAACGTTCTTGCACGGCGCTACTTCTACCCAGGCTGCCACCGAATGGAGCCATACCGTTCCTATTCTCCCCACGCGGGGCTGCTTTTGCCGGAAACAGAACGTCTTAAGAAATATGTGATGAATTTGCCAACAGGAACTTCTATCGAGCCAGAAGACATAGGAAAAATTTGCGAGATTATCCGGTTTGTTGTATCGAATGCCACAGAGGTTAGCCAAAAGATATCCACCGCAAAGAAACCTGCATAGTGAATTAGCTTGAGTACAGGCAACTCAATGTCGACTAATTCAACAAAAGACACTTCCATTAAAGTAAGCGTTTTAATGATAGCGTATAATCATGAAGCATTTATTGCCCAGGCACTTAATAGTGTGCTAATGCAGAAAGTAGATTTTGACTATGAAATTGTAATTGGTGAAGACTGCTCTACAGATAATACCAGAAAGATCTTGATTGAATACCAAAAAAGAAATCCTGATAAAATAAGACTGCTATTGCATGAGCGGAATCTTGGCTTTTATGGCAAAGGCAATCTTGTTGAAACTCACAACGCTTGCCTAGGTCAATATATTGCCATCCTTGAAGGAGATGATTACTGGATTTCACCACATAAGCTACAAAAGCAAGCTGACTTCCTGGACGATAATCCTCAATTTGCCATATGTTTTACCGCGACTTCGGCATTTTACGATGATGGAAGCAAGGCAGGAACGATATTTCCAGCTTTAAATTATAAAAAAGTATCAACTCTAGAAGATCTCTTACGTGGCAACTTTATGCATACGTGTTCGGTCATGTTTCGAAATAAATTATTCAGTGAGTATCCGAAATGGTTCTACGAAGTAACCACAGCAGACTTAGCACTTCACATTATCAATGCGCAATACGGAAAAATTGGTTATATTAATGAAGTGATGAGCAAATATCGTATTCATCAGAATGGACTCTGGTCAATAAAGAGCGAAAAGAATACAATAGGCAAGTATGAGTCAGCAATTCGATTATACAGTAATTTAAGGACTTACCTTGATCCTAAATATCGCACCATAATAAATAAAGGAAATTTTCGTTTTTATGAAGTATTAATGGAAAATTATACAGATTCATATAATTTCAAGAATGCATTGAAACTTTTCTTGAAATATATAAAAAGCTATAACTTTGATATTGGGATGACGTTGAAATTTTTGCTAATGATTATCAGAAAAGTGATAGGTCACCTGAAAAGAAAGGTAATCTGAATATTAAATATTTGAGTTTGTCCCAAAGTGACTGGAAAATGGTTGACATTAGTACACAAGAAGGGCTGCGACCTTTTAAAATGAATAAGCCAAAAAAAGGAGGCACAGCCCTCTGGACAAAATCGAAATCAAGCTCATCCTTCGCTTTACTTTACTAGAAAATGGCCTCACACTCAATGGTCTTTTGTGGGGCTTAGAAAAAGGGGTAATTAAAAATTTCAAGCGATGAATCAATGCTAAAGCAATTCCACAGAAAGGAGCTAGCCTAGAAGTTAGCTTGTCTGTTGGATAGATTTTCAAGCACAGGGGAAGTACATGATTGATGTCTCTATCATCATTGTCAGTTGGAATGTCAAGAATCTGCTCAGAGATTGCCTTAACTCTATCTACAAAGAGACGGAACGGATATCTTTCGAGCTCATTGTAGCCGATAATGCCTCCTCAGACGGCTCGGCTGAGATGGTCAGAACGGAATTTCCCCAAGTTATACTGATTAATAGCAAAGAAAACGTGGGATTCAATAGGGCAAACAATCAAGCCATTAGAATCAGTCAAGGGGAATATATCCTATTATTAAATCCAGATACTGTTATTCTAGATGTCGCCGTAGAAAAGCTGCATAATTTTATTGAACAGCAAGGGGACATCGTTGGGATTGGCCCTATGATCTTGAACAGCGATGGAAAGACTATTCAATTCGATTGTGCTAGGAAGATGCTCTCGCCTTGGAGAGAGTTTTGTTTCCTGAGCGAGCTAAATCTCCACTTCAAAAAGAGCAGGCTATTTTCCTATATTACCCTAGATTACTGGGATCATAAAGACTCTTGCTATATCGACTTATTGAGTGGTGCCTGCATGTTATGCAAAACTAACATTATTAGAGAAATAGGATTATTGGATGAGGATTATTTCATGTATGCAGATGATGTGGATCTGTGTTATAGGATTGGACAAAAAGGGAAAATATATTACTTAGCGGATGCGAAGATTATCCATTATGGAGGTGAAAGTAGTAAACAAATAAGTAACGATTTATGGTTAATGAGGATTGAAAGTACCCGTCTATTTTTTAGGAAGAATAAGGGATTTTTCTTTGGCGTGGGTTATAAAACCTTGGTCCTTTTATCCCAACTTATTAGAATATTACTTATATTATCTGCATCCATCAGAAATCCATCCCCTCCATTGAAGCAGAGGCTTCTGCCATGTTGGAAACTAATCTTGTGGGGCATCAAGTTGAAAAAGGCTACTTAAGAGATATGAAAGTATATGTCAAGTTCTTATGAAAATTTTAAAATATAATTCCTCTCGATGCGGGACAATTATTTTTCTATTGTAACAAGATAGGATTACAACGAAATGAATATATGCCTATTTTCCAGAGTCAATTATTGGCAGGGAATTAAAGGAGGCATGGATCTTCATGGCAAATTGTTAAGTGAAGGCTTGGTCAAACGTGGCCATAATGTCTCCATAATCAGTACAAAACACCCTGATGGAAAGGGGGATGAAGAAAGAAACGGGGTCAAAATTTATTATCTCAAAAATACTGTTTTTGGCTCGCGTCGAAAAGGCTGGCAAAAAGAAAGCATATCAAAATTTATTGAATTGCATCGTCATAAGCCTTTTGATGTCATTTGGAGCCAGAGTTTTGACGCTTTTGGGGTAATCCGTTTGAAAAAAAATTTATTGAATATACCTCTCATCCTTACTCTACACGGAAGCATTCAACAGGAATTTAAAACCTTCCTAACAAATTTTTTTAATAACTTTAAAAAACCGTTGAAAATTATCGGGTCCGTTACAGGACTTCTCTATTCATACTTCTTGGTTCAAAGGCCTCTGCTGTTCCTTTCAGATACGGTTATCACCGTCAGTGCCAAGGTCATGGAGGATATAAAAAAATGGTTTGGGAACAAAATCATAGATAAGTATGAGATCGTCCTAAATGGTATCGATGTGTCTCTCTTCAAACCTGACCTTAAGGAAAGAATGGCCACAAGAGAGGACTATGGTATTGATGAACGGGAAACCGTGCTCTTATCCCTGGGAAGGCTTAACCGGGAAAAAGGGCATCATTTGGCTATTGAAGCACTGAGGCAGCTCAGAATGCAAAACATGAATGTCAAGCTGCTGATTGTGGGAACAGGGAACTACAGTGACAATCTTTTGAGCAAGGTAAAAAATGCCGCGCTTAATGATTTGGTTATCTTTGTCGGAGCTGTTGAGAACAAGGAAACGGCCAAATATTATAACAGCGCTGATATTTTCCTGATGCCAACTCTTACCGTGGAAGGCCTACCATTTGTTCTGCTGGAGGCAATGTCATGTGGTAAACCAGTTATTGCTTCACGCATTGGAGGCATCGCTTCGGCTATTGAAGATGGCAAGAATGGGCTTTTAACCGATGCAGGAGAATGTGCTCAACTAACTGATAAAATCCGATTACTCATTAATGATCCAGGTTTGGCAAAAAGCTTGGCAGAATCAGCTATGAGAACCGTTCACGAGAGGTTTAGCGTCGATAGAATGGTAGATAAAACACAGGAGATTATGAAAAAAACTGTATTAAACAAAACTTGAAAATCATTCACCTTCCGTTCAACAGTAATAACCTATCATGAAAATATTATACATAGCTGACTCAACCAGCATTGCTACTGTCCAATGGCTGAGCTACTTCCTGAATGCGGGAAATGATATCTCCATAATCACTTTAGGAAAGAAAACTGCGAAAATACCGGGCGTGAAGCACCTGAAAAACTTTAAAAAATTCTATTACAATTCAATATCTTTTTTCTCAGTTTTAGCCAAAACGAGAAAGATTATTCGAGAAATCAAACCAGATATCTTGCATGCTCATTTTGTTCATCAATATGGCTGGCTCGGTTCTTTATGTGATTATCACCCTTTTGTTCTAACCGCCTGGGGAACGGATATTTTAAGTCTGCCTTATGCTTCTCGCTTAAGAATAGGCAAGAAACTAACAGAACAAGCCATAAGAAAAGCCGATTTGATGACATGCACTTCTGAACATGCGAAGTCCGTCATGACAGAATTGGGTGCAGTTGAAGATAAGGTGCACGTTATACACTGGGGGATAGATTCTAGCAAATTTAAGCCAGATATCGATACTACAGAAATGAGAAAACAACTTGGAATCGGTGATCAACAAATCGTATTAAGCAACAGAAACCAAATCGCATTGTATAATAACGATATTGTCATAGAAGCTATGGCTTTGGTTTTGAAAAAATTTCCTGACACCATTTTGATCCTACAGAATGCTGGAGGTGGCCTGGAAGAGGATTTGAAACGTCTTGCTCGGGAAAAAGGGATTGATAACAGCACAATATTTCTACCCCAGTTCCCTCATGATAACATGCCACCACTTTATGCCCTGGCCGATGTTTATGTTTCAGTCCCTTCATGGGATGGCGGTCCGGTTTCTCTGACCGAGGCAATGGCCTGCGGCGCTGCTCCAATCATAAGTGCCGTCCCGGGCCCAATGGAGTGGGTAAAAGATGGAGAGAACGGAAGAGTGGTGCCCATCCGCGATGTAGATAAATTAGCGGATGCTATTGTTGATTTACTAAGAGACAAAGAAAAGCGCAATATATATCGCCAGAAAAACAGGAAGTTGATTGTAGAAAAGGATGATCATTTTGCTGCAATGAAAAGAATGGAGCTTCTGTACAAAGGAATCATCAATCAGAGCACATAAGATTTTGCATCATCGGAAAATTAATCTCCCCTTTATTCCTTTTTACTAAGAATCCTGATTAAAAAAAGTAAGAGTATTAGCATAAGAACTTTTAGACGTTGCGCCTAAATAATAGGGGCAAAATTGGATTCTCATTTGTCTGCTTTTGCAATCAATCGGACTCCTAGACAATGAACAATTACTCTATCAAGAAAGGCTATCAGTGTAATCTGGATTCTCAAGGCCAGGCTATCCCTTATGCGGATGATAAACATAGCTCATCATCCTATCAAGTTAAAGTTTACGAGTTTGCAAAAAAAGTAATTAAAAACCATAAACTAAAAAGCGTTTTAGATGTTGGCTGTGGATTTGGGCTCAAGTTAAAGCATATCATACATCCTGTTTGCGATGATATTGTTGGCATTGACACAAGCCACGCCATAAATTTCTGTAGACAGGAACACCATTTTGGAAAATGGCTTGAGGACAATATTGACAAACCAACCTTAAACCTGAATAAAAGGTTTGATCTTATAATTTCATCAGATGTCATCGAACATCTAACAGACCCGGATAAACTGCTGGCTTACATTAAAAACTACTCCCACAACAATACGCATGTTATTATTTCCACAACAGAAAGCGATTTAATAAGAGGCCAAATGAGTCTCGGTCCTCCTTCTAACATAGCCCATGTGAGAGAATGGAACCGATCAGAATTCAGAGAATACATAAGCAGCAGAGGATTTAAGATCATAAAGCATTTTTTAATCGGAGAACGTGGACAAAGCTTAATAGAAATTATTAAAAAGCTGGCGTTATTTAGACCTTTAAAAAAATGTCAGGTTATTTATTGCAAGATAGAACCCTAATTTCGAAAAAGAATGAAGCTATTCCATACTTAGACGAAATTGATAAAAACATAATATTATCCATTTTACTTCTTAAATCAGTACTCTTAGGTAATGTGGGCTCGTAAAACAAATCTATAAAAATCATCTATTCCCAGCAAAGGAAAAAAATGTGAAAAAACATTTAAGCGTCAGAAAGACAATTGAAGAAGTGGATTACGTTAATTATACAATAGTTTAAAAAATACTATTTCACCCTAAGAACAGACGCTGTAAATAATTTTTTCTGATTCACTCTAATGTGGCGATTTACGATTTAGCCAGCATTTCCCGATAGGAAGATGTTTAAAATAATTCAGAGGCTCAAATCGATTATTAAGAAGATAATTCCAAAGTTTGTCCGCTACAAATTAGTCACTACCTTCTCAATGTTGAAAGCCAAAAAAGCTAAGAAAATCTTTGAACGAGCACCAGAAACACCGGTCTTCCTTGGATGGGATATATTGGATTCCCTTCAACAAAAATATCCTTCCCCACCCGAATATGGCTACGACCAACAGAGCCTTGAGCAACATGGGAAATTACTGGCAAGAGAAATTCTCAATATAATTCAAGCAAAAACAGAAAAGACAAAAAATATCAACACTATTCTTGAATTAGGATGCTGGGATGGAATGGTAAGTCTTTTTCTACGACGTCAAGGGAAAAAAACGACATCTATTGATATCAGATCTGAAGGATTCGATGAAAGGGCAAAACATGAAGGTGTAAAACTTCTACAAATGGATGCTGCCCATCTCCAGTTTGAAGATGAAAGTTTCGATTTTATATTTTCTTTTGGCGCATTTGAGCACTTTGCTGATCCAGAATTAGTATTAAAAGAGGCTATACGTGTGGTTAAGAAAGGGGGCTACATTTATCTTATATTTGGACCACTGTATATGTCACCTTCGGGCCTACATGCATATAGATCAATCACTGTACCATACTGCCAGTTCCTTTTTCCAAAAGAGCTACTTAGAGATTTTGCTAATGCAAAGGGATTGATGCCAATAAATTTTGCGCAAGTCAACGAGTGGTCATTGGAAGACTTCTGCAAACTGTGGAATCGGTATTCTCATAGGCTGAAAAAGATTATATATTATGAAAATCACAAAGTATCTCACTTGGATTTGATTAGGAAATACCCTTCGTGTTTCAAAAGTAAAACTAAATACTTCAATAATTTAATTGTCCAGTCTATTGAAGTACTATTCAATAAAATTAATTGAAACGCCATTTAACACAACATAAAACGTTTATGTAAATGGAAGCCAGGCATAACTTTTAAATTAACTGGAGCTAAGTATAAATAATCAAGTATTTTGAACATGGCCATTTTATCTTGTAGCTTTATCTTACCCAATAAATTCTTGGTGCTGGATTGTGGCAAAAAAAGAGTCCACGAAAAAAGGTAAATGTAGTCATACTTGAAAATGTATCAAAAACACACACTTTTTTTTCTCTTTGCATATTGGCATGATCCTCGATGGAAAAAATTTGTTGGGGCTAGTATAAAAATATGGGATCTTGCCCATAATCTAACAAGATTGGGGCATGAAGTTATTATATTTTTACCGAAATACCACTTTGGGAATGATAAATTACCCTTCAAAAAAATCGAAATCCCAGTTTTAAACTTTCCACTTCTCAGATCTTTATCGTTTAATTTTTTTCTGATAATATCTTTATTCTTTTTTCATCTTAAGAAACACCCTGATGTCGTCTATATGCGCCGGATGGGGACCATAATTCCCGCTCTTTACGCTAGATTGCAAAAAGCAATTTTTTTCTACGAAGTGAATGATGATCCCTACAAAAAACATCACCATGAAGGCTCCAGAATAACCTTTTTCTTAAGAAAACTGATATACACAAAACAAGATGAAATAAACCTCAAACTCTGCACCAGAGCCTTCGTCATCACACCTGAGATCGTAAAAAAAATACTCAGG
>Ga0209978_10000605_pt1 | contig 13938 bp, 18 predicted proteins | sample BentaG_FD_182805 | JGI IMG/M metagenome (GOLD analysis project Ga0209978, IMG submission 182805) | Deep subsurface microbial communities from South Atlantic Ocean to uncover new lineages of life (NeLLi) - Benguela_00093 metaG (SPAdes)... | ecosystem: Environmental > Aquatic > Marine > Oceanic >...
AGAACCTCTTGAAAAATGGATGTGCGAACCGTTTAGTGGCAAAATAATTAATGGAAAAGTTTATGGGAGAGGAGCATCGGACAACAAAGGTAACTTTGTCTCAAGGTTGAAAGCTGTTCAGACATTGTTAAAAGTCGCAGGCAATGTTCCCGTAAACATAAAGTTTTTTGTTGAAGGAGAAGAAGAAATTGGAAGTCCAAATCTTGAACCTGTAATAAAGAAGTATAGAGATCTTTTTTCTGCCGATGCAGCCATTTGGGAGTTTGGTGGAACAGATAGGCGTGGCAGACCAAATCTGTATCTAGGATTAAAAGGAGTCTTGTCCGTAGAACTGAAAGCCAGCGGTGCATCTAGAGACGTTCACTCTGCAAATGCTCCCTTAATCCCAAACTCGGCTTGGCGTCTCGCTTGGGCATTAAATCTCTTGAAGGACAAGGAAGAAAACATTTTAATCGAGGGCTTTTACGATAATGTTCTGCCTCCTTCTTCTGAAGAAATCGAATGTTTAAAAAATATTCCTTTTGAAGAGGAAGAGTTTAAGAAAGAGCTGGGATTGAAGGAATTTTTGCAGAACAAGTCTGGACTGAAGGCCCTAAAAGCATTATTGTATCAGCCCACATGTACTATTAACGGTTTTATATCAGGCTATACGGGCAAAGGATCTAAAACGGTTTTGCCACACGAAGCAAATGCAAAACTTGACTTCAGACTGGTTGCAAACCAAAATCCAACTGAAATTTTCCAAAAACTCGTTAGACATTTGAAAAAGCATGGATTTGGAGATTTAGAAGTAATTAAACATGGTTCCACTGAGCCGACGAGAACGCCAATTAATGACCCTTTTGTGAAGTTGGTTGCAAAAACCGCTGAGAAAGTCTACGGTGAGAAGGCTGTGATTTATCCCACTAGCGCAGGTTCGGGTCCCATGCATCTGTTCCGAAATTTTCTAGGTTATCCAGTTGTTTCAGCCGGGTGCAGTCATCCAGAGGCTAATACACATGCGCCAAATGAAAACTTGAGAATTGAAAGCTTTATTAAAGGTACAAAGTTCATTGCAACCTTGATCAGTGATTTTGCCTTGTAACAGGTGTTAACTTTTTCATGAAGGCTGATGTAACTGCTAAGGGCGCGGTTCTGCTAGGCAAGTATGTGGCTTGTGATGCTTTTGATGGGTCTATGCCGTTAAGGGTTGTTACTCACGCTCATGCCGATCACATGGTTGGCTTACGACGGAGCCTAAGAATGTGTGAAAAAGTTTTGATGACTAAAGCCACGAATGATTTAATTGACGTTTTGCGCGGTCCACTTTTTCTGATGGGTGGTTATGTGGAGACGCTTGATTATGGTGAAACTCTTCAATATAGGGAAGAGCAGATAACGTTTTTTAGAGCTGACCACATTTTGGGTGCGGCTCAAGTGCTTGTTGAAGATGTTGAGGGAAAGAGGATTGTTTTTACTGGAGATTTTAGGATTGATGAGACTCCTGTTTTGGATGCTGATGTTCTTGTTATGGAAGCCACTTACGGAAGTCCATCGTGTAGACGCTCTTTTGGAAGAAATGTGAGAAATTTACTTGTTTCCCTAGTGGAGGAAGGATTAAAGCATGGCACAGTTTATGTTTTTGGTTATCATGGGAAACTTCAAGAAGTCATGCAAATCTTACATAATGCGGGAGTGAAGGTTCCGTTTGTTGTGCCTGAAAGGGTTTTTCATGTTTCTAAAGTATGTGAACTGCATGGCATGCGATTTGGACATTTGATGCTGTCTAGGGAAAGGGAAGCAAAAGAGCTGCTAGAAACGGATTCATCGTGCATAGCTTTTTATCATATGGCTTCTGGAGGCAAGGTTGGTTTAGGCGGTTTCCGCGTTTATGTGAGTGGCTGGGAGTTCAATTCTCCCTGCCGTAAGATCTCAGAAAAAAAATATGTAGTCGCCTTAAGCGATCACTCTGACTTTGATGGTTTAATTGCGTATGTTAGACGTTCAAAGCCTGAACTTGTGATTACAGATAATTTCCGTGTTGGTCATGCTGAAACGTTGGCTAAAGAAATTCGTAAACGTTTTGGAATTTCAGCCATGGCGCTTCCAAAGAAATAGTTGCCTAACTGGTTTTGTTTTTTAAGCATTTCAATATGCCGGTTATGAGGCAAAATTGGGTTTAAACAGAAAAAAGGGATATTAGTGAATTTTAATGTTTTTGGAACTGATTGATGCATTAAGCTAAAACGAGATTTGGAAAACGAAAATGAGTATGAATCAGTATATTCCATTATGTTTTTATTCTATATTTTTAATCCATTAGATTTATTTACCACTACGAACACCTAAAAATTTAGGTTTAGGTGTATAAAATGACGGGTGAAAGTTCAAGTGAAGCTTTGGATTCTGTTTTAAAGAGTTTGAAAAAATTTGAAGCGAATTTTAAGCGTTTAATTGGTCAACTTCGGGGAATTGGTGAAAGCCAAGGTTTAAGCGTGGAAGAAACTGAAAAATTGAAGGATGTTAAGGTGCGTCTTTCAGCTTTTCAAAGGGAGATTTCTAATACAGTTAATTCTCTTTCAGGTCTACCTGCGACCAGCTCGTTAGTCAGTGTAGGTGGTCCGCCTTTGATTATACGTTGCAAAAACTGGGAAGATTTTAAGCGTCATGTTTTGAACGCGGATACGATTTCGTTTCTTTGTCAGGAAGAGGAGAAAACGTTTCAAGTGGACGCTGTTAAAGGCGGTAAGGTGTACACTTACAGTGGTGAAGTACCAAGCGGCACTGCCTTACTTAGAACTTGGTTGTCTAAGGAAGTAGATGTAGAAGAAGACGAAGTGTTGGAAGGATTAGTTGCAATAGGTTAAATAGTGCAGTATTTTCAAGGCTTTTTGTTAACAGGTTTGCTTAGAAGTTTATCCACGATTTTTTCGGCTTTGTTTATTTCTTTCCATGTTGTCGTTTTGACGGTTTTTGATATGGCTTGTTTAGACACGTTGAAGTGTTTAGCTGCTTGGGTTTGTGTTGCGTTTACGTTTGTTTCAAGGTAGTTTATTATCTGGGTTTGTCTTCTTGTCCATTTTCTTCTTATGTGTAAGATCAAGTGGATTATTGTGTTCAACAGATAGTCCTTTCCTTTGTTGTATGACTTAATAATCATTTCTACTTTTTCTTTTTTTGCTTCTTCTAATGCTTCCCGTGATTTGTGGAAGGCTGGACCATCCATTTCTGAGGGTTTTCTGCTTAACGCTGTGTTAATGCGTCCAATTCCCACTCCGCAGTAAAATTCCGCTTCTAAATGGCTTTTTATGTACTTGAAGATTTGATACGTTTTCTTTGGGGGAGATAAGTACTCCTTGAAACTCGTCTCCTAAGACCATCATGAACTCAGCTTGTATGTCTGTTTTGAATTTGCAATTTACGTCCTCCAGTAGTGCTAAACCCTCTTTTTGAACAAAAGCTCGGTTGCACGGTTTCTTAGATCTCCTTAAATCTATAGTCATAACGCAAAAGCTTTTGTTTAGCATAGTAAACCCATGAAGGTTAATTTATTGAAGTTAACTTTTAAAGGTTTACTATTTTTTGATGGTCGGAGATGCAGCTTCGTCTGTGTTTGATGTTGTGAGGGTTATTTTTCTATGTATCCATCCTAGGTTTTTTACTTAGCTTTTGTTAAAATCGTGGGGTTGTGGCTGTTATATTTTTACGAGTTTTATTTTTCTTTTGTAAAAGTGGGCTTTTTCTGGTGGTTGTACGTGAATTTCGAATGGTTCTTTTATTCCAGCTTTCCAGAGTTCAGCGTGTATTTTTGCTGGTTTTAATTTTGTGATTATGAGAATGTCTATGTCGCTTGAGTAGTTGTGTTCTTTCTCTGCAACTGACCCGAATAGGTAGGCTTCTGCGTTTACATCGAGTTTTTTGATTGTTTCTTTGATGGTTTGTAGATGTTTCTTTAGGTTTCTGAAAGCTTCCTGTCTTTTTAGAGCAGTTTTTACTAAGATTTCATGTGACATTTTTCATTATTTCCTTCACTGCTGTTGTTAGTTTTTTTGCTTCTTGTTTGGTGAATTCTCTCATCACGTATCTAGATGTTATATAGGCGTCTTCTAGCATGCCCAGTTCCAATAGATAATTTTTCAGTATGCTTTTTATAATAGGTTTTTTATTTTCGGGAACTAGATCTGACAGTATTTCTAGGAGACTTCTGACACTGTGTGTTCGGGGGTAGTTAATGCCTTCTGCTAGCACTTTCGACTTTAAAAACAGTTGTAGGGCTTGTTCGAGGCTGAAGACTGCCAAGTCATAAAAGTCTTTGCTTGTTTGATATTCAGCAGTTTCCAGAAATTCTTTCGATCTTTTAAGTAGGTGTCTTTCCTCCTCTTTTCGGGTCACAGTATACCCTTCTTTCTTTGACATAAAACTATTGATTATAAATATTTAAGTATGTGACTTTTTTGTTTGGCTTATTTGGATGCTTGTGTTAGTTTTAAGCCTAAGTGTGTTATTCTTTTGAAGTGTTCGTCTTTTGTTTTTGATGTTAAACATTTGTTTTGCCTAGGTTTTCTAAGGGTTTGTATTGTTTGGTTAAGCTTATGGCTGAGGAGTTTGTTTTAAGAGAAGTTTTCGCGTTTATGTGAGTGGTTGGGAGTTTGATTCCCCCTGCCGTGAGGTTGCCGATAAGGAGTTTGTGGTAGCTTTAAGCGATCATTCAGACTTTGCTGGGTTGATCGAGTATGTTAGGCGTTCAAAGCCTGAACTTGTGATTACAGATAATTTTCGCGTTAGCCATGCTGGAACATTGGCAAAGGAAATTCGCAAGCGTTTTGGGATTTCCGCCTTAGCGCTTCCAAAAAAGTAGTTTTGTTAGTAAATTTGGTAGTTTTTAAGTATTTTTTGTTGTTTTTTGTTGTTGGTGGTTGTTGTGGAGGAGTTTGTGGTTAGGGTTTTAAGGGTGGGGAGGTTAGGTTTCTAAGTGTGCGCGCGGTTGATTGAAAAGGGAAGGAAGATACAGAGAGAAGTTGTACATACTCGTTATCCCCTAAAGGTGGCTGGTAAGTGGGTGACTCCTATGGAATACTATAGTCGAGAGAAAGTCAGAGACCTAATTGACAGCTCCAATTTTGTGGTCGACGGAATAAAAGCGTACCTTAAAAGGACAACTTGATTACGTGCGTGCGCACTAAAAACGCACATAGAAAAATATAAAGATCAAGGAAAAACTGGCTTTTTCAATGAAAAGTAGAAAATGTTATATCTCTCATTCTGGCAACTTTAGAAACACTTGATAGTTAATTGATTTGGTGTTAAATGTTGGCTAAAGCGAGAATAGTTGTCGACGGTGTTGTTCAAGGAGTTGGTTACAGGGCTTTAGTCAAGCAAGTTGCAAGGCAGTTAGGCTTGAGTGGTCTTATTAGAAATTTAGAAGACACAAAGGTTGACATCTTCTGTGAAGGCCCAGAGGATAAGATAAAGGAGTTTATGAAGAAAATCGACAGAAAAACAAAACCTGAAGAGTTCTTAAGCATTAATGTAGCCGAAATTAAGTGTTTCTGGCAAGGACAGGAAAACTATCAGCCAGCTTGGAAGGAGTATAAAGGGTTTGAAATAGAATATGGAGTTGAAGAGCTTTCCCCTTTTGAAGAGGCTACTCTGGACGATCATGAATTCGGCAAGTTGTATTTCACTGGGTTCAGAGACGAACTGAAGGGGTTTAGAGAAGACACTGGCAAGAGTTTCAATGAAATGGCAGAGAAATATGGAGACATATCAAAAGAACTGAAAGAGTTTAGAGAGACTGTTAGAAAATTTTTGGATGCGTTTCTTTCAGAACTGCAGAAGAGAAAAAGTTAACGATAAAGCAAGCTTGTAGAATCGTGGTTTTTCAATGAAAATGGATGTGAGCACATGAAAATGATTTCGTGATTTGAAATACTTCCAATGTTCTGGACCTAAGAATTTCCATCCTCAAACAAGAACATAAGTAGCATTCACGTCGATAATGGTTATGATCGCGCGCAGCCTAGTTTTTTGATTAGTTCCTCTAGATTTATGCTGGAGCCTTCTGTTATCTTCTTTCGGGTTTCTTCAAGCTCTTTCTTTTTCTTTTTTCCATTTTTTAACTTGTCGGCGAGAAGTCCCCTTGCGAAAGCGAGGGGTAGTTCACCTCGTCTAGTATGTTTGAGGCATCATTCAGGAAAAATGAGTTACTTTTAGTTTTAGTGGCACCTTTTGTTTTTTAGTAACACTTATATCCAATTTAACACACTAACTTACATGGGAAGTGAGGGGAAAATAATATGTCCATTGTGGAGGTAGGTCCAAAATATCGTGTAACGATCACTCGGGATGTACGGAAAAAAATTGCTGTAAGAGTTGGACAGAAGGTCTATTTGTTAGCTAGGTTCCCTTATGTTATCCTAATTCCTATTCCGGAAAAAATTGACGAAGCCTTAGCTGAACTTTTAGGTGATATAACGTACAGCAGAGAAGAACGAAAGCTTGCTGAAGAACAACTTTTAAAGGAGACAACTTCTCTTGGAAAGAGACTTCATGGTTGAGACGGAGTTTCTTTTTGGTTTTCAGCCAAGAGATAAACGCTATGATGTTGTATCAAGCATCTTAAAAGCGTATACAGCAGCAACAAAAACTTTTTCTCTTTACTACCCAATTTCAGCATTTATCGAAGTTCGCGAAGTTATGGCTAACCACAAAAAAGATGCTGCGGAAAGGCTCAATGCACTCACGTTCATAAAAGCAAAGATCACATCATCAAGCCTCAAAGAGATAGAGCTTTCTTCCAACGACTTAATCTTGTGTGAGCATCTATTGATGCAACATGATTCTTTAACATTTTTTGACGGATTACACGCATCCGTAGCACTAGACAATAAGTTGTCGATAGTCTCAAACGATGAGATCTACGATAAACTTAGATTAAAAAGGCTCTCCTTCAAAGATTTCCTAAAATTACTAAGAACGCAAATTTTCCCAACTTAGCGCGTGTGCTCGCACTACACCGCCAATGCACTAAACCAGGACAGAACAATCATTTCATTCGACAAAGCATACGACAAAGTGTCAGGCTTAACACGCATCAAACCCGACACTATTTAACCTTCAGTCAAAAACTTTGAGAGTTCATTTTTTAGCTCCTAGAACCTTTTCTATGTGCGTGTGTTGACAGGTAGGCTGCGGCTATTATGAAAATTATTGTTGTGGCTATGAGAGCCAATGGTTAGGCTTCGTGTTCCGGTATAGGTTTGTGATTAGTAGCCTATTGTTATGGTGGTTAGTGTTAGTTTAGTTGTTGTTCTTAGGTCCATGAAGGTGTAGCGTTTTGTTGTGTGTGGTCAGCTTTGGATGTGTAGTGGATTGTGATTTTTGGGAATGTTTAAATATTAAAATGAATAATTTTAATACAGAGGTGGTTTAAGTGCCTGTTACTGTTACCACGAGGGTTGGGGAAGAGCTTGCTAAAATTATAGATTCTATAGCGAAAAGGGAGGGTATGGATAGGTCTACGGTTATTAGGCGTTTTTTGCTTAGGGCTGTGAAGGATTGGTTGATTGAAAAGAGTTTGGATGAGTATGAGGAGGGTAAGTTAACTCTTTGGCAAGCAGCTGAAAAGTGCGGCTTATCTCTCTGGGAAATGATTAATGAAGTTAAGAAGAGAGAGATCCATGTTCCATACACTTTGGAAGAACTGAAGGAAGACTTGAAGGCTTTTGAATGAGTGTTGTTTCCAATGCCACACCTCTAATCTATTTGGCTAAGATAGGGAGAATGAATTTACTTAGGAAGGTTTTTGGAGAAGTATTCATTCCAGAGGAGGTTAAAGTGGAAGTCGTGGACAAGGGGAAGCAGTTAGGTGAGAGAGACGCCTATATTGTTGAGAAAGCGATAAGGGACGGCTGGCTTAAGGTTTTAAACGTTAAAGTTTTAGAGATTCCGATAAAATTGGAGCCAGGAGAGATTGCTGTTCTCTCACTTGCCAAGAGGCAGGGACTTCGAGAAGTTTTGGTTGATGAAATCTCCGCAAGAACAGCGGCAAGGTTGATGGAACTGATGCCGAGAGGCACTATTTTCGTTTTGTTGAAGGCTTTAGAGGTTAGAGAGATTAGTTTGAACGAGTTTTTAGATGCTTTAAGCGAGTTGGTAAAACACGGCTTCAGGCTAAAGGAAGAAGTTTATTTGGAGGCTGTTAGAAAAGCAAGGAAAATTTCGAAAGAAACGTATTGAGACTGCTATGATTGAAGTCCTGGGATTCCCTTATTGTTTCTTTCATAGGCTTTTAGCTTCAGCGATGAGTTTGGACATCGTTATGTAGGTGCTACTAGTACGCCTCCTCAAACAGTAGTGATGCTTGCATACGTGTACCATCAAGAACGCAGTTAGTAAGGAGTGATTACAGGCACCAAAACTCTTCATTGCCTTTCAGAAAAAGCTATTAGCTTACAACAGTCTCAAAACAATAGCGTGAATTCGCCTACGATGAAATCCATTTTCCCCCACATTTTAACACTGATCTTAGCCGCGGCGATAGCGTTAGAAACGGTTTCCATCATTGGGTGGTTGGAGCGGGCATTCGCAGGTGGCGATGAGTATTTCCTCTCTTGGCTTAACATCGACTCGCAGATGTTCTTCTCCTTAAGTTTAATCGCACCCATTTAAAGCAGTTTTTATAATCCTCTTAACACTCTGTTTATAATATCTTCACTTATTCTGAAGCCTGTCTCCTTTAGCTTTTCCAAGGCGTTTATGAGTTCATGTTTATCAATGAACTTGGCATCGTACATTAATCTTAAGATCCTAAGCGTTCCAATAACGTTTAACTTCATAGACTTGGCTCTTCTACGGGCCAATTTGTCGTCTATCACTGTGTAATCTGCCCTTTCCTCGGAAGCTAACGTTATGGTTTCCGCTTCACCCATGGCTAAGGGATCTACTAAAGCGTTGACCAGCAAGCGGTTTTTAACGTCTTTAACTATTATTATGTTGTTCTTCACAGCTTCTAGAAGCTCGCGTTCACCTATTAATCCACGTCCTTTAATACAAATTTCTTCATAAACGGCTTTGGCTATCAAAATCTCTTTGAAAATTTGCTTTAATTTGTTGAAGTATCCTAGAGTGCTTAAGGCTATTATGACGGAGGAGTTTAGGACAACTTTGCTCACAGCTTAAGCTCCTTAAGAGCTTCTTTGTCAGTGTATGGATAAGCTGGGAGTCCTCTCTTTCTAAGTTCAAGGAGGAACTCTTGGATAGGTATCTCAGCTATTTCAGCTGCCTTTCCAACACTTATAGAACCCCTCGAGAAAGCTTCGACTGCTGCGGCTACTTTAACATCTCTTTCGGATAGGGATTCGGGGACTTTAACTTGCACCACTTTCACCGGAATACACCTCGTTTTATGTATTTCTCTGCAAGCCTTAAAAATGTGTTGTTGGAGCTAAACGGCTATTGTGTGTTTTTGTAGGCTTTTTCTCTCGATCCGATGAAGTGGATCAGTATTCTTTTTCTATCCCAGTTTACTTCGTAGACCATTACTTAGAAAGGCAAGGGAAATTTCGAAGGGAACGTATTAAAATTAAAGAGAATTGTAAAGAGTTTAAGATGTAGAATATTATATGGATTTGTTCTGAGGGAGGTTAAGCCTAGTTTGCCTATGTCCTTGGCGGAGAACGCCTCTACGCCGCGTCTTTTCAAACCCTCGACAACGGCGACGTTAACGCTTTCGTCTGCGTAAATTTTGATGCGTTTTGATGCTATTGACCCGCCCCTAGAGCCTTGGAAAGTTTTGAATGAACTGTTTGTCGCTTTTTATCTTTTCGTCCAGTTCCTTTCTGTTCTCGTAGTAATAGGATAAAGCGTCGTGAACCTGCTCCAGTTTGGGGTGGGGATGGGCACTGATTATCTTCATCACGTGTGCCCTAAGATTTCTTAGCTTTTAGAAGCTTTTCTGTGGGCGTGTGTTGATAGATAGAGTGCAGCTATTATGAAAATTGTTGCTGTGGCTATGAAGACGTATATTAGGCTTCGGATGTTTTGCTCGTGCTCCAGTAAGAGAGAGGTATAATTTGCTTGCAGTTCAGAATAATCCAGCAGATGTTCCTGATAAGACGCGTTCAATGCGCCATAACTTTCTAGCAGTTGGATGTGGTTGCCTAGAATCGTGTTGTAGTTGCTCAAGAGTTCGTGAGTTGTCAAGTTTAATGCATTATAACTTTCGAGTAGTTGACTGTAATTGCCTAGAAGAATGCTGTGTTTGTTCAGTAGTTCGTGAGTTGTCAAGTTTAATGCATTATAACTTTCGAGTAGTTGACTGTAATTGCCTAGAAGAATGCTGTGTTTGTTCAGTAGTTCGTGAGTTGTCAAGTTTAATGCATTATAACTTTCGAGTAGTTGGGTGTAGTTGCCTAGAAGCGTACTGTAGTTGCTTAAGAGTTCGTGGGTTGTCAAGTTCAATGTGCCATAGCTTTCTAGTAGTTGAATGTAACTGCTTAGAAGCATGCTTTGGTTATTTAGGAGTTCATGGTATGTAGAGTTCAGGCTATAGAAATCTATTCGCAACTTAGCGTATTCGTCGAGTAGTTCATTGTAAAGGTACAGTAGCTTGGAAGAAATTATTGTAATGGTGTGACTGCTATGGGCATAGGTGAAATATAGATAAACATGTGTGTTGTCTGAAACATCAAGTAAGGTTGGAATGATTTCTTCTTCATCAACAAATGCAATAAATGGATAATTCGCCAAGTCGGTAGGAATTGCAACTCTACAGAAACCAACTGTACCGTCTTTACCTGCGACATTGAAGCGTATTATTTTGTTGCCTGTTTCTGGCCCAATTTCAAATCTGAAATTAGAGATTGTTGAATTGCAAATAGTAGTGACGTGATAGGTTTCTTCTTTCCAGGTGACTTTGAAATTAGAAAACGTGCCCATTAGAGGATGGTTGTCTTGGTTGTTCACGTCTATAATGTAGGGAGTGTCTCCTATCCCATCTCTATTCAGGTCTTGCCCTGCGTAGTCACTCCAGAAGTTTCCTTCATTGATATAGTCCCAAGCATTCACTGAATCACTCCACACCTGACCTATATTGTTGATGAATTTGTTATGATAAATAGTGTTATCGTTGCTAGAATAGGAAAGGTAGACTCCGTTGTTGTTTGAAGAGACATTATTATCAAAAATCACGTTGCTACTAGAATAGTAAAGATAGACTCCACAGTCGTTGTTTGAAACATTGTTACCGGAAATCACATTGCTACTAGACAACTGGCGTATCCAGATTCCACAGTCGTTGTTTGAAACATTGTTACCGGAAATCACATTGTCACTAGAATAGTAAAGATAGACTCCGTCGTTGTTTGAGTAAGCGTTGTTACTAGAAACCGTGTTATTACTAGAATAGTAAAGGTAGATCCCATCGTTGTAGTTTGAGTAAGCGTTGTTACTAGAAACCGTGTTATTACTAGAATAGTAAAGGTAGATCCCATACCAGCTGTTTGAGTAAACGTTGTTACTAGAAACCGTGTTATTACTAGAATAGTAAAGGTAGATCCCGTTCTTGTTGTTTGTTATTGTGTTGTGGCTTATGTTGTTGCCACTTGAGTTTATGTAGATACCGCTGTCCGAATCGGCTGACCCACTGTTTTGTACAGTGAAGTCATTGATGTTCACGTTATTAGCCGTTACAGAAATCACGCTGCCAGTTCCTCCGCCATCAATAATTGTTGAGTCTTTGTCTTCTCCGACGAGTGATACACTTTTGTTAATTACAACATGTTCATAGTATGTTTCGTTGTACACAAAAATTGTGTCCCCCGAATTTGCATGGTTGACTGCTTCTTGTATTGTTGGATAGTCTGTTGGAACATAGATTACATCTGAACTTGCCTCTACAGACATTTTGCACCCTATCAGAAAAACTGTGGATAACAAACATAAAATTATGAATGAAGTCAAAACAGTTTTGTTCATTTTCATCACGGTAATTCTATTATAAAGCATCCATATTTAAAATTGCATGTGTCTATTGAGAAAGTTAATAACTATTTTTGGGAATGTGCACGCAGTTTTCCTAGTATAAGAGAACATGCAACAGCTATGAAGAAAGCAGGCATGAAAACGATTGGCTGGATGATAGGTTGTAGGAGGGACCATAGAACCACTATATACGATATAACCATTATGAATGCTGACATCACAATCTTCGCTTTGACGTAACTCAGTCGGGTCGTAGGCATGTCTTGTGGGCTTGGTACTGAGTGTGACAGATTTTGCGTTTGCTTTGTTTGTTGGGGTGTCGCTAGAACTACAAGATTTTTGTCGATGTCTATGAACTTGAAACTTGAAAGCGCATACCGTTGTAACTCCCAAGGCTTATTCTTTGGCAAAATCCGGACGATGTTACTTTTTTCCATTTTTTTTAGGATTGTCTGAATCTTGCGGATAAACTGGGGATCATCGGTTTTTTCCTCTCCGTACAATTTTTTTATTAGGTCTTTGACGTCTGGAAAACGTTGTTCTAATTGGAAGGATGCTATTCCTTTTGCTAGGTCATATTGGTATCCGCCTTGTTGCAAACGTATGTTAACAGTTTTATAGTCTGAACTCGTGCTTTCTTCTAATAGTCGGGCTTCACTTGGCTCTGGTCTATCTTGAGGCAAGTTGCTACTTCCTTTTCAATAGTTTCAATAGAAAGATATAAAAATGCTTCGGAGGAAGCGACTTGTTTCAATGCGATTTCAACGGTGTCAACGGCGTCAACGTATTCCACGGAGTTAACGGAAGAAAACCTTATCCTTTTCAACTGAATATCGTATGGAGCACATGTATTCATGCATGCGAGAAGTGATGAAAACGTTGCATCGAAGTGGAATTAAGATACAGAGGATATCTCTATACGGCGTAAGACTTTTAAGCATACGCCCTAGAACCTTTAGAACGTCATGCATGTACGCATGTAAAAAATAAAAGAGGAATAAGAAAAATGAATAGAAAAAAGCTGATTACGATATTAGCGGCAATAACGATTATGGCGACGTTGAGTATTTCTTTGCTCTTTACTCAGTTTGCGGCTGCTGCTACTTATAACGCGGATAACATGGTGGTCACAGGGGTGTTAGCATCTGACAATTATGTGCTCTACCCATTTTATAAAGCGAATCTTATCTTTGGCTTCTCTAAGTATGGAGAGCTGATAAACGGCGCTGCCAAAAAAGGCTTGGAATATCGTGGTATGGATGTGTTCGCGAATCCTGATGTGCTTGAGAAGGATTGGAGTCAAGGATGGTTCATCGACATACATTACGCTGACGAAGACGACAATTATAAGCGGGCGTGGGCTTTCGCCATGTACAGTGACCTGTCCGGAACAACCGGCATCGGCAAAGACTGGCAAGAACAATGTACAACTACCACAGGGATACCTCATGGTGGACGAAAGACAAACGTGTGGGCTTCAACTGATGACATTAAGGTTCTGTATGACGGACCTAGACGGTTTGTTGCGTTAACGAATACTACTATATACGGAGCTGCAACAAAGACGTCTGACGATGCGCTGGTCAGTATAACGATAACGTTTGTGTTCAACAAAGTTAAAAAGAACGTAGTTCTGTTCAAAGACATTAAAAGATTGGATCGAGGAAAATGGGGCAGAACATTTCAAGTTGAATTCAGCAATCGCGGAGAATGGGACATAGGCACCGCGGCATCACCACCCAGCTACGCACACTTCTATACTAATCAACCCACATACTATAACTATTCATATCATGATTTCTACAGCGTATCGAACTGTCCAATAACCGGGTATGACGTATGTCAGATAATAGATGAAGGCGGAGATTACGTGGGATACGCAGCCTTTTGGCCTCAAACATTCGGAAGACTAGTTCAAGGCACCGATGACCTTCCAATAAGCCAAGTACTCAGCTCATTATGCACAATAGAGAAAAA
>Ga0209978_10000606_pt1 | contig 13918 bp, 14 predicted proteins | sample BentaG_FD_182805 | JGI IMG/M metagenome (GOLD analysis project Ga0209978, IMG submission 182805) | Deep subsurface microbial communities from South Atlantic Ocean to uncover new lineages of life (NeLLi) - Benguela_00093 metaG (SPAdes)... | ecosystem: Environmental > Aquatic > Marine > Oceanic >...
TTTAGCTCAACTTCAAAATTAGCTAGCTCTTCTACCTTGTTTTCCCCCATCAGATAAGATAAAAAATCATTTTCCCTTTGTGCTTGCTCACTATTAAGTTGACCAAAAGACCTCAATTTACTAATTCCTTTCTACTTTTTAATTTTATATCGGAATATATAGCATATCCTAATTCTTTAGACAAGCCTTCTAATCACTGTGTGCAAAAAGCTTTAAGGCCTGCCTTAAGTCTGGCGGCAAAGAACTGGTAAATTCCCGATATTCATTGGTCGATGGCAGGCGAAAGCCAAGGCGGTAAGCATGCATAAATTGCCTCCTGATATAAGGTGATTTCATCCCATAAGTGCGATCACCAACCACAGGATAACCAATAGCTGCTAAGTGCACCCTGATCTGGTGTGTGCGCCCAGTTATAGGAGTGATTTCCAGTAAAGTGTAGTTATTCAGGTATTTTTTAATTTTATATTGTGTGCTAGCTTCTTTACCTGTCTCTACTATTGCCATTCGCTTGCGATTGTGGAAATCTCGTCCAATAGGTGCCTCTATTACTCCCTGCTTTGGAGATAGCCTCCCCTCAACCAAGACAAGATAGCCTTTCGTTACGGCATGGCTCTTAAATTGACTGACTAGATATTGCCGGGCATAATCGTTTTTGGCCATAACTATAAGCCCTGATGTGTCTTTATCCAGCCTATGGATTATGCCAGGGCGTATTAAATCGCTATTCATAGCTAAACTAGGGCAGTGAGCCAGAAGAGCGTTAACTAGCGTATGACTGGAATGCCCTGGAGCTGGGTGAACAACGAGACCAGCGGGTTTATCTACAACTATGATGTCCTCATTTTCATAAATTATGGTTAGGGGTATCAATTCAGCTATAGGATGAGTAGCTAGAGGAAGTTTAATCGTTATTTTATCACTATCATTTAATCTTTGATTCACCTTCGCCTTTTGCTCATTAACTAGAACGTATTCTTGCTTAATTAACTTCTGTATGCGATTTCGAGAAAATTGAGGAAGAGCTACAGCTACATACTTGTCTAAACGTATATTTGGCGTATGGGCAACAAGTTGAAGCGTCTTAATTTTTGCTCTCTCGGTTGTGCTCATAGATTTTTTTGAACAACCCCGACCGAAACAGGGCATAAGCCAGCATAAAGGTACCCACCACTATAGATGCATCAGCACAGTTGAAAGCCGGCCAATGGAAATCATTCCACAGGCGAATGTCGATAAAATCGGTTACATAACCAAAATGGAGGCGATCTACTAAGTTACCAACGGCACCACCCAGAATTAAGCCAAGGCATATACTACATAAACTAGTGATAGGAGAGCGATAATGCACAGATAGGTAATAGAAAAAAAACGGGATAATCAGTAAGATAACTACGGTGGTAAAGATTAGAAGGAAAATTTGGTTGGCAGGCAAACCAAAAACGAAGCCAGTGTTTGTCACGTAGGTTAGTCGTAAAAAACCAGCTTTTAGCAGTGACTCCCCTGGTGCCAGGTTAACTCTCACCCAAGATTTGCTTAATTGGTCAAGAGCAATCACCAGTGCAGTAGTAACTAGAGATAGTACTACCTGCTTGCTCTCTATCCTGCCCTTTTTACATCCTTTGCCTGTTGTGTTTTGCATCTCAAGCACAAGTTTGCCTGAGGCAATGCTTCAAGGCGATCTTGTTCTATTGTCTGTCCACAGGAATCACATAGCCCATAGGTGCCTGCTTCATATTTTTCCAAAGCATAGTCTATTTCAGCGAGGGTATTTTTTAATTTCTGCTCTAAAGCTAATCTCTTCTCTAACTCAAATACTTCACTTGCTTCCTCTTCCCTTTTGCCAAAGGGACTGCCCTCTCGTCTTTCCCCTGATGGCTGCCTCCGAGCCCTTAGCTGTTCCAGTCTCTCAGTTAGCTGTTTTTTTTCCTCTTTTAAACGCTCGCAGAATTTACTATAATTAACCATTTCATTAATTACCCCCACCGACATAACTAAGCTATTCTAATCCATACCATATTTCAAAGCAAGTTAATCATTTTTACCTCCAAAACAGCGATTAAAATGTCCTCTTAGGATAATTTTTTCTCTAAATTCCGCTTGTGGCGCTACGGGTTATACTACATCTAGCCATATAAGATAGCCCAAATGCAAATCCTCCCAACCTCGCTGGCTTCCTCTTGCCTAAGCATTGCTTCCCTATTAAAATACCTGACTAATAAGGGAATGCTAAAATAAGTGGTGAATTTGGTAGCGTGAAAATTCTAGGTATTGAAACTTCCTGCGACGAAACCGCAGCAGCAATTGTTGAGGATAGCAGCAGAATTTTATCTAATATTGTGGCTTCACAAATAGATATCCATGCCCGCTACGGTGGCATAGTCCCTGAGGTTGCCTCAAGACAACATCTCCTCACTGTCATTCCTGTAATAAATAAAGCAATAACTGAAGCCAAGGTTATTTGGCAAGACATCAATGGTATCGCTGTAACCTTCGGCCCTGGTTTAGCTGGTTCACTGCTAGTAGGAGTTAATGTAGCTAAAGCAATTGCCTTAACTAAACAACTACCCATTACAGGAGTTAACCACCTTGAAGCACACATCTATGCCAACTGGCTACGGAAGGAAAAATCGCCTCGCTTCCCTTGCCTCTGTCTCATTGTTTCCGGAGGGCATAGCGATTTGGTATTGATGAAAGGTCATGGGCAATTCGAGAAACTAGGGCAAACTAGGGATGATGCCGCTGGCGAAGCCTTCGATAAAGCAGCTCGAATCTTGGGGTTAGGTTATCCAGGAGGTCCAGCTATCGAAGAGCTAGCCAAGTCTGGAACTCCTTGTCTATCCCTTCCACGAGCTTGGCTTAGTGGCAGCCATGATTTTAGCTTCAGTGGCTTAAAAACAGCTCTATGGCATTATGCCCAAAGGGAGGAAATTCTGACCACAGCCTCTTTGGTAGCTGACGCCGCAGCAAGTTTTCAATGCGCTGTAGTAGATGTCCTGGTCAACAAAACAATCAAGGCAGCAAGCGAATTAGGAGTGAGGCAAATTTTGCTTAGCGGTGGCGTAGCAGCCAACAGGCTGTTAACGGAGCGTTTCCTTAACTCTTCACCAATGCCTGTGCTCGTTCCCCCTCCCCACCTATGTACCGATAATGCTGCCATGGTCGCTGCTTGTGGCTATTATCATTTTCAAGCCGGCAAAATAAGTGGCTATAACTTAGATGTGGTACCTAGTCTTAGCCTTGGTTAACGGAGCAAGGGACATTGAGAACACCTTCCCTCGCGGCAATAGTTTCTAAAGAGATAAATTAAACCTTGCTGGCGACAAGCAGTGAAATCCGATACGCCTTCGAGGCAAAGTTGCCTCACCATATGACGCGTTATCCCATTATCAACTAGCTTAGGATAATGATTATAAAACTCGATAGCCTTTTCCTTTAATCCCAATTCACCAGTTATTCTTCCCCAGGCGAAGGCAAACGGCAATATAACATTAACCACAATTTCGGCTGCTTTATTATGCCCTAAAAGAGCTGATTTCCTTGTTTTTGCTCCAATATCCAAATCAAAGTGTTTCTGCCAATAATCACTGCCAAAAACAATCAAGCCATTCTCCAACACTCGGCATCCAGCCATCAAAGGTGCACTCCTTACTGCTTGTAGCATCCCCATCAATAGCCCTTCCTTACAATATCGCTGCAGAAGGTAACTTTGGGCTACAATGCGGCGCACCGGGTAATTATTGGGGTATACACGACTAAGGTGCCAATCGTTTTCACTCATAGTTTTAGCCCCCTTACCAACTAGCTGCCATACCTGTTCCAATTCTTGAGTCTCTCTTCCCTTTGGAAATCTTCTACGCGACCGCTGGGAGGGTAATAGACCAGCTGTGCCTAATAACCAAGCTTGCTTCAGAACTAAACTTTCCCTTAGCTCTGTCCTCTGTATAAAGTTGAGGGGTAGCCGGTGAGCAAGCTCCTCAAAAGATACAGTATTCTTAGAATAGCCTAAGGCTCTCGCCATGCTTTGGAAAAGCACTTGCCCTCCCCCTTCCTGGTGTAAGTTGACCTGAAAAAGAGCCGCCTTTTGCTTAAACCTTTCCTTTCCTGCAATACCCAATAGCCCCATAAATGCTTGTTTATCCTCACACTTCGCTATTTGAAAACAAGGAAGCTGCTGGTAAGACATCAAATAAGCTTGACACCAGTGGTCGCACGATAAACATACTACCGGAACAGATTTGCTATTCTGTGTAAAGGTAACTGAGCTAGCATTACGCTGCGCTACCACATGAAGAACTACGTTATTATATTCAGGGTCACTATGATGGCCATGACCATACCAATCACTAGATTTAACGTGAATTTCTATATCTCCCTTTATTAAATTAGACTCGTTCATAGCGATAACGGCATCCCGAAAATCAGGGCCATTATCACCATTAAGCCTGCCAAGATAAATAACCCTAAGATGCTTACCCTCCTCAGTGGTTAGCTTTTTCCCTAACAATCGCTGCCATATTAGCGAAAGCTGTTTCTCAGATATTTTTATCCGCTTACGTGTAATCATAGGCAAAATTTTTTAATCCTTTATCTTCCCTTTGCTACCTTTATGCTACAAGTTGGGCTCTCAGGAAAGCCACAACAGCCCACTCTAATGCTTCCCATGCTCTTTCCTAACCTTATAATTAAAACCACTACGCTCAGCAATAATGCTAAGCAAAGTAGCTGAAGTCCCACGAGGTTGGTACATATCTGTTTCCCACTCACTAATAGTCTGCTGCCGTGTGCCCAATTCTTCAGCTAGCTTTTTTTGAGTTAACCCCAAATGCCGCCTTAATGCCCGAACGCTTCCCTTACCCCACTGCCTTCTTTTCCGCTGTCTCATTAAACTAAATTATACACGGTGTAGTGTAAAAATCAAGCACAAATGATTTAGGGGCAGTCGCAGTGCTCTTCTCCAGTTACCCCAAGACAATTTCTTTGACGGGAGAATAAATGCCAGAGTAGAATTCTCAATAATGTATAACAAGGCTGTTCTTGATAATGGTTTAAGGGTTATCACAAGCACTATGCCACATAGCCGCTCAATAAGCATTGCTTTCATCGCAGGCGCTGGTTCATGCTATGAAAATCAAGATGAGGCAGGCATTTCTCACTTTAGTGAGCATTTATACTTTAAGGGTACACAGCGACGGCCAACAGCTAAGGAAATAAGCCAAGATATTGAAGGCGTTGGTGGCATAATCAATGGCGGCACAGACAAAGAAGCTACTATTTTCTGGTGCAAGGTAGCAAGTTCTCATTTCTCTATCGCTCTGGATGTGCTGTCTGACTTACTGCTTAATTCTCGCTTTGATGCCGAAGATATGGAGAAAGAGCGACAAGTTATCATTGAGGAAATCAACATGAATCTAGACCTCCCACAACACCGCGTAGGTATGCTTATAGATGAGCTATTGTGGCCACAGCAGCCTCTAGGACGCGAAGTCATAGGGGATAAAGAGACAGTAACTTCAACGACCAGAGAGCAGCTATTAAGCTACATTGCCCACCGTTATGTACCTAATAATATTGTGATTAGCATTGCGGGCGATATACAACATGAACAGGCACTGAGTCAAATTGAACCCCTATTGGGCAAATGGTCTGCTGGAAAGCTATCAACAAATTATATAACTGATGATAAACAAACGAACCCAAGGTTACGTATTGAGTCCAAAGATGGTAAGCAAGCACATCTTTGCCTTGCTGTTCACGGATTTCCCCGCTCCCATCCACAACGTTTTATCCTTGATCTACTTAACATAGTGCTTGGCGGCGGAATGAGCAGCCGTCTATTCACGGAGATTAGAGAACACAAAGGGTTAGCCTACGATATCCATAGCTATGTGGACCATTTTCTTAATTCAGGGTCATTTACCGTCTACGCTGGTGTTGACCCTAAAAAACTTAAAACTGCTATTGTCGCCATCCTCGAGGAAATATCCAAACTCAGACAAAGAATTACATCAAATGAGCTTACCAGGGCTAAGGAGCTATCAAAAGGAAGGTTACAATTGCGACTTGAGGATAGTCAAAATATGGCTCTATGGCTAGGTGGCCAGGAGTTGTTGACACAGCAGATTCTTGATATAAATGAAATCATCTCTATAGTTGATGCCATTACCACCAGTGATTTAAAGCAAGTTGCTGAGGAACTTTTAGCCAATGAAAAACTTAATTTAGCTATAGTGGGACCAGTAAAAAAAGAGGAATCTTTACTGGAATTACTTAAAGTTTAAGCTTACAAAAGAAGAACCGCCTGGCTAGGCGGTTCTTCAGATTTCAGCGATTCTTACTACTCTTTAATACTCGGGGTATCCTCCCCCTGGCATTGCCGGTGTTCTTTCCTTCTCAGGGATGTCAGTTACCAAGGATTCAGTGGTCAAGATCATATTGGCAATGCTGGCACCGTTTTGCAAAGCGGATCTAGTAACTTTAAGGGGGTCTACGATGCCTCTTTCCACCATGTTAACATCTAACTCATCCTTAGCTGCGTCGTAGCCTATGCCAGGCTGGCTTTCCTTAACCTTATTCACCACTACCGAACCCTCTCTACCGCTATTAGCAGCTATACAGCGAATAGGTTCTTCCAAAGCTCGTTTCAATATAGCCACACCAGTGGCCTCATCATCCCTGACATCAAGCTTGCCCAAAACTGCTACTGAGTTAAGCAGTGCAATACCACCACCAGGCAAGATGCCTTCCTCTACAGCAGCTCTTGTAGCTGATAGTGCATCTTCCACCCGATGTTTCTTCTCCTTGAGCTCCACCTCAGTGCCTGCCCCTACCTTGATTACCGCCACACCACCAGCCAATTTGGCTAACCTCTCCTGTAATTTCTCTTTATCATAATCAGATGTTGTGGTATCAATCTGGGCTCTAATTTGCTTAATACGAGCTTCGATAGCTTCCTTCGAGCCCTTCCCTTCAACAACGGTGGTATTATCCTTATCAGCCACTACTCTTCGAGCTCGCCCCAAGTCATCTACAGTCACCGAATCCAACTTCCTACCAGTCTCCTCAGATATAACTGTGCCTCCAACAAGAGTGGCTATATCACGAAGCATCTCTTTCCTTCTATCACCAAAGCCAGGTGCCTTAACTGCTAGAGGGCTTAAGGTGCCCCTCAGCTTATTGACTACCAAGGTGGCTAGGGGTTCGCCTTCCAAATCCTCGGCGATGATAACAATGTTCTTGGAAGTTTGCACAATTTTCTCCAAAGTAGGCAAGATATCGTTTAAGGCAGAAATTTTCTTATCAGTGATGAGTATATAGGGATCTTCCAACTCTACCTTCATCTGCTCGGCATTAGTGACGAAATAAGGGCTGATATAACCTCGGTCAAATTTCATGCCTTCAACATACTCGGTTTCATATTTTAGCCCCTTACCCTCTTCAACAGTGATAACTCCATCCTTGCCTACCTTCTCCATGACATCAGCAATCAAACCACCAATTTCCTGGTCAGCTGCTGATAGAGCAGCTACTTGAGCCACTTGTTCCTTGCTCTCCACAGGAATGGACATTTTCTTAAGTTCATTCACTACAGCTCCCACTCCCTCCTCTACGCCACGCTTCAAAGCCTGAGAGTCAGTGCCAGCAGCAATATTCTTAAAACCTTCACTGACGATACTTTGAGCCAATATAACAGATGTGCTGGTGCCATCACCACATTGGTCATTAGTTTTTGTTGCCGCTTCTTTAACTAATTGAGCTCCCATATTCTCAAAGGGATCAGGCAGTTCTATTTCCTTGGCAATCGAAACGCCATCGTTTATGACTGTGGGAGCCCCAAATTTCTTATCTAATGCTACTGGGCGCCCACGTGGCCCCAATGTCACTCTAATTGCCTCAGTCAAGGTATCTATGCCTACTTTTAATGCTTTCCTTGCTTCTTCACCAAAAAGTAATTGCTTTGCCATTTATTTACCTCCTTTTAGGAACTCCTCTTAGCTAAAATATCGCCCTCACGCAGGATAACCACTTCTTCGTCGTCCAGCTTAAATTCAGTACCAGCATATTTGGAATAAACCACCTTGTCTCCCACCTTTACCTCCATGGCTATCCGCTTGCCATCTTCGGATAGCTTGCCCGGGCCCACAGCAATAATTTTACCTTCTTGAGGTTTCTCTTTAGCTGTGTCGGGTAAGACAATCCCCCCTTTACTTACTTCTTCCTTAGGAAGAGGCTTGATTACTACTCTATCTCCTAAGGGTCGAATCTTGGCTGCCATACTACCTCCTTTCTTAAATCTATTTTAGCACTCTAACGCTAAGACTGCTAATCATTATAACATACAAATTTCAAAAAGCAAGTTTTTTGTCCCCTTTTTGTTTGAACCTTCTCGCGCGAGAAAGCAACCCCCCTAGACAACAAGAGCTGTTAATTAATATAATAAAGCATTTATTGAGCTCTTCAGAAACTCCGTAATAAGAATAAATAGGAGGTAAAATGGAGAAACCAGATATATTAATTATAGGTGGCAGTGCTGCAGGTATTGTTACTGGTATGACAGCAAGGAAACACTACATTGATACTCATCAAGTAATAAATAAGGGAGAATAAATGGAAAATAAAATCATTGAAAAACGAGACATGGCCTCATTCATCAATAACCTCACCAATTCAGAAGCGGAAGTAATAGGACCGAAGAGGAAAGACGGCAAGTATGCCTTTGGTAAGCTCGCTGATGCCAGTGAGTTATGCCTCGATTACGACATTACACTATACCCTCCAAAAATGTATCTTTTACCTCCGAAGGAAACACTCATTAGGTTTGAATTAGGTAAAGAAACTAAAGTTGAGCCAGTCATTGAGGATAAGCCAATAACTCTCTTTGGAATTCACCCTTATGACATTAAAGCCATTGAGCTTTTAGATGCGGCATTTTTCGCTACTAATCCTGATATTAACTACCTCTCTAGAAGGGAGAAAACCACTATCATTGGTGTTGATTGCTTAAATCCCAACCCCAATGCTTTTTGCGCCAGCTTAGGCACAGCTACCACCGATACTAGCTTTGATTTGATGCTAACTGATATTGGCACCAATTACGTTGTGGCTATTGGCACCAGCAAAGGAGAAGAACTACTCAAGAAGTATGCTGTAACAAGAGAGGCAAGCCAAGCAGAATTGGCACAACGTGACGCTGAGCGGCAAAAGGCACTGGCCAAGTACAAAGTAACTCTTAATGTGCCACCTGAAGAGCTACCCAAATTGTTGGATAAATCCTGGGATAGCCCTGTGTTTAAAGAAAAAAGCGAAAAGTGTCTTAGCTGTGGCTCCTGTGTTATGGTATGCCCTACCTGTTTTTGCTTCGATGTCCAAGATGATGTAGCTCTTAATCTCAAGCAAGGTGAGAGGTATCGCCAATGGGATGGTTGCATGTTAGTTGATTTTGCCTTGGTAGCCGGAGGAGCCAATTTCAGGAGGGATAAGGAAAGCCGATTCCGACACCGGATGTATCGGAAAGGAAAATATTTATGGGAGAGGTTAGGGAAATTAGGCTGTGTTGGTTGCGGAAGATGTGCCTCCGCCTGCCTTGCCGAGATTGCTAGCCCAGCTGAAACCCTTAATATGCTAAAGGAGCAGAGCAAATAAGATGATTACTCAAGCAATTCCTCAGACATCCATTTACCTACCCTACCCCGCTGAACTCATAAGAGTTGAGCCTATAGCTGAGAGGGAAAAACTTCTTGAATTTAAGCTGCACGAGGGGAAGGAGCTAGGTCACAAGCCAGGACAATTTGTTGAGATTTCTATTTTTGGCATTGGTGAAATGCCCGTTTCCGTCTCATCTTCGCCGACAAAGAAGGGTAGTTTTGAGCTGGCAGTACGGAATGTAGGCAGTGTAAGCAATGCCCTGCATAACCTAGACACAGGAGCTACAGTAGGTATCAGAGGACCTTTTGGCAACGGTTTCCCTATGGAGGATCTTAAGGACAAAGATATCCTGATGGTAGCTGGAGGCATAGGTTTATTCCCACTAAGGTCATTAATCAATTACATTTTGGACAAAAGAAGCGAATTTGGTAGGCTCATCATCCTATCAGGCTGCAGGACTCCGAGGGAGCGCGTGTTTGCCAATGAGCTTGATAAATGGCAAAAAAGACAAGATGTGGAACTTCTCCAAACAGTGGACAGATCCGATGAAGAATGGATTGGAAATGTAGGTATGGTAACTACACTTTTCTACAAAGTTGATGTAGTCCCCAAAAAGACCTTTGCCATCGTGGTAGGCCCGCCAGTGATGTATAAATTTGTGGTAGCTGAATGCCAGAAAAAAGGCATCCCTGATGAGCAAATAATAATGTCTTTGGAGAGAAGGATGAAATGTGGCGTAGGCAAATGTGGGCATTGCCAGATTAACGGTGTCTATGTCTGTCAGGAAGGGCCAGTATTTACCTACGCTCAAATAAGGAAACTAAAGGAGTCCACTTAAATGAAACCAAAGTTAGGTTTTTTTGATTTTACTGGTTGCGAGGGCTGCCAGCTAGAGGTTCTCAACTTTGAGAACGAGTTGGTAGAGCTATTAGAACACGTGGATATCGTGAATTTCAGAGAAGCCATAGCAGAGAAGGGTGAAAATTACGAGATATCCTTTATAGATGGAGCCATTACCACGGAGTCGGAAATACCTAGAATACAGAAGATAAGACAGCAGGCAAAGATATTGGTAGCTATGGGAGCTTGTGCCTGCTTAGGCGGTGTTAATTGCCTCAAGAATTTCCGCCCCATGGAGGAAAATCTCAAGATAGTTTATGGTGAATGTGCTGGATATTACAATACAATTCCAGCACGCCCCATCAATGCGGTGGTGCCTGTGGATTACTACCTACCAGGCTGCCCTATGAATAGGCACGAATTTATCAAACTAGCCAAGGCGCTGTTGTTAGGTAAAAAGTTTGAGCTACCCAACTATCCAGTGTGCGTTGAGTGCAAACTAGCCGAGAATGTCTGCGTATTCGAAAAAGGAGGATTCTGCTTGGGTCTAGTCACTAGAGCTGGCTGTAATGCCATCTGTGTTACCACTGGTCGTCGTTGCTGGGGTTGCCGCGGTCTGGTAGATGACCCCAATACAAACTCGGAAAAGGAAATACTGCAAAAATATGGGCTGACCGTGGATGATATACTGAAGCAGTTCAGCTTATTTAATGGTTATTACCCGGAGGTATCAAAATGACTCAGTTAAACATCAATGTTCGCCATGTAACTAGAATAGAAGGACACGGCAACATCATCGTTAATGCCAAAGATGGCAAGATAGAACAGATAACATGGGCAATTCCAGAGTCCCCTCGCTTCTTCGAGGCTATGTTCAGAGGCCTAAGTTACGAGGACGTCACCTGGATAGCTCCCAGAATTTGTGGCATATGTTCCATAGCTCATTCTACCGCCTCAATTCAAGCAACTGAGGCTGCCTTTGGTGTTCAACTAAGCGAACAGACTATGCTGCTGCGCAAGCTTCTGTATCACGCTGAGACATTGCAAAGCCATGTGCTTCATTTCTACTTCCTGGCAGCCCCGGATTTCTTGGGGGTGGGCAGCGTCTTCCCCTTAGTTAACACACATAAGGAAGTAGTTTTGAGAGCACTGCGGCTAAAGAAGTTGGCTAACGATTTAGCCGATTTAATAGGTGGTAGAAAAACCCACCCCAATTCCTGCGTTGTTGGTGGATTTGCTAAATTTCCTGAAGTCAGCCAATTAAAGACCATGCAACAAAGACTAAGCCAAGCTATAGGTGATTTAAAGGAGACAGTCAAACTATTCAAAGGACTAGAGATACCTGATTTTATCAGGGAAACGGAATATATCGCTCTTAAGGACCCCAAGGAATATGCTTTTATATCCGGAAGTATCGCTTCCACCGATACTGGCATTGCGGCGGTAACTGATTATCTCAACATAACTAATGAATTTTGCGTGCCTCAATCCACAGCTAAATTCAGCAAGCATAACCGTGATTCCTACATGGTGGGAGCTCTGGCACGGTTTAATAATAATTACTCCCAGCTCTTGCCTGAAGCCCAAAAGGCAGCTGAAGAATTAGGATTAAAAGCGCTCTGCCACAATCCATACATGATAAGCGTAGCTCAAATTGTGGAATCAACTCACGCAGTTGAGGATAGTCTGAGGCTAATTGATCAACTTCTGGCGCGGGAGCTAAAGGAAGAGAAGCCGGATGTTAAGGTTAAAGCGGGAAGGGGTATTGGCGCAGTAGAAGCTCCTCGGGGAATTTTGTTCCATGATTATACCTATGACGATAATGGAATACTAATAGAGGCTAACTGTGTTATTCCCACCAACCAAAACCACAATAATATCCAGAAGGATATGGAAACGTTAGTGCCACGCATTATTAACCAGCCACAAGAGGAGATAACTCACATGTTAGAAATGCTGGTGCGTGCCTATGACCCCTGTATTTCTTGCTCCACCCACCTTCTGGAAGTAAAATTTGTTTGATAGCTAAAAGAGCAAAAATGCTGAAGGAGACAGCCCAAGCAAAGATTGTCATTATTGGTATAGGTAATCTATTACTCGGAGATGAGGGGATGGGAATCCATTTTGTACGAATGCTAAATGAGGAGAGCTTGGATTATGCTAACTTAGAAATCATAGATGGCGGGATTTGCCCTGAGTTTGCGTCTTTTGTTGAGGATGCTCACAAGTTAATTATAGTTGACGCTATTAAAGGTGGTAAAAAACCAGGAACGATCTATCGCTTTAGCATTGATGATGTAATGGTAGACTTGCCTGTGAAATTATCCTTGCATCAGATGGGTGTGATAGATAGCTTAAAGATACTAAAATTAGTAGGAAGAGAACCCAAAGATACCATCATTATCGGCATTGAACCTAAGAATATAGATTGTGGTTTAGGGATTTCACCCGAGGTAAAAAAGGGGCTAGCCGAACTCAGAAAAATAGTGATGGAGGAGATAAAGAAAGCTGATAGCTAACAGCTGAAAGCTTTAGCTTATGAATGGCTAAAATAGAGACTCTGCGGCTGGCTCATATCAGTGTTCGTGGTGTAGTTCAGGGGGTAGGCTTTAGACCTTTTATCTATGGACTAGCTGCTAAATATCACTTAAAAGGGTGCGTATATAATACCTCTGAGGATGTCAAAATTGAGGTAGAGGGGAAAGCAGAGGTTATCAAGCAGTTCCAATTAGAGCTTAAGGCCAAAGCTCCTCCCTTAGCTCATATCGAAGATATAACCACTACCTACTACCCTCCCGCTGGCTATAAAAACTTCGAAATTCGCCGCAGCATCACTGAGGAGGGAAAATACCAGCTTATCTCCCCAGATATTGCCACTTGCCAAACTTGTTTAAATGAATTGCTAAATCCTAAGGATAGACGCTATCGTTATCCCTTTACTAACTGCACCAACTGCGGGCCAAGGTTCACCATAATTGAGAGTATGCCCTATGACCGCCCCAAAACTACTATGCGCTATTTTCAAATGTGTCCCCAATGTCAGTCTGAATATGACAATCCACTAGACCGTCGCTTCCACGCTCAGCCCAATGCCTGTCCCAAATGTGGTCCCCAGGTTAAGCTAGTTGACGCACAGGGTAAGGAGGTTACTGCAGAGAAAATAAAACAACCCCACCCAGATGCCATAGCCCGTGCCAGCCAGCTTCTAAAAGAAGGAAAAATAATTGCCATTAAAGGCTTAGGTGGGTTTCTCCTCGCCTGCGACGCTAGCAATGAAACAGCGGTTAAGACTTTGCGACAAAGGAAAAGACGCTCCTACAAACCTTTTGCCATAATGGTAAGCAATATGGACGAGGTTAAAAGACATTGCTATGTATCGCTGGAGGAGGAGAAGCTGCTTACCTCTCCGCAAAGCCCTATCGTGCTTATGAAGTGG
>Ga0209978_10000607_pt1 | contig 13914 bp, 20 predicted proteins | sample BentaG_FD_182805 | JGI IMG/M metagenome (GOLD analysis project Ga0209978, IMG submission 182805) | Deep subsurface microbial communities from South Atlantic Ocean to uncover new lineages of life (NeLLi) - Benguela_00093 metaG (SPAdes)... | ecosystem: Environmental > Aquatic > Marine > Oceanic >...
CCTTTTGGGTTTCTTTTTGTTTTCATTTTTGCCTCCTCCTTTTAAAATTTCCTACACTAATAATCATACTATATAGAGAGAGGAAGCCAAGTGGAAAATCAAAATTTATTTCTCCTCTTTCTTGAGCGGGATGATTAAAGTTACTTCCATAATGAGATGTCCATTTACTGATTTGATTTCCGTCTTCCCTGTGCCACCCCACAATGTCAAAACCTCTTCAATTTTTTCCTGTGCCCACTTGCCTGCTTCCTGTTTAGTCGCTTCCATACCTGTTACCATTTTTATCTCCTCTCTTATTTTACAACCCTTACATTTATCGGCGTAGCCACTTCAATAATCCTATCACCAATGTATTCAATATTTATGTCCATTGGATTATCAAAATAGAATTTACAGGCTATCAGCAATAATAAAATGGCAATTATAGTGAGAATGATTTTTATATAATCCATATTATCTCCTTTCTTTCTGCTCCAGATTTTTAATATTATCTTTAATCAGACACTCTGTTTTTTCAAGATTTATAAGCACCTTTAAAAATTTCTGAAAACTTACCTTTTGCTATTTGTCCTTTTCTTATCTCTAAAAGTTTCCTTGCACTGTTATGTTCTTTTCCGACAATTTCCTTATGTCTCTTCCCATTTACATAATACTGAATGTAGTAATTATAACCGCCTTTTACTTTCCTTTTGAATATTCCGATGTTTATTGTTCCTATAAATTAGACCTTAAATATGAAATAAACTCCTGAATTACTGGTTTATAATAACTATTACGGTCTGGTATTGAGCTTTTTTTCACAAAATGTTCCTGTAAATACCGTGATGTAAAACATTCTTCTATCTCACCCAGAATTCTATGAGCACGACTTCGGCTTCTGTCCGCTGTATAGTGTTCCTCCAGAAATTTCACAAGAGGAAACATTATATGTGAATATAACACCTGAAGTTTACGTTTATAAAATTGATATTCCTCGTTGTCTTTCTTAGTTCTACTAAGTCCTTTATTATAAGCACGGATAATGAACTCTAGAAAATCGCCATATACACTATTGAATTTTTCTGCTTTTTTTAGAGTTGCTCGCAATTTTCTTTTAGGTGATATAAATTTATTGTATAGATATATCAAACTCAAAACAATTCCAACAATTAAAATTATATGTAATGAGTTCAAATGAAGAAATCTATTAAACAAAAGAGGTGTAGCCTCTGAAAATTTTCCTTTAGACAACAAATCTGAAATCTTGAAGATAAAATAGGTCAACATTAATATGAATCCTAAAATAGCTTTTATCTTCTTTAATGCTTCCATCATTTCAAAATCCCCCCAAACTAAACTTTTCTTATCTCTCCGGCATTCATACTTCTTTTTGCCACCGTAAGTAAGCCCTCGGTTCCCTCAAGGTGCTTATGGAGGCGGAGGAGCACCCCAGACCTGCCTGTAGAATGCGTACTTTGAGCTAAAAAGTAGTCTATTTTAACCGGGTCTTTACACGCCTTGCGGTAAGCTGATATTGTGGGCACTGTCGTAATAACCAAGCCCGGCTATAGAAAAGCCTTTCTCCCTTATTAGCTCCTTCGCCCTCTCTACAGAACCTTCCGGGACTATCAGATAGAACTTCTCCTTTCCAGCGTTAAACAGATGCCACTCCCAAACCTCTTCGGAATCTACGGTGTCCTCTGTCTCCACCTCAAAGAGTTCTGTGCTTTTTCCAGTTACCAAAGATATAACAACCAGGTCCGGATAGACAAGCACATTACCTCTTTTGACTGACCTGAGAGGGTCTATCTCGACTCCCGGGTTTGCCTTGACATATTTTCCCTGGTTTCCTAATATTTTTGTAAGTTTAGAAATAATACGGTCGTGAATCTGCCAATTTGCTCTACTTCTCTTCACACTCATTCAGGTTACCTCCTGGTCAAAGGATTCCTTAATTGCCTTCCTCAGCCTCCCCTGAAGTTTCAGGTCCCCCTGAACCTACTTAAATTTTATCCCCAGCTTAACCGGAAATATCTCAGTGCTTTCCTCTTCCGTGAAAGCAATAGAATAACCTCCTTGGATAAATAGGTCCATTCCTTCTGTAAGTGTAAAGTCAATTCCTGCTCCGAGAAGGACCGAAAAGGCAGTTTCACTTTCACCTTCAACTGTTACAGACCCTCCAGGTCCGTATATTGTTACATCTCCTATAGAAATCCTGGTCCACCCAACACCCCCTAAAAGATACGGACGCACGGGCTCCGGGCTTGGAAGGAGCGTTACCTTCAGATTCCCAGAGAGCGTAATACTTGAAGCTTCCCCTCCGGTTATAGAAATTCCATAACCAGTAAACCCGTAATCTTCCAGAAACCTCTCATCGTCAAAGTTAAAGTCGTTGTAATCAAAATAGGCTACCAGAGTCAGGTTAGGGTCTACTGAATAGCCTGCTCCACCGCCAAAATTGAAGCCCGTGCTCCAGTAATCAGCAAACTCATCGGGATTTGAAGGGAAGGATATACCGCTGTTAAGGTAGAGCTCAAGCCCATTTGTGCCCTGCCCAAAAGCAGTAGTAGCGCTTGCCAAGAGTAAAAGAGTGCTGATAATTATTACCTTCATTACTTCCTCCTTTCTTCTTTATCTCCTTAGTAACCCAGCTATTGCCATTCATTTGAAGGGTGTCGGGATTACCCCAGCAGGGAGATATTTACCCCATTTCTCCCAGGCTTCTTTATATTCCTGATTCCCTGCCAAAAGGGACGCTTGCTCTTTAATTCTTTCTTCCCAAGGCATTCTAAGAAGTCTTGTCCCCTGTTCTATAAATTCCTGAGGAGCACCTGTGAACTCCAGCTTAACAATATAAAGTGCCTCATTTATCAGTATGCTCTTATTCCGGTAATCTTTGTAAAAATCATCAAGTCCAGCTGCTATTTGACCAAAAGTTCCTCTCCCCAAAACAGTTCTATCCAAGAATTCATTATTCATTTTATCCGCTACCTCATAAAGCTCTTCAACTGTTCCTGCAAATTTCAACGATACAGCGTCCGCAAACCTTCGAAGAAAAATATAGGCTTCCACGCTTGTTTGGGTATGTCCTTCATCAAAACCTATAAGCCACGAAGTTTTTGTAATCTCGCTCCACGATTCCCATTCATATCCATTTAACGGAGGTTTCCTGCCCTCTTCACTAAAGCAAGGCTTCGCAATTAACCCCACAAACAGGATACAGAAAAGTAAAAAATAAAATCTTTTCATTCTAATCACCTCAGCCTCGTTGACTTATTTATACCGTGAAAAGTCAACCTCAAACTCACTCTCCCCCCAGTCTTTAATAAGGATTATCGTAGCTTTGCCTTTTGGGTCGACCTCCGAATAAGGAAAGTCTGCCGACATCGTTGCTCTAAACAAGGGACTTTCTGGAAAGCGAGCGGTCATCTCAGCCAACTCAGGAGCCTTGACCTTTACAGGCTGGATAACCTTCTCGCCTTGCTTCAAGACCATATGGTAATCTTTAGCAAAGTCTATCTTGTCTCCATAGGTAGAAATAGAAATAGGAAGAACTTTAGCACTAAGAACGGTCTGAACTTCGGCTCTCTCCGGGCTTTTATACTTCCTTGCCGACAGATAGCCCAGGAAGGCAAGGTAGTAAAACTTAGTGCCTATGTATCCGGATTCCTCATAAGCTTCCAGAACACCAAAAACATAAGGACGAATGAGAACCTCAAAGGAATCCTTATTCTCCGCTCCCCAATTGATAGCTTCCTGGACTTCTTCTTCAGTTAGGTTGACCTTGATTCCTCCGCTATAAACAGCCTCTTCCTCCTCTTCCTGGGCAAGGGCTCTCTTTTCCCTCCCTTGGATAAGATTAACCGTTAATGCAACTAAAGATACCACCATAAGAAATCTTCTCATTTGTCCATTACCTCCTTTCCCACCCCCAGAGTCTTAAGTTCTACCCTCAGTAAACTTTCCACTCAACATCGGTAATCGTCACAGCAGTTACAGTTTTCCCTGTGCCAATAAATGTAAGGGTGTATTCTGTTCGGCTCTGTCCTGTCTTTAGATTTAACCCATTCGTCCAGTCGTCGTGAGTCAAAGAATCATAAGAGACTCTGTAGAATATCTCGTAATAATCAATATCTTTTTCTCCATCATTTACTACTCGGACATAAACGTCGATGTATCCAGTAGAAGAAGAATATTCGTAACTCTCGATACTGGCACTAAGGTGAGCTTTCTTTTCTTTCTTAGCACAGCCAGTAAACGAAACCAAGAGAAACATAAGAATTAAAACTGGCAAAAGAAACTTCCGCATAATTATCCCTCCTTTAAATAAAAAAGCCCATTTCTTTTTCATTTCTCCCAAGTCACTCAATTCTTTCTCCGTGATTACTCAGAGCTTCTTAATCGGTTTCCTGGTAACTTTCTTTAACTCCTCCCGGTTTATTCTTCCTTCCATTTTATCACCGTCCCCACAGCTCTGGCTCCACCGCCTTCATACCACTTAGGCGTGAGTATTTTCACATTTATCAAGGCGTCTCCTCCCAATTTCCCTGCCTCTTTACAAAGGTTAGCCACCGCCTCACCGCTTTTCTTTGTCCAGAAGGCTCCTGCGGAGATGTCTCCGATTACTTCGTAAGGTCTATCAGGAGTGCTAAAAAAGACCTGTACCCCTTTATAGACCATACCGTCACTTATCGGTGGCATAGCACAGCCCAGGAGATACATCAGAGACAGGACAACCGCTAAGATTCCTGCTAATTTTCTACCTGTTCTCATCGTGTCTCACCTCCTTTCAGTACCTCCAGTAAAATAGCCTGGTGGCACGGCACCTCTTTACTGGGACGTCGGGATTACACTGAGAGGGAGATATTTACCCCATTTCTGCCAGGCTCTTTTATATTCCTGATTCCCCGCCAAAAGGGACTCTTGCTCTTCAGGTCTATCTACAAAAGGCATTCTAACAATTCTTGTTACCTGCTCAACAAGTTCTCTTGAAGCACCCATTAACTCTAAGTTAACAATGTAAACTGCCTCGCTTACCAGTATTTTCTCGTTTCTGTAATCCTTGTAAAAATCATCAAGCCCATCTATCACTTGACCAACAGTTGTGCCCCTTTGCCCAGCAGTGACCCTCTGTTTAAAATCATCGTGCCATTCTTCCAGAACCTCATAGGCAGACCGCTCTTCTGTTTTCAAGGCTTGAACGCCTATCTCTGCTATGATAAAAGCAACGTGGAACCAGGTTTCATTACTCGTCTGTCCAACTCCACTCGCAAAACCCTCAACCCAACCGAGTCTTTCTAATGGTAGCCAAGATTTCCACTTAGTCCCATCTATCCCAGCCTTTTCACTAAAGCAAGGGTTCGTAATTAACCCCACAAACAGAATACAGAAAAGCAGAATATATAATCTTCTCATTCTATCTTCCCCCTCATTTTTTACGACTCTTTAAAGTGTAGATTAAAGTAAAGCCAAGAATTAAAACAGGTAAGTTCTCCGTTATCATTTTGACCCAATAAATAGTTGCTCTTCCTTTGATTAAATTCAGTATCACATATTCAGCTGTGCCAATATTATAAGTGTTACAAGAAACTACACCCGCCATAATCCACAAGACCACTAACTGTCTCCAATTCATTCTACCCCCTTTCCCCTGAAACTATTCCTCCGCCACGCCGAAGGAGAGTTTTCACTATTCTAAATAAGTCTTACTGTAATCAATATTACCTATAATTCTCTATAAAGTCAAGAACACTGCTATTGTCAATTCCACCTCATTAGCACTCATTCAACATCATCACGCCACTTTGTGGTTACCTGTAACAGCTTCACTCTCCCTCGCCTCCGTTCTCACTTCTTTTTCTTCTTAGCTTTGGTTTTAGGTTTTGGGTTTGGGTTTGCTGGTTTTTTGCCTGTGGCTAATAGATAAATTCTCTCTTGAACTGCTTCCACACCACCATTTAAAATTCTACTTGTCCAGTCTTTGCGATTGTAACTGATATCCTTGATGATTTTCTCAATGGTAGTGGCAGTTACATTTACCTCGCCTAACTTGCCCAGCTTCATCTCATTCACACTCCTTTCTCTGTCTGGTTTTATAGCTTATTATATTTTAATTTATGCCCTAAATTAAGCCAATACGCAGATTATACTTGAGAGACCTCAAAGAGCCTGTTCTACGCCACTCTCAGCCCTCTCCATAGCCCTCTCGTATCATTCTGGTGATTTCTGCTTTGGTCTCTCTAACCACCTCTCTATTTCCTTTTTGTCAAAGAACAACCTGCTTTTAGATTTCTCCGTTAGCTTTAAATACGGAATTTTCTTCTTATGTACCAGCCATCTTATTGTGTTGCCGTTAATACCTGTAAATTCTACTAACTGTTTTAGGTTTAAATATTTTTGTTCCATCTCCTCCTCTCCACCCTCACTCTTCAGTAGGATACTTTATTTGGTCTCATTCTTTTCTTTCCAGTTTATTCAACTCCCTCTCTACATCTGGTGATAAATCTTTCCATCTTCCTTTATCCGATACCGCTACAGAGGAAGGCATAACTGGTCTGAATGTCCATTTATAGGTATGCCAATTAACTTTTATGAAGTTTATAAAGACTTCTATTCCCTCAATTTCTTTCATTGTCAATTCTATATTAAAGAATTCTTTATCACTGAATTTATATTTTTCTTCTATTTCCATTATAACTCTGTCTCCTTTCCACCCAAATACATCAAAAATTCTTCTCCTAATTTTGAATGGAATAAATTTTTCTGTTGTTGATAAATATCTTTTCCCTTCATTTGGCTGTGCCCATATTGGACAATTATCTCCTACACTAACAGTAGGTATTTTAATCCTTTCCCTTGCTATTTTTCTAAAATATCCTACAGGATTTGTAGTAGCTTTAAGAATGGCATAGTTAGTCATATCCACTGCCTCATCTAAACCCACTCCAGTTTCTATGAGAATTCTAAAAATGTCTTCTTCTTTAACAGAATGTCCTGCTTCTGTAAATAAACTACAAATATTTTTAATAGCAGCATTTGCTTCTTCTTCTGTTATTGTTGTATCCTTACTAATATCCTTACTAATATCCTTAGTACCCGCCACAGAGGGTACTTCTGGTGGTGTGATTATCGTCGGAGAAAATTTTTGCAATATAGGGCTCTCCAGTATAGTATCTTTACCTTTCTGAGTTTGAATTTTACCTTTCTGAGTTTGAATTTTAACTTGCTGAGTTGAAGATTTAACTTCTTGAGTTGGAAATTTATCTATTACCAGCTTTTTGTCAAATTCTTTACGCTCAAAAACATCTGGAATTCTTCTAACACCAATAGCAGTACCTATACCTTTTATAGCATCATATTGAATAAAAAATCTCTTTTGTAATTCTTCAAGATGATAATAAGCTGTTCTTTTTGTGATTTCAAGTTTATCCATCATCTGTTTAACTATATTTGTGTACTTACCACCATATACCAGATACCAGATTTGTCCTGTACTATCTCGTATGCCTACTGTGGTTTTAAAGGTTAAAAATAGATATTCTAATATATGAGCTCTTATCTTTGTTCCAAGATGGTCATTAATTAATCCATCATATAATTGTAACCGAAAACGCTGTTTTTCCTGTTCAGCAGCTTCCTTTTCAATTTTTAACTCTTCAATCTCTTTAAATAAATCTACACCCGATGCTAATGTAGAAGTGTATTCACCAAAACTGAATGCACTTTCCTTTTTCTCTTCATTCATTTTCTGCCTCCTTGAGATAGGTTGGATGAGGTGGAAAGGAGCAATACCCTCATCCAATCCTATATATAAAAAAAGAGCTACCTGAAAATAAATTGTAGACCTTACCAGTCTTAAACCTATTTGGAGGTAGCTCTGGGAATGCTTTGCCTTTTATTTACTTACTTTAAATATTCACTATTGTTTTGTCAAGGAGCATTTGTTTCACAATTTTATGAGCACGCTCTTTCGTCATATACTTGCCTCTTTTTCTCTTCGGTGCTCCACGCTTCCGTCTTTTCTTGTATTTATCAACGCTGGTCTTCAGAATGAAATATGGCGATGTATTCTTGCCAATTTGCTTGCCTTTAAGTTTATTTTGTCTAATCAATTTGCTTACTTGCTGTGGCAATATCTCCAAGATTTCTCCAGCTTCTTTGCTGGTAACATAATATAGAGAATGAGATTTTACATATTCCATTTGTTCTCCTATTTTCAAAACTACAATTAATTATAACTCTTTTTGTCTTACAAGTAAAGCGAAAAATAAAAATAATTTCTCCTCTAAAAAATCGTTAATGCCTTTTTTACTTACGCCTTTAATTTTACACTTTTGGTCGGAAACGGAGAGGAAAAAAGGCAATAAATCCTCTCCATTTTCCGATACAGAGGAGGCAAATAAGGTTAGGAAGTAACATCCGATATGAGATGTTATTGTTCCATACTTACTTGCCTCCAAAAGTTATTTTGGTTCTTAAATAATTGTCTGTGGTAATTTGCGTTTTTATGAGCTTCATTTTTTCTCCCAGAATTTTATGGGCAAGTAGGAAAAATCCAAACATAACTGTTAGTTATCAGTCAGATTTGTTTGGCAAAATCCACTTGCCCAGAAACACACTATTTTAAATTAAAGGAGGCAGGTGGGATGCTATCGCCTGCACTCCGAAATTATAGGGAGATGAAACCCGACAGTGCTGCTTGACAGGTTTCGGATTTGTCCAAAAGATTTCTGTAGTATCAAGAGAATGTGTTGACGCAAACTCCTGACTTGCAGAATATTTTTTTACCGTCTGTCGGAAGGGTGGCAGTAACCAATGACACCCTACAGCTTCCCAGTGCCCTCACGGTAACACTATCTCCCTTTCAAAGACCTAAAATCGCCTTACCATATATCCTTCAATGTCAATTTTATGCCCTTAAAACAGCAAGAGGGAGCCTGTTAGAGAGGGATTTTTGTCCTCTTTAGGTTAATTCCTAATTTCAGGCTCTTATTTGCTCTCTCTTTAATCTCCAAAAATCCCACCAGAAGTACTTATAGGATTATTTACAAGGTCGCAAGATTTTATGGAAAGAATTTCACTTACAACTTCCTCACCAGTTGGTGCTCTATTCACTTCTACAGCACCCTTACTGGCTAACGAAAATGCCACACTTCCAGGCATTTTTTCAGCAATATCAAAAATAAATTCTCTCCAATTTTCCAAAAGCTCAAGGTCAGCAAAAACTTTCGCATTAGATATTCTGCCATTATGAAATCTCCCAATGAGATTTGTGACACTTGGCACTTCATCTTTATAACGGTCAACAAAAGATTTAACACCAACATCACTAATTATCTCTGCCACTTGCTGTAATGCTCTATCAGAATAAATTCTGCCATTTCTGCTGAATTTTCCGAGTACCGCTACCTTAAGAATAACATTTTGGTTTTTCATAACTATTGCTTCATCAAAAACTCCTGTTTCCATCTCAGAAAATTCATAACCATTAGCATTTTCGTACAAGTCTTTATCCTTAATTATTTCCTCTTCCAATTCTTGCTCTTTGAAAGTGCTCTCTATATCATAGGTTGGTTTCTCGTCTTCATCCTTATCTTTTTCTGATACTTCTTTCTCTTCATCATCATCATCTGGTTGTAATGATTTCAGAGCTTTTTCTTTTGACGCTGGTTCACCTACAACTCCTGGGTGTTTTATTGCTCCAGTGGAACCTCCTTTCATTTTTGATTTCACTGATTTCACAATATCTGCGTCACTAATTTTATCTTTATCTACCATCTTCTTCACCTCTCAATTTCCGCCCTAAATTTAGGGCGACTATTTTCTTAGGGAGAGAAATTCTCCTATACTCTTATTTTCTTCAAATTCCTCTCCCTTAGAATTATCATATAATTTCTCTTTTAGATTTCAAGTCTTTTCTTATTTATTTTTCTTTACTTTTCCATTTTGGATTACCGTGAGATAAGGGTACTTCATATGTTTCTTCACCAATTGTTAGAGGCTGATAATAAGGAATTTTAGGAATTTTGTCGTGACCTAATTGGAAATACAATTCCTCAATTCCTTGGTCAACTTCGTCATCAACATTTAAAAATCGCCCATCTGGTGCAATAGCGTCCCAGAATAATGGAGACAATTTTTCCCAGTTACTTATCATAAATTTCTCATCACAAAATGGCTCACCCTTACCTTTCTGTTCTTCAGGTATTAACTTTTCCTGCTTGCTTTTTAAACTCTTTATTTTTTCAGACATTTCTGTTATTTCTTTATCCCTTTTTGCTTTGCTAATACCAGAAGGCAAACCTTTCTCTTCAATATCAACATTCACATTTAAGTCTTTCAGACTTTTTAATCGGATTAGCTTGTCCAGAATTATTGCTTCAGTGCCACCAAAATGGCTCAACCAATTTTTTATTTCCTCTGTTAAATCTCGTTGTGCAAACAAAATTTCTTCATTAAGAAAGATTACCAACTGCTCTTTACTGTCTTTGATATTCAAAGTAGCACTTCGTAATTTTTCTGTGTCCTTCCCAAGTTTATCAATCTCTTCTTGCAAATTTTTCCATTTCAAATAGCTTTTTAAACTTTCTAATCTTGTTTTGTTGATGTGAATTGGAATGTAGGGATAAATACTGTACTGTACTGCATCTCTTCTAATTTCCATCTTTCTTATTCCTCCTTCATTTTGATTTTGGGAGAGCCTTCATTTAATCCTGTCTATAGAAGTTCAGCCATTCTTTTAGAGATGAAACGTGAAACATCTCAAGGCTGCTTGGACACAACCTAACAGGCAACTGAATGGGCATCACTGTATCCATTCTCTCCCAAATTTTTCAGGGACAGACGTTGAAGAGGTAAATGATGAAACCCTCCTTTTAATATTCCTATTAAAAGCATCTGTCCCTAAGATTTATTCAGATTTTCTGCTTAAAACATACTCAGGAATTTTGTCTAAATCTTTTACATTTTCTATTGGAATTTTTAATATTTCTTCTAAAACTTTTGGGTTTTTCTCAATTATTTTCAAATAAGTTATGTAACCTCTATCGTGTTCCACAGCCCACTCATTGTATCTTTGCATTGTAGCGTCACTGAAAACCTTTACAATTTCTGCTTGGTCTGGTGGTGTCCACACCGCTGGTAACATTTTCTCCAATTTGTCAATAACTATGCCCAGAGTTGTTATTGCCTGTTGTGCCTTACCAAATTTTTTCTCTCCTACCATTTTATGTGCCCCTTCAATTAGTCTGGTTTTAAGTCTCTTCAATTCATCAATTTCCTTTTGTAGCTTTTCGGTCTCTGATAACTTTTTAAATACCATATCAACCTCCTTTTTATAATTTGCAAATTTTTTTCTAATAATGAGAAACCGCCAATGCCCCTCTCCCCTCTCTTGTGCGGTTTATGCTTCAAGATTGCTCAAGCTCAAATCCTTCTCATAGACGATAAACTTCCTGTGTGCCTCAAGCTCAGTTTTAGCTTTTATAAGGCTGTTAAGGTCTATGTGACTCAAGCTTCTCTCTCCTTTTTATAATCTGCAAATTTGTTGTGGGTGTTTCGTTCCTTCCCTCAGAAAATAAAATTCAAGAGAGAAAAACCCCCATTCATTTTCAAATAGGTATAATACCCTTCACCACCCCTAAATAGACGGTAAAAACGCCTTCTCCAGCTTATCTTAGCCACTCTGATGCTACTTACTACCAGCTCCAAATACCGCTCTTAAACCTTACCCTTTCATACCTCTATTAATATTCTCAATAGCTTTAAGGTGATATATATACGCTTAGTATAACCTCCTATATAGATAACTTTTTTATTAGTGATGAAGAGCACATGCACGACTCATTTTCTGTTCTCCACACATTTAAACATCCAACACATTGTTGTTATGCTAATAACTTATCTGTATTTAATAAATTTACACCCACCTCTTTTTGCGTGGCGTGCTTCAATTTTTGCAAAATATGGCTCCATAAAATGCAGAAAAGGAGTTACACCAACGCTACGAAACGTCGGTTTACTCCCTTTCTTTTTTCCTGCGGGTAATAAACCCCGCAGTCTTAATTATTCAGTTATTAAAATATTTTTCTTATTTTACTTCCAGCTCTGCTATTCTTCTCCTCAAATCCTCCAATTTATTTTTAATTTCTGCCTGGATTGAGTTGTTATGAGTTATCTTATTTTTGCATAACCAACAGCAGCAATTATTCTATTTTTATCTGATTTTAGTATTTTTACAAATGTTGACCAACCGTTAATTACAATAGCTCGTGAAGATGTTGATCCTTCTTGATTTTTAACTTTGACAATATTGCTTTTTAGAACAATGTTTCCGCGAAGTATTGCGTCTGGTAACATGATAGTTATCAAATCTTCTGTTACTTTTAGTATTTTCGCGGTAGACCAAGATATTTTTATTTCTTTAGATGTTGGCTGTTGGAATGGGATAATTTGACTTTTTACAACTCCAAATAACTGATATCCTGCTGGAAATTGAGAAATAAGTTCTTTTTCTTTATTTTTCGCAATTTCTTTTTTTATCTCATCAATAATTTTTTGCTCAGATATCTGTTGGTTTAATTTATAGCCAAGATACACGATTATACCACCCACTAATAAACCGCCGGCAATAACTAAATAACCTATATTGCCATGATACATGATTATACTACCTACTAATAAACCGCCCGCAGTAACTAAATAACCTACAATTACAATAATAGTTCCGCTCATAACAATTATTAGACGAACTTCTTATTTGTATTGGTTTTCTGCTTCTTATTTACAATATCATATTTTTGAAGACTATGCAATAATTAAATCAAAAGCGGTGGCTACCTCTCCTATTTATTTCTGAATTGCCAATTTTTCTTGCAAATATTTTTTTAAGTCTTTGAATTCCTGGCTGGATTGAGTTGTTAGCTGAATTATTTTGGGTAAATATATACTTTGACGTCTAATTTATCCTTCTTGCCTGATAAATCTTTTTCTAAACCATAAGCATTTTTTATATTAAAATTTGGGTCATAAACAAAACAGATAAGGGTTTCGCAATCGGGATGTTTTTTATATCTCTCTATATCAACTATTAATTGCTCTCCAATTTTATTATCTTTTAACTTAGAAGTGGCATATTTAACTTCAAGTAATATTTTTTCATCTTTTAATAGAAAATCTATTCTAGATGAAGACCCCGCATAACTAGGCGTATATTCTTCAGGTCGTATATCGTTAAAATGTATTTTCAATAATGAATGGATAAAATCTTGCACATCAAATTCATCGTTGATTATTAATGTGTTTCGATTATCATATCTTTTGGTTAGTTGCAATGCAGAAACATGAAACTTTTTAAATATTAGAAGAAGTGTATCTAGCGTTTTCTTCTCTTCTTTGGTTGAAATTTTAGAAGGGATTTTATAGCCACCTCGAGCTAAAGCATTACTTATCGCAGCGAATAATGCCCTTATCCCATAGTCATAATGTGATGTTTTTTCAATGCCATATTCAATTCTATTATCTTGGAGGATAAGTATATTTATTAAAGCAGATATTGTTGCATACAAAATGGTCTTTTCTACATAAACTGTTGCTGATAAATAATCTTTCTTGTCTAACGCATTAATTTCCCAACGCCAACCACTATTTTCACATTCTTTAGTAATAATCCCCAATAGTTTATCAATGGTTTTTCTTTTTTCTCTTTTTGTTTTCTTTTTTTTTGCCATAATATTTTATTGACCTAGCGATTAATAGACAAACTTCTTATTTGTACTAGTTTTCTCTTTTTATTTAAAATATCATATTTTCGAAGACTATGCAATAATTAAGTCAAAAGCGGTGGCTACCTCTCCTTTTAATAAAATCAGAAACCATTCCAAACAATTCTGCGATAAAACCCAATATTGTTCCTACTATTGCACCTTTTCCGATAAT
>Ga0209978_10000608_pt1 | contig 13900 bp, 12 predicted proteins | sample BentaG_FD_182805 | JGI IMG/M metagenome (GOLD analysis project Ga0209978, IMG submission 182805) | Deep subsurface microbial communities from South Atlantic Ocean to uncover new lineages of life (NeLLi) - Benguela_00093 metaG (SPAdes)... | ecosystem: Environmental > Aquatic > Marine > Oceanic >...
TATAATTGAAGTACTGCTCATATATTGGCTTATCCAGACCATGCCTAGCCTCTATGGCGGCAATCACCTGGGCCGCATCCTGCCCCCGGGCTGCCAGATTAGCCAGATATTTATCTGCCGGCGAAGTTGGTCCAACCCTGACCAGGACAAAGGTGATGGTTAATACTCCCCAGGCAATAACTACCGCGTAGAGCAGTCTCTTGATGATGTAATCTCTAAGCCAGGTTTTTTTCATGAGCATTACCAAAGAGCTTAGGACTTGAGGTAAGCGAAGCTGCCTGAAAATGTATACGGCTTATGCCGTAAAGTTATTCTCAACCGGGTTGGGAAGAGAAGGTTACTCAAAATACCACAGGTGATAGTTATATCCCATATTTATACCCGGTTCTATGCCCTTAACATTCTTCTGGAAGCCAGTGTTTGCCAGCTGGAAAGCCAGGAAGTTCACCGGTTCCTCTTCGGAGACGAGTTGGGATAGCTCGGCATATAATTCTTTCCTCACTTCTTCGTCAAGCGCCTCCTTTGATCTTACCCGCTTAAACAATTCGTCAACCTGGGTACCGGAATAACCCCAGAAGTTTAGTCCTCCCTCAGAAGCAAAGAAGACATCCGAACCCGAAGGCGAGAGGGGAAGAGTGTTGAAGATTATTACCAACAGGTCCCAAGGTTCTTCGCTTACTGCTTCGGGACCGTTATTGTACCTCAGTTCCTGGTCGGTACCGGGGACCTTGTTCATGAGGTATTTCCGTAACTCGGTTGCCCAGGGGACAAACTTGAGTTCCACCTCAATACCAATAGCCGAGAGTTCCTGCCTTATCAGGTGACACACACTTTCGTTTACCTCATTACCTGAATTGGTGACCACGGTCAGCTTCAGGGGCTTACCTTCTCTATCGGTAACTTCAATACTGCCGTCGGCTTTCTTTATAGCGTAACCCGCCTCAAGTAATATTTCTTTAGCCTGCTCCTTATCAAGCAGGGGCGCAACGCCGTATTTGGCGATACCTTCATCCACATACCAGGGTGATGTCTTGGGTATGAAACTGAAGGCAGGCTCACCAAAACCGTAAAGCACCTGCTCTATTAGCAGCTCCTTGCTTATTGCCATAGACAGGGCTTGTCTCACCTCTTTCTGTTTAAGCCCTTCCCAGCCATTGTCCCTGAAGTTGTAAGCCATTAACAAATAGCCGCTGGTAGGCACAGTATGGATATTAATCCAGTCCATCTTTGTGAACTTGCCTACTTTGTCGGGGTCAATGCCGGTGTAGGTAATATCGCCGGCTTCCAGGGCGGCATGGACGGTAGCTGAAGTGCCAAAAATCTTGACAATATATTGTTCAAAGTAGGGAGCTCCAACATCCTTACCCAGGTAATATTCGGGGTTTCGGGCTAGGACATACTTGTCATTTCTGATCCACTCCACGAATTTATATGGTCCCATGTTTCCGGTGTAGGTCAGGTTATTAAACTCGGGAGCCTGGGTGAAGGCGTCAATGTCACCCTCGTATCTAACGGCAATGTACTTGGGGTAGGGGGTCAGAGTGCGCACGTTATAGATGAATTCGGGGTCAACCGTCTGGCGAGTTATGGTAAAGGTGGTCTCATCAACTACCTCAGCGGTAACGAACACCGTTTCGCCATCCACCTCCTCCTGCCAATCACTCTTGTAGGTATAATTGAGCCAGTCGGAGAACATCAGATTATTCATGGTATATACATAATCCTCGGCAGTAACTTTGGACCCATCGCTCCACTTCAAGTCATCTCTGATAGTTACCGTGTAAACCAGACCGTCCTCACTTGTCTCAACATCCCTAGCCGCACAGCGCAGTTGAACATCCCACTCATTATTATAGGTAGCCAGAGAATCCAGAGTGTGTCCGGCATAGCTCAGGGAGGCACCATCGGCGGCCAGAATCCAGTTGAGAGTTTCGGCATCCCCGGCTGATGTTCCCGATATGTAAACTCCCTTAGCCTCTTTGGCAGCCTGGCAGGAGCTAGTGATTAGGCCTACAATCATTAATAACAGGACGAAAATTTTTAGTTTCCCCATTTATTGTTCCTCCTCTTCCTGACCAGTCTGCCTTGCCACAAGTGCTATTCTGCGCCCCTTTATTATAAACAATCGCTGACTAAATTACACGCCCTCACTCACAGTTGAATAGCTAGGCAGATTAGTGTTAGAATTTACCCGCTATTCGTAAAAGGTGCGGTATGAGAGTTCAGAGATGCAAGGGGACGCGAGACTTATCCCCTGAGGAAATGAAAGTGTTTCGCCTCATTGAGGGGGTATTCAGGGACTGCTGTCTCAAATGGGGGTATGAGGAGGTCAGGACACCAACCCTTGAGTATCTTTACCTGTTTACCTCAACCGGGACGCTTACCCCGGGTATGCTAGGCAAAGTATATTCCTTCCTTGATTGGGATGGCTGGAGTGGGGAGAGGGTAGTATTGAGACCTGATGGCACCATCCCTGTTGCCCGGCTTTACATTGACAGTATGGCAAGGAAGGAGCTGGCTAAGCTCTTCTATGTGACCAATGTCTTTATTTTTGAAGAGACGGGAAAGGAGACGAGGGAAAACTGGCAGTGCGGGGCTGAACTTATCGGGGTGGGGTCAACCGCCACCGACGTCGAATTAATGGTAACGGCTTTAGAGGTTTTGCGAAGGTTGGGGCTTAAAGGTATAGAGTTGAGACTATCCCATGCCGGCTTAATAAGAGTGCTATTAGCCAAACTCGGGTTAAGTCCTGCGGAGCAAGCCAGGATATTTGACCAGATTCTGGATGGAAATACTGAGGTGATAGCTAAGCTAAAGCCCGGGGAGCCTGAGCGAAGAGAAGTCTTATCTCTTCTGCTAGACCGGAAAGGGAAATCGTCCGGGTTTCTAAAAAATCTAGGGGCTCCATTTACCCAGAATTTACCTGAGCTTGAACTCCCCCTTAATAATTTCATAAATGTTGTTGAACTCCTTGAGGCTTTGGGTTATGACTACCAGATTGACATAGCTTCAGGAAGAGGGTTTGAATACTATACTGGTGTGATTTTCCAGCTCTTTATGGGTAAGGAGAAAGTAGGCGGTGGGGGGAGGTATGATGCTCTTATTCCGCTAATGGGTGGCCGGGATATTCCTGCCTCAGGTTTTGCCCTTTACCTTAACCATCTGATGAATCTAGTAAAAGTGAAAACTCTGGCTAAAGCGACAGGTCAAAGAATCCTGATCAGGACTGAATCTAGCCAACCGGAAGCACTGAAAGAAGGCTTCAGCATGGCTAATTGCCTCCATGAAGCTGGGTATATGGCTGAAGTCCACCTTGGTGGTCAAGAGCCAGCTAACCTGAGGTGGACGCTTGATATTAGTATAGGACCTCAATTTGTTTTGACTGACCAGGTTAAGCACAAAAAGTTCGAGGCGCAAACTGCGGATAAGGTTTTAACATTGTTAGGGGAGGAAGGTGCCGATAAAGATAGCGTTGCCTAAGGGTCGCCTCTTAGACGAGACGGCGACCCTGCTCCAGAGAGCCGGCTGGGGACTTACCGGCTACCAACAGACGACACGCTTCTATCGCCTTAAATCCCAAAGGTTTCCCAATCTCTCAGCCAAGGTATTCCATGAGAAGGACATTCCCATTCAGGTGGCGATAGGAAACTACGATTTAGGAATTTGTGGGCTGGATTGGGTTGAAGAGCTTTTGGCTAAATACCCGAGCTCGGCTTTAGTCAAGGTTAGAAATCTGGGATATGGCGATGGTGTCCTATATATGGTGGCTAGCCGCTCTGCGGGAGCATCTACAATAAAAGAAATGCAGGTCAAGCCGGAGACAATACGCATTGCCAGTGAGTATCCTAATCTGGCTGAGTCCTTTGCGTTAAGAAACCGGCTGAGGCGATTCAGTATCTTTCCCTTATGGGGAGCCGCTGAGGTTTACCCCCCGGAAAGTGCCGATTTGGCGTTAATCTCAGGGGGAACAGGGGAACCTTTCAATTATGACCTGGTGCCGATAAGTAGCGTCCTGAGTTCCAGCGCCTTTCTGATAGCCAATAAGCGTAGCTGGGAATCGAAAGACCTGAGCAAGATGCTAGGTTCTATTGAAGAGACACTTGTGCCGTGGATAGTTTTAAAGAAAATGAAAGGCGAGAGGCGTTCCTCCTTGGTAAATAAAGCCAGAATGCCGGGGCAATACCCTTCAGAGGAGGCGGCTGAGGATACAGTTTGGTTAGCTTTACCCGACGGGCACCAGCAACTGCCGGCTCTTCGTCTGCTTAATAAGGCTGGCATTAAGGTTGATGATTACCCGTCAGCAGCCGGCAATCACCGACCAACTACCAGTCTAGCCGGAGTCATGGTCAAAGTAATCAGACCCCAGGATATGCCACTACAGGTAGCCAATGGGAATTTCGCTCTGGCTATTACGGGAAGGGACTGGCTTATGGAGCATCTCTACCAGTTTCCGTCCAGCCCGGTAGTAGAGCTTCTAGACCTCAAATTTGGTAGAGTAAAAATAGTGACCGTAATAAGCAAGGACTTGCCGGTAGCAGATGTCTATAGCTTGAGGCAACTCAGCACCGAGCGCCCGGTGCCGCTCAGGGTAGCTTCAGAGTATATCAATATAGCTGATAAGTATGCCAGGGATAATCACCTCGGCATGTATCGGGTGATTCCTACCTGGGGAGCCAGCGAAGCCTTTTTGCCTGAGGATGCTGACTTATTAATTGAGAATACCGAGACAGGACGAACTCTGGCCAGGCACAACCTTAAGATTATTGATACCCTTTTTGAGTCGACAGCCTGCCTAATTGGTGGTAAAGATAGTATACTGAGTCCCAGTAAGAGAGAAAGGATAAAGTCTATTACGGAAACCCTGCAAACTGCGGTGGAGGACATCTAAATTGATAATCATTGAAGGTTTTGAGTTAGCCAAATCCCTATTATCAAGGCAAACGCCGACCGAGTTTTATCCGGTTTCACCAGCCCTACAGCAAAGGCTGAAGAAGATGTTTGGTACCGATGACCCGGAGCAAGCGGTCAGGCAGATTATTGACGAGGTGCGCAGTAGAGGTGACGCCGCCCTTTTTGACTATACTTCCAAGATTGATGGGATAAAGCTTACCTCACTAGAAGTAAGTAAGCCGCAGATAACCAGCGCCTATAATGAGGTAGATTCCGAGCTGGTATCAGCCCTCAAGCTGGCGGCAGAGCGAATACGCTCCTTCCACAGCGCCCAAAAGGACAGTATCTGGCACGGGGTGGCTGAAGAGGGTTTAAGTCAGCTAATACGCCCGCTGGAGCGCATCGGCGCCTATGTTCCCGGTGGTATCGCCTCTTACCCGTCAACAGTGCTGATGACGGCGATACCAGCCAGGGTGGCTGGGGTTAAAGAAATTATTCTGGTTACCCCACCACGAGGGGAAGGGGTAGTCCCCCCCCCGACACTGGTGGCGGCTGATATTGCTCAGGTTGACCGTATTTTTTGCGTCGGCGGTGCCCAGGCAATTGCTGCCTTAGCCTTTGGCACCGAGTCCATCCCCAAGGTGGACAAGATTTGTGGGCCAGGTAACATTTTTGTCGTTTTAGCCAAGAAACTGGTATACGGGATGGTTGATATTGATGGACTCCAGGGGCCAAGCGAGGTGTTAATTGTCGCTGATGAAACGGCTAACCCCAAATATCGGGCTGCCGACCTTTTAGCCCAGGCGGAGCATGACCCCTTAGCCTCGGCTATTTTGGTAACCACTTCACGGCAATTAGCTGAAGAGGTTAACCGTGAGGTCGAGCAACAACTGCGGGAATTAAGCCGTCAGGAGATAGTCGCCGAATCCATAGAAAATAGGGGTAAAATGGTAGTGGTTAATAATGTGGATGAGGCGATAGAGCTAGCCAACCTTTATGCCCCGGAACACCTTTGCCTGGTAGTCGACAAGCCAGCTGCCTATCTTGACAAAGTGGTTAATGCCGGCTGTGTATACGTTGGTGAAAACTCAACTGCGGTTCTGGGTGATTATGTGGCTGGACCAAGCCACGCTTTACCTACCGGCGGGACAGCACGGTTTAGCTCACCGCTTAATATAGTTGATTTTATGAAACTCACCAACGTAGTTACGATAGATGAGACCAGCTTAAAACAGCTGGGGCGAGCCGCGTCAATCATTGCTCGGGCTGAGGGGTTTGAGGCTCATGCCAAAGCGGTGGAAAAGCGGTTGGGGAGAGATTGATTAATGCCTGAGACCATACCTGTCTAGGAGGGCCTAATGACCAATAGACCAAAAAAGGTTAAGACAAGCACCGTCATGGCTGACTTGATACCCGAACTGGATGTAGACGCAGTGGGTATTGTCAGTTTGGCTGAATGGAGGGGAACCAAACTGGAGGAAACCGCCTTGAGACTACTACCTCAGGCGCACTCGGTAGTGATTTTTGCTATGGAGATTTACCCCGAGATTCTCGACCTCAGCTCACCGCAGAGAGTGATGGGCGAGGCTTCCTTGAGCGATCTATTAGATGGCGACGCTAATTACCTTAATGGCCAACTGACCGAGGCCGCCTATGATGCCGCTATGGCTTTTCGTAACTCTGGACTGAAGGCACTACCGTTACCGGCTACCGGTTGCCCGCAAGATACCAGATTTCTGGAGGCGGTATTCTCCTACAAGCATGCCGCTCAGGCTGGCGGACTGGGACAGATGGGCTGGAATAGCTTGCTGATTACCCCGGATTTCGGGCCCAGGATCAGGCTCTCCTGCTGCCTTACCGAAGCGGTACTTGAGCCGACGCATATTAGTATCACCATCAAATGCGAGGATTGTCGTATTTGTCTGGATAAGTGCCCAGCCGGAGCCCTGGCAGAGCCAACAGCCGGAGAGTCATATGCCATAAACAAGTTTGCCTGCTGTTCGTTCTACCGTGCTACTGGCGGCTGTGTTGAGTGCATGCGTGTTTGCCCCATAGGCAGGAAAGGCCGTAAGCGGTATATTTTACAGCACCAATAGAGCCATCCCCGGCAGCCAAGACATGCCCATTTCCGAGCTTCACCATATAGCAACCCCCAAGCCTTTGAATCTCTCCAACTTCATTCGTTCCCAAGGTACGGGAAGAGGAATTAAGGGAGGAGAATTAATAAAAGCCCGCTCACTTTGAAATAAGTTTGAACACGTGCTAAAATGTGCCCACATTTAAGCAAGTGTTATGTCGGGGTGCAGAGCAGTGACTCCTGAAGAAATAGACAAATTCATACGGTCTGACCTGGTTGCTTTTGGCAGTTATTCCGCCAGTAAGTCCCCAGAGACCTTGGCCGGGAAGATTGGAGTTCCGGTGGAAAATATTATCAAGCTGGATGCCAACGAGAATCCCTATGGCTGTTCACCAAGGGTAAATACGGCTCTCGCCACCTACCCCTATTTAAATACCTATCCCGATGCCGGGCAGACAGAGCTGAGGAAACTGCTTGAAGGATATACCGGCATCAGTGCCGAATGTATTGTAGCTGGTAGTGGCAGCGATGAGCTAATAGACCTTATTCTGCGCTTATTTGTCGGGGTGGGCGATGAGGTGATTATTTGTGTGCCTACCTTCGATATGTTTCGTTTCAGCACCAAAATGTGCGGTGGTACCCTAGTCGAGGTACCCAGAGACGAAAATTTTGCCGTCGATGTAAGCGCGGTGAAAGCAGCTATCAGTAAAAAGACCAAAATAATACTTCTAGCTAACCCAAATAACCCGACCGGAACCATAACTCCCAGGGATGATATTGTAGAGATACTGGAGACCGGGCTACCGGTGGTAGTTGATGAAGCCTACTACGAGTTTAGCGGGGAAACAGTTGCCCCGCTAATTAACCAGTATAAAAATCTGATGGTGCCACGGACATTCAGTAAATGGGCAGGGCTGGCGGGTCTGAGGGTTGGTTACGGTATTTTCCCACCCAAAATTGCTGATTACCTGATGGCAATAAAGCCACCCTATAATGTCAATGTCGCCGCCCTGGTTGCGGTGCGGGAGTCTTTAGCCGATGTTGATTACCTTATGAGCACGGTCAGAGCTATAATCACGGAGAGGGAGAGGCTTTTTGGTGAATTAAAAAAGCTAAAATGGTTAAAACCTTTCCCCTCACAGGCTAACTTTATTTTCGGCTCGGTTCTAAATGGTGAGGCAAAAGAATTACAGCAAAAATTGCAAAAAAGAGGTATACTGGTTCGTTACTTTGACCTGCCGTTCTGGAGAGACGGCATCCGCATCAGCGTGGGCAAACCAGAGCATACTGACGCCTTAATCAAAGCACTTAAAGAGATTGTTTATTAGGGGGGATTAAAAGGGGCGAAGCCCCTTTACGAAATTCTCTTCCCTCTCCCCTTATGAAGGGGAGAGGGATAAAGGGTGAGGGGTTGGTAAGTAATCTTTCAAAGAAATAGGAGAGGAAATAAATGTCTAATCGACTGTCTACTGTCAAAAGGGAGACCAAAGAAACAAACATTAGCCTGGAGCTTAATATTGATGGTAGTGGCAAATGTGAGATAAATACCGGGATTAAAATGTTCGACCATCTGCTGTCCCAGGTGGCTCAGCACGGGAGATTTGATATAAAGATTTCAGCGAAGGGAGATGACCAGCATCACCTAGTTGAAGATGTGGCTATCTGTTTAGGCAAAGCTTTTGGCGAAGCCTTGGGAGAAAAGCGGGGCATTATCCGGATGGCTGACACGGCGGTGCCGATGGATGATGCTTTAGCCACGGTAGCGGTGGACATCAGTGGGCGAGCCTATACTGTATTAGACCTGCCTTTTACTAAAAATGACATGGCCGGGTTTCCTACCGACCTTATCCGCCACTTCCTGGAGTCTTTGGCTATTGAAGCCAGGCTCAACCTCCATGCTATGGTTGCTTACGGCACCAATGACCACCACAAGGCAGAAGCCCTATTCAAAGCCCTGGGCAGAGCTCTGGATATAGCAACCAGAATTGACGAGCGGATTAGTGGCGAACTCCCCACCACCAAGGACTTATTAGAGCACTAATCTTATTTCCCCACCGGACAGACTACCCAGCATTTGTCGCAAAGCACCAGCTTGCCTTTTGGGGATAAGTCAGAAAGGTCTGCCTCACACTTACCGGAGTCCCGCAGGTAATAAGGCTCCAGGATGCCTTGGGGACAAGCGTCTATACAGGCGGTGCAATCCTGGCATAGCGGGGTCTCCTTTTGGCTATCCCCCTCGGAGCTGGTGGGGAATAGAGTTGCCCCCACTACCTTCACTGCCATCAGGCGCAACCAGGGCCCGAACTTGGGGTGGAGCACCAGGGAGTTCTTACCCCAACTGCCCAGCCCGGCAGCTACTGCCTGCTGCTTAAGGTTCAGCTCTTCACCCTGTGGATAGCCGCACCGACCCACTGTCTTGGCTGATAGGCCCCGCTCTTGAATAAAACGAATCAGCGAATTGAGCCTTGGGCGGGTGTGAGCCTCAAAGCCAGGTAGTCTGAAGATACCTTGTTCATCCCTGAAGAAATCGTCCAAGTCTCGCTCGGGGGTGGTCTCCAGCCCCAGAATGAGGAGGCTGCCCCCGTCATAAGGGGTGACCCCCACTGCGTCAAATAACCTTTGCGCTTCAGCAATTATCTCTTTTTCTATGTTCACTGCCAATATTATCTTAGCTTCCTTCCAGTTAGCCTCTCGTAAGCCTGCTCGTACCTTCTGGTGGTAGCCTCAATGACCTCTGAGGGTAGCATGGGGGCGGGGGGTTCCTTATTCCACCCCGACTCAACCAGCCAGTCACGAACCGGTTGTTTGTCATAGCTGGGCTGGGGTTGCCCGACTTTATATAGCTCAGCATCCCAGAAGCGGCTTGAGTCCGGAGTCAATAGCTCATCAATAAGGAAAAGCCGGTCGTTATCCAGCCCAAACTCCAGCTTGGTATCGGCAATGATAATGCCTCTGGCTCGGGCATACTCCCAGGCGTAGCTATATACGGCCAGGCTTTTCTGTTTCATCTCTTCAGCTAAAGTTTCACCAACCAGCCTCTTTATTTCATTCATAGTTAAGGGCTGGTCATGCCCGGTTTCTGCCTTGGTAGTCGGAGTAAATAAGGGCTGAGGCAGTTCCTGACTCTCCTGTAAGCCCTTGGGTAAAGGTATCCCAGAAACAGTGCCATGCTGCTGGTATTCTGCCCACGCTGAGCCGGAGAGGTAGCTGCGCACCACACACTCAACCGGAATGCGCCGGGCTTTTTTGACAATCATTGACCGTCCAGCGAGGTAAGAAGGGTAAGGGAAACGGTTCTCAGCCAGAAGATAGGAATCAAGGGAATGAACATCACCAACTGCTTCTAACAGATGGTTGGGTACTAAATTTGCCGTCTGTCTAAACCAGAAAATGGAGAGCTGATTGAGCACCAAACCCTTATCAGGAATTCCGCAGGGTAGAACCGAGTCAAAAGCCGAGATTCGGTCAGTAGCCACAATGAGCAGTAGGTTACCCAAGTCATAGCTATCCCGCACCTTGCCTCGGATGAATAATGGCAGTGGCAAGTCCGTATTGAGCAGAACTGGTATCTCCAAATTTGGTGCCATTTTGTCTAACTTGAGTTATATAGCCCTGGGGGCAAGTTCGTCAGGTTCGGTTATACTGCCTTTCCATTGCGTTTTGGTTAAGCCCAGTCGCTCAAAAATCTCGTCTACATAATGCAGGTAGTATTGATAATCAAAAAGTGGCTCAAGCTCCCCTTCAGGCAGGGTGGCAGTAACCTCAGGGTCAGCCTTCAGCAGGACAAGAAAGTCTTTATTCCCCTTCCATGCTTTCATTGCGTTTCGCTGCACAAGGTCATAGGCTTTTGGCCGGCTTAGTCCTTTGTCGATAAGGGCTAACATTACCCGCTGGGAGAAAACCAAGCCCTTGGTAAGCTTCAAATTCTTTTTCATCCTTTGTGGCGAAATTTTCAGCCCTTTCATTACCGAGGTGAAAAGAGCCAGCGAGTAATCAAGCACCAGGCAAGAGCCGGGGAGAATGATGCGCTCGGTAGAGGAGTGACTGATGTCGCGCTCATGCCACAGGGCAATATTCTCCATCGAGGTTAAAGCATAGCCCCTTACCAATCGGGCCAATCCACAGATTCGTTCACAAAGCTCCGGATTACGTTTGTGGGGCATAGCTGAAGAGCCGGTCTGGCCGATACCGAAGGGTTCTTCTACTTCTCGTGTCTCGGTTCGTTGCAAGCCCCTAATCTCGGTGGCAAATTTTTCCAGGGAGCTAGCAATTATGGCCAGAGTGGTAATAAATTGGGCATGGCGGTCACGCTGTAAAATCTGGCTTGATACCGGGGCTGGAGCAAGCCCTAACTTGTGGCAAGCCTTCCGTTCAACCTCAGGGGACACCGTGGCATAGGTGCCAACTGCTCCTGAAATCTTGCCTACCGCAATTGCCTTTTTGGCTTCAGTGAGCCTTTGTAAATTTCGCCTCATCTCCGTAACCCATAACGCCAGCTTCAAGCCGAAGGAAATCGGTTCGGCATGGACGCCGTGGGTGCGCCCTACCATCACCGTATATTTGTGTTCCATCGCCTTTTGCGCCAATACTGAGATGAGTTCCTTTATGTCTTGATTTAGTATCTCGGCGGTTTCAACTATCTGCAAGCTGAGCGCAGTATCTATCACGTCAGAAGAGGTAAGACCGAGGTGAATAAAACGTGATTCCTCACCCACGCTCTCTGACACCGCACCGAGGAAGGCAGTCATATCGTGGTGAGTTTCCCTGAGAATCTCCCCCATGCGCTTATAGTCGCAACGAGCTAGCTTTATCTTAGGTATGGCCTCCCGGGGGATAGTGCCTAGCTCAGCCCAGGCATCACAGACAGCAATTTCTACCTCAAGCCACTTATCAAACTTATTCTCATCTGACCATACTTTTTTCATTTGGGGCCGAGAATATCGCTCAATCATTTATTTTCTCCTTGTAGTTCACTTCTATACTTTTCATAGGCTTTTCGAATCCGGTCATGCTTTAAGCCTAGAATCCCAGCAGCCAGGTAAGCGGCATTCTTAGCCCCAGCACTCCCTACCGCCATACAGGCTACCGGTATCCCGGCTGGCATCTGGACTATAGAGCAAAGGGCATCAACACCCTCTAACTCGCCGCTAACTAGGGGCACGCCAATGACAGGCAGGGTGGTCCAGCTAGCTAAAACTCCGGGCAGATGAGCGGCTCCCCCCGCCGCCGCGATTATGACCTCAACCCCCTGACTTTGAGCAGCCAGTCCAAATTCCCTTACCTTTTCTGGGGTGCGGTGGGCTGATATTATGTTAACCTCACAATCAATACCAAGACTGTCCAGCACATCCTGGGTTAACTTCATCACTTCAGCATCTGATTTACTGCCCATGACTATAGCTACTAGTGGCATATTATCTACCTCGCCCCCTTAATCCCCCTCTCCTTCAAAGGAGAGGGGGAAATAATTTTATAAGAGAGGCTTCGCCTCTCTTTAACTCTCCTTTATTTATCTCTTTATTTCAGCGATATCTTTACGATAATGGCAACCCTCAAAGTGAATTCGAGGGATATTAGCATAAACCTTTTCTCTGGCTTCAGCAATAGTCTTACCGGTGGCGACTACAGTAAGCACCCGCCCCCCGTTAGTCAATACCTCACCTGTTGAGCCGAGCTTGGTTCCAGCGTGAAATACCACAATGTCCTTATCCAGGTCATTTAATCCGGTAATGGAGAAGCCTGTCTTATAGCTACCGGGATATCCGGCTGATGCCATTACTACCCCGACACAGGCATCCTCACTCCACTCTATATTTATCTGGTCGAGCTTGTTGTTAATTATCGCCAGCATAATATCTACCAGGTCGGTTTTGAGCCGGGGCAGAGTAACCTGCGCCTCCGGGTCGCCAAACCGGGCATTAAATTCTAGCGCCTTTGCTCCATTTTGGGTAATCATCAGACCGCCATAAAGGACACCCTTATAGGGTCTCCCTTCATTAAGCATAGCTTTTACTGCCGGCACCATAATGGTTTCCTCAACTTCTTTAGCCAGTGCTGGATTGAAAAAGGGCGGTGGACTATAGCTCCCCATACCGCCAGTATTAGGTCCCTGGTCCCCGTCATATATCCGTTTATAATCACAGGCAGGCACCATCGGGACTACGGTATGAGCATCGGTGAAAGCAAAAGCACTCATCTCCTTTCCCGATAGGTGTTCTTCAATAATCACCCGGTCACCAGCCGACCCCAGTGTTTTTGACTCCATAATGCTGGAAAGGGCATCCAAGGCTTGCGGGATTGCATCAGCGACAATTACCCCCTTGCCCGCCGCCAGCCCATCAGCCTTAACCACAATAGGGGGTGTCTGCTGCCGGACATATTCTTTGGCGCGGGTATATTCCGAAAAGCTTACGCTCCAGGCGCAGGGTATATTATACCTCTGCATTAGCTCCTTGGCGAATACCTTGCTCGACTCTATCTCGGTGGCTGCCTTGGTCGAACCAAAAATTGGCATGCCCCGGCTGAGAAACTGGTCGGCAATGCCATCAGCCAGAGGCACCTCAGGTCCAACGACAGTGAGGTCAATCCTCTTTTCCTGGGCTACCTTGACCAGCGACTCGATATCAGTGGGGCTAATAGCCAGGTTACGGGCTATTTGAGCTGTGCCGGCATTACCCGGAGCAGTATAAATTTCCTTAACTTTAGGACTCTGGGCTAGCTTCCAGACCAGAGTATGCTCCCTGGCTCCACCCCCAACAACCAGTATCTTCAGAGTTTGCCTCCTTCAAGTGGATTGCTCAATTCGTTTATGTTTGATGGCGAGCACTATACTACCTGTTGCACCAACCAGAAAACCTATTGGGCATACAATGATTGCCATGATGAAGAAAAAAGACTCGTCTCTCCCTAGGCCAATTCTGTCCCAAAAATCTG
>Ga0209978_10000609_pt1 | contig 13887 bp, 11 predicted proteins | sample BentaG_FD_182805 | JGI IMG/M metagenome (GOLD analysis project Ga0209978, IMG submission 182805) | Deep subsurface microbial communities from South Atlantic Ocean to uncover new lineages of life (NeLLi) - Benguela_00093 metaG (SPAdes)... | ecosystem: Environmental > Aquatic > Marine > Oceanic >...
TCACCAATGCAACTTCAGATGCACTCATCCTCTACTCTATCGGAATATTTGCAGTCTCGACTGCGAAGGTACTCGCATCCTGTTTTTATTCTTTAAAGGATGCGAAGACACCCATGCGTATAAGTTTTTTGACAGTGGCTTCAAATATTGTGCTGAACCTTCTGTTGATGAGAACTTTGAGATTTAGAGCATTCGCCCTCTCGGCCTCAGTGGCCGCCATTATAAATGCAACTTTCCTCTTTTTTTTAATTGGAAAGAAGATTAAACTTGACAAATTACAACTGTGCATCTATTCTATAAAAGTCGTTATTATTTCGATTGTTATGGGTTGGGTTCAATGGCTTGTTTATTGCAAACTTGAAGGAGTTCTCCAACCTGAATTTTTATACCAGGTCATAGCATTATTTATCAGCATATCTGTTGGGGTCATAACCTTCTCTGTTCTTTCTAAAATCTTCCGTATAGAAGAGATAAACTTGATAGGAAAGATATGGCGGACATAAAGAGGCTCTGTGAAGCGATACTATTTACCTCGAATGAACCTGTCTCGTTAAAAAGACTAAAAGAGACAACAAAAGTGGAGACCCCAAAAATCAGAGAGGCGATCACCCAACTTAAACAAGAGTATGATAAAGAGGGGAGAAGTTTCCAGATAATAGAGATAGCAGGTGGTTTTCAGATAACGACAAGACCAGAGTATGCGGAAACTATCAAAGCATTCTTGAAAAAATACAGAACTCATAGACTTTCAAAATCTGCTTTAGAAACGGTTACAATAATAGCATACCGCCAGCCAATAACAAGAGCAGAGATAGAAAGACTGAGGGGCGTCTCTGTAGAGTGGGTCTTGAACACATTAGATGAGAAAGAATTGATACGCGTAGTAGGAAGGGAACATAAGCCTGGAGCTCCTAATTTGTATGGAACTACGAAAGAATTTTTGAGATACTTCGGATTGAACAAACTGATCGACCTCCCCAAAATAGAAGGGATATAAATATTCAAAATTCCTTCCATTCTTTCACCGTTATTCGTTACTCGCTATTCGCTCCTAGCCACACTACTCTGAAGATCTATAGCTCAGCAGGTAGATTGGTGAAAACTCTTGTAGATGGAACAGCATTGCCCGGTCGCCACACCGTATTTTGGAACAGAGAAAACGAAAATGGAGAAAGAGTTGCTTCTGGAATCTATTTCTACCAATTGACAACAGACGAATGCACATCAACGAAGAAGATGATTGTTTTAAAATAAAGAGCTCTTTTGAGAAAGGGTGCTTGAACAAGCATCCTTTTTGTATAATTTAAGTATTGTCAATTATATTTTTTGCCTTCTCCATACAGCTTATCTATCTCTCAAATCAGAGCCGTTCCCCTTTTTAACTTTCCAATAATGGATGCACTCTATCCCGTCCCCTCAGAATCTGGTTAAAGAAAAAACATGGATAACCGCTTAGATACGGATAAACTCCTTTACTACTATATAACGGAGTGGACACAGAGAGAAATAGGGAGTCCGTGTTTTGTATTGACAAAGTTGAGCGGGTTGCATATAATAATATTATAGGTTCATAAGACCATTATGCAAATTAACGCACTTTCTATAGATTTAAAAGACTGATACCAGGGGATTGAAACTATGGCGGTCACTCCTATTGTCTATCCACTATTTTGATGCCGATGCTCTGGGATGCAATTATAATTAGTGCGGGACCTGCAGGCTCAACTTGCAAAAAGCAGTTGTTCATTGAACATTTCAGGAAGTTCAATTTTTCCAACAGAGTCATGATAAAATCACTTGACATTTTAGCAAGATTATAGTATGTTCTGTTATAGAAAATAATATAATACTAATTATTATAATGACATGAAAAATCCTTTCAAGTATGGTGAAGCGGTGAGCAAAGAATACTTTGCCGACAGAGATAAGGAAATAAGAGATATAACTGAATGTATTAAAGCTTCGCAGAATATGTTCATATACTCTTATCGGCGTTTAGGCAAGACTTCATTAATCAAGAATGTTCTTTCAACACTTTTAAAAGAGGTAATTCCCATTTATGTGGATTTACAAAAAGCGCCAACAACTAATCATTTTGTTAATGTGTACTCTGCTGCGATAAGCGAGCATTTTCTTGATAGGAAGGATAGATTACGGCAAGTTGCCTCGTTCTTCAAGAGGGTTGTTCCGAGTTTTGAACTCGCGGAGGATGGGAGATGGAGAGTATCCTTTGATTTTTCAAAGACATCGGCCGGTGTTGAGCATGCGTTAGATGAGGTGATTGATTTACCGCAAAAAATAGTGGACAAATACAAGAAGCGTGTAGTAGTAGTGTTTGATGAATTTCAGGAGATAGAGCAGTATAATGGAAGAATATTTGAGAGAAGGTTGAGGGCATCTATCCAGCATCATAATGAGGTATGCTACATTTTTATAGGTAGTAAGACTAATATAATACTTGACATGTTTTCCAATCCAGATAGGGCATTTTACAGGTCTGCTTTAGTCTATCCCCTTGACTTCATTCCAGACAAGGAAATGGTAGAATTTATATGTGAAAGATTTGAATTTACAAAAAAAGGTATCTCTGAAGAATTAGCAAGGAGAATTGTTAAACTTTCTCATCGTAGTCCATATCATACACAAATGCTCTGTTTCCATATCTGGTCAAACAGTAGGACAAAGATAAAAGAGAAAAATATAGAAGAGGCACTTGAGGAGATACTGCACACTCAAAATGAACTATACTATAGTTGGTATGATTCTCTCTCAATGTATCAAAAGGCGGTTCTTGTTGCTCTATCCCATGAGAGTGAAATATTCTCCCAAGATGCGATACTGACTTATGATTTGAAGAACGCTTCAACAGTGCAGGCTTCGATAAAGGCGTTCGTAAGGAACAATTTAATTATAAAAGCAGACAGAGGTTATGCTATCTTTGACCCATTTTTTGAGTTATGGCTCAAGAGAAACAAGACAATGTAGAAAATCTTGAAGGGCGAAAACTTTAAAAAATAGAAAATGGGGAAATCTAAATCGTTGGGTTAGTTTAGTTATGTTAGTTAAGTTGGTTGGGATAGCTAAGTTAGTTGGCTGGGTTGAGACCAAATTAACCAAACTAACTAATTTATCATGAAGATAAAAAAGTTTGAGGAACTGGATTGTTGGAAAGAAGCAAGGAAGCTTTTACAAATAATATATACTTTAACGAAGAAACACGAATTTTCAAAAGATTATAGGCTGAGATACCAGATAACAGGTCCGGGTATTTCGATAATGAACAATATTGTTGAAGGATTTGATAGTCAATCTAATCCCGAATTTATGAGGTTCTTAAAGATTTCGAGGCGCCGTGTTTCAGAAGTGGATACTTGCTTTGCATGTAGCCTTAGACCAAAATTATATCAATAAGTAAGAATTTAACAATAAGTTCTGAGAACCGTCCCCGATAGATGAATGTATTTCCTTAGTTTCTTGTTAATATCTGCGTTAATCTGACATACGATCCCTACGGATCCGTATGGATCCGTAGGGGCGTCTAATGTATTTCCTGTTATTTCAGTGTTTTTCGGTGTTTAATGAATAATCGGGGTTTATTCTTCTTTTTGAGAATTTTTATAACCTGCCCCGCACTTATGCATAAGTGCGGGGTGAATGTGATTCGTGGTTGGTTTTTTTCTTGACATTCACATTGTTATATATTATAATACTTTTGGTATGAAAAAAGTATAAAAGGAGGTATGTATGAAGCGAAGCATTAAAGTAGCTATAAGTTTACCTTCGGATATTTTATCTGAAGTAGATAAGCTTGCAAAACAAAGGGGCGAAAGCCGAAGTGCGATAGTAAAGGATGCTCTCATTCATATTTTAATTGAAGAAGTTAATAAGGAGACCGAGACAAAGGCAAAGTTATTATATAAGGAAATCAGCGGGGAAGACAGATCTCTCACAGAGAAGTTTCAACCTGTTATAAAAGAGACCTTACCACCATATGGTATTACCAAGAAGGAGTAACTATGGAGTACCCACATCGGGGTGAAATATATTTAATCGATTTCTCCCCTTCTATTGGGAAAGAGATGAAAGACATTCATCCGTGTGTAGTGATTCAAAATAATGTAGCAAATAAGGTGAGTGGACTTACTATTGTAGCAGCAATAACCAGCAACTTGAGGGTTGCCAAGCTACCAGTTGGGGTTATGGTTACTCCCGAGGAGAGTGGGCTGACTCAAGAATCGGTAATTCATTTAGGACATATTTATACAATTGATAAACGGAGATTAGTAAGATATATTGGAAGACTCACACCGTATAAGCTAAACGAAGTAAATCAGGCTATTGAAGTAAGTCTTGGACTCGAAAGATTCCGACTATAACTCCCGAGACAGCAGACACTGATTTACTCTGTGATTCAAACAGTAGACACAGAAAGATTAACACCAGAAAATAGAAAAGGGAAAGTAAATTTCCTTGACTTCTGAAATTTGTGATATTATAATGATTGAGATGGGGGAAAGGGTTACTATAAAAAATGTCAGTAATGCTCTGCTCTCCGAGCTGGATGAGTATCTCAACGAGTTGGAAGGGATAGGTATTTGCGGCTCATTGGCAAGGGGGACATTCGATGAGCGAAAAAGCGATATAGACATCTTTCTTGTATTTGATAAGCCGATAGATCTGGAAGTTGAGAAACTGTGGTGGAAAAGGGTGGGGAAGGCACTCCACCGCAGATATAGTCTGTTTGTATATACCATTGAGGGGTTAAAGGAAATTCCTTCATGGTATACTCTAAGGATGGCATCTGAAGGAATCGTCGTATGGGATAAGGGAAAAGTCAAACCTCTGCTCAGGAAGATAGTGGCTGCTGCACGGGCTGCAGGACTTGTGGAAGTAGATCGAGGTGGCTATAAAATCTGGAAACCTAAAAGAAGGCTTAAGAGGGGTGAGATTATAGAAGTAAGGGTTAAAGATGAATAACTCTAAAGGTGCAGAAGATTGGCTTGAAGATGCCAGAAAATATCTTGAGAGTACAGAAAAGCGTTTACTTGCAAAAGACTGGAGAGGCTCTTGTCAGGACGGTCAACTCGCTATAGAGACTTTGGCAAAAGCAATAATAGCCTGTTTTGAAGAACCGAAATGGACACATAAACCAGGTGAGCAGTTAGAAAAATTACTCGAAGAGAACAAAACTGAAATTGTAAAAACGATAGGCGAGAATTTATTCTTTGAACTTGAAGAGATTGGGACTGTAGCAGACGATGTCGCTCCCTGGCATGGCTGGGGCACCTATAGTAAGATTGAATCCGATAGGATAATATCACCTTTCAAAATCTCATCTGAAGAAGCATCAAGGGAACTTGTTCAAAAAGTCAGGCAATCCTACAAAATAGCCGCTTTCTTCATAAATAAATGGTTTGAGGAGTAAAAGAAATTCGCCTTGATACATCTCTTGAAACAAACATAAATTTCAGGAGAAAGTGTGGCCCCCCTTTGTGTCTGAAGTTAACATTAAAAACGAAGGAGATGTCCTTTAAAATTCTCAGGATCGATAAAAATTTAGTTGACAAAATAGAACTTTCATTGTATTTTTAGAAAATGGATGATATGCTTTCAAAATATATCTCTTTAATCGTAAAATATTTTTCGCAAGATGAAGAAGTAATTCTTGCATATCTTTATGGTTCTTATGCAAAAGGAAATGCAGATAGAAGAAGTGATGTAGATATTGCCCTATTAGTGAGACAGAAACCACGACTGATTACAAAAAAGGAAATTGCCTATGCTTTAGAGATAGAAAATATAATTAAAAACACCGAAGTGGATGTCAGGATTTTAAACGATTCTCCCCTCGCTTTTCAGTACCAGGTGGTGAAAAAAGGACGACTTATCTTTTGCAGGAACCAAAGGTTAAGGGTGAGGTACGAATCTAATTTAATTAACGAATACCTGGATTTCAAACCCTATATAGAGTATTACGATAGATGTATGTATAAGAATATAAAGGAAGGGCAACTTGGATATAGACGTTGAAAGTATCAATAAACACCTGGAACTATTACGGAGTTACATCAGCGATCTATTTGAAATCAGGAAGGGTCTTACCTTAGAAGAGTTTAAAAATGTCCGTGCTAAGCAGTACGAAGTACTCCATCCTCTATTATTAGCTATTCAGTCTTGTATGGATATAGGCAATTACATCATCGCAGAACTCTCCTTAAGGAGGCCTGAGACAGGGAAGGACATATTCGTTATTCTGAGTGAGAATGACATCATTCCAAAGCAATTTGAGAAAACAATGGTAGAGATGGCAAAATTCAGACACCGTCTCGTTCACCTGTATTGGAAGGTTGAACTTGATACGGTATACGAGATTCTGCAGAAAAACCTCAATGAGTTTAACAAATTTGCAGATTACATTAGACATTTTATAGAATCTAATAAATCAGAATAGCTCATTATTATCTGATAAACTATACAGACATTTATTAGAAAAACAACCAACCTTCCAATATGATAACTAAGATGGGGAATTTTGTAGCTAACTCTTTGGTTGTCAACAAGTTCTGAGACCCGTACCCGATAGGATAAAAAAGGGGGGCAAAGCCCCCCTTTTTACTGTTATTCCATAAGCACCATCTTTTTGGTCATCTTCTTACCATTCGCTTCCAACCTGTAGAAGTAGACTCCGCCACTCACTTTATTGCCTCTGTTGTCATTTCCGTCCCAGACTACCTTATAGCGGTTAGGCTTCTGTTCTCTATCCACAAGTGTCCTCATCAGAGCACCTGTAACATCATAAACCCTCAAGGAAACCTTCGTAGTCTTCGGTATCTCATACATAATGGTCGTCCTTGAATGGTAAGGGTTCGGATAGTTCTGGAACAGGGTAAAGGCAAACGGCTTACCAGGGGTTATCTGGACAGGACCGTGTAAGGTCTCAACACCGTTCGAATTCACATCAGCAATCCTATAGTAATAGGTAGTACCAAACTCTATATCCTTATCGACATACTCGTATGAAGTTGGTGTAGAAGAATTTCCTGGACCCTTGAGGACCGCAATCCTTTCACCTATTTTATCCTTACTGGTAGATCTGTAAATTCTCCATTCCACATTATCCACTTCGCAGGTAGTGTTCCAGCGGAGTATAACAGAACCTCTACCAGGACTACATGAGAAGTTGATGACTTCAGCCATTGTATATAATGCTTCACCTCCAAAATCAAGAAGGTCGTCTCTTCCACTCTCATAGCTGGCTTTAATCCAGGCAGCACTTCTTGCTGGATTTGAGATGCGAACTTCGTCGATGATGCCTTCACCAAACAACGCCTCAACCCCATACTTTGCTATATAACAATCAAGCGCTCCATCATCGCCAATAGTACCAGATGGAGAAAATCTCTCAGTTACAGCCATGGATACTCCGTCTATATAAAGGACTGGGTCGTTGGCTGTACTACCCCTGTCATATGTCACAGCAACATGATACATGGTGTCCGGGTCTACTGTGCCGTTAGCTGTATGCCATTCAGCTGGCTCGTTCCATCCCTGTATAAAACTAAGTCTATGTCGGCGGGTTGGATCCGAGTCATAGAATAGAAACCAGCCAATTTGTGCAACTTCACTGCCCTTCGCCACAATTGCATTGGCTTCGTCAATATCCGCAAGTTTTATCCAGGCACTAACAGTCTTAACTTCAATGTTATCAAGTGAACTACTACTGCCCACATTCACATAATCATCACTCCCATCAAAACTGATAGCGTTGCCTATCTTACCTACCGCTCCAAAAGTTGGAGAACCGCCGTCAGTTCCGTCGTTGTTGTTAGAAGTTGCGTCCTTGATCGCACCAGCTCCGCCAGTTGTTTCATCGAGATGCCAGACAGCTTTGAAGCTGGAATCCCAAACGTTCTCTGCTGGACCTTTTTCCGTGCCACCTACATATTCGGTGTTGCCAGTTTGAGTGCTATCGTAATACAAATAAAAATCTGTATCCCTCGAACTGGAAATATCTGGGATTTTAGTCCAGAGCCACGCTTCTTTACCAGAAGCATCCCACTTCTCAATTTCTACATAACGCTGGGTTATGCCATCAGAGGCTGTAACAGCAATCTTCATACTGTCACTTCCTAGCTCATCAAAGACAAAAGTGACATCATCATCGTATATTCCGGAACTGTCACTAAGGTAGATAAGGACGGGGAAGTTAGAGAGGGCGGAGGTAATGTCTGTATGATCTATACCAATCTTTACTCTGTTCGCCCATCCTGATAACCAGTCACCCCAATACTCATCGGCGCCGATGTCCCAGGCGCCCTCGTGCTTCTCTCCATCAATGTCATCGGAAAAAGCGAGGTTTGGATCAGCTGAGAGGTCTGTGCCTGCGTTATAGGCATCTGATGTAGCTAAGATGTGGAAATCAGAACCTGCGGGGTCAACAAACATCTGGGCGGCAGTTTGGAAAGTCTGGATATAGTTGGTGCCCCCGCCATTGGCTTCTTGACCTAAATTACAGTCGGACCCAGCGCTAAGGCTGTAATAATCATCGGTACTGTTAAAGGCGATGTTATTCTTGGCCACCACAGTGCCATCCCAATTGAAAATTGCATTATAACAACCGAACATAGTATTGTTATAAACATACGCAGTGGATGAAACATCGTCAGTAACCACACCACCACTGGCCTCATCCGGCCCTACAAAACCGTAGATTATATTATTATAGACATTTAAAGTTAATGTCCCAACCTCATAAAAGACTACTCCTGCATGCCACTGCCAACCTGTTGTCTTTCCTCGTAGAATACAATTTGATACAGTCCCCTCTCCTGTCCCAGTTATGTTACGAAAATAGATACCCATTTGGTCATCAGCATCGACCGATTGCAGGTAAACTTGTAAGCCATCAATCTTAACATAATTTTCTTGGACATAAATTGCAGTGGCGTTGCGCGCCACCAGCCCATACGCGCTCGTCGTATTCCACACTCCACTGTGCCTCTGGCTGGTGCCGACTTCACTGGCAGAGACGGGGGTATAGATTTTGATGTAGTTATCGGCAGACGTCGTCCAGCCGTTTATGGTAACAGCGGAGGTGTCCGCCCCATCAGCATAACAGACCCAGTTGAGCTGGTAGTTGCCGGTGACAAGATTAGAGGTATTGAGATAGCTTGCATCATCTGACTGATCTTCTGCGTCACTTAAAGTATTAAACACACGCTTGATGGAGTTAACAGTTCCATCCGAGACATCGGCGGGTGTGCCACCAGTTACCGTTTGAACGGTAAAGACCGTAGGACTTGTCCTTCCAGAGATATAGGCTTCTTTTTCTAGTGTTTCTTCACTTCCCCAAGTAAGCTCATTATCTGCCTCATTCATATTGTTAAATTCAAATTTAACCCAGGCTGCTGCTCTAATGCTATGAGACCAACGAAGTTCGTCCAATCTCCCCTCACCCACAGAGTTTCCGGCGACAGATTTAACCTCTATTGAAGAGGGATAGATTCGCGTATTGTCATCCCAGCTCAACTCCAGGTCAAGACTTAGAGAATCGCCATCAACGTAAAATTTGTTGTTTCCAGCCGTACTCGCAACAAAGGTTATGTAATACCAAGTATTCAATGAAGGAGGCCACCAGTAAACGCCATAATATCCAAGGGGGGGGCGCGTCCATCCATTATTCCAAATTACACACGCAAAACCGACGCTTCCGAGATCGTTTGCAGCCATGAATTGATAATGATTTCCAAATGTCGAAACTCCCGTAAGAAACTGAAATACATCTTGATCATTTGAGAGGTTTATCGTAGGATAGAACCAGAAAGAGAAGGTTCTGTCTTCGTCAACTGGTGTCCAGTTCCACATACTGTGATCCTCAAACGTCATATATTCAGTGGCTCCGTCGAAATCCTGTGCCATGCCAATTTTTCCATCCTCCTCAGCTGGGTTGTTATACCATCCCTTTGTTCCAGTGATACCGTTGGATGTGCTACCCTCGATTGTGCTGCCGACGATTGCATCATCCATGTGCTGGATCATCTCGAAATTATTATCCCAAACATTTGTTTTATCTTCTCCATCAGTAGCATCAGATTTTCCATAATAGATATAGATTTCATTTGTACCTGAAGCCAAAAGACTTGGGACTTTTACCCAGAAATGACCAGTAGCCAAACTTCCAGCAATATTGAAATATTCTCTTTCATACTTAAGAAGCGTTATACCGTCAGATTGGGTAAATCGTAAATCGTAACCAGTCGAAAGAGCATGAGAACCTATATCCCCATCGGCTGTTATATCAATATAGACAGGGAAGTCCGGCAGGTTAGAATCAATATTCGTATTTTGGATAGTTATCTTTTTGCGATAATTCCAGCCAGTTAACCAATCTGCGTCCGAATAATCAATCACATCCCCCACACCAACATTATCCTCCTGGCCAGCAGTGAAGGTGGCTGTACCGCTGGATATGCTAATATTAGAGGCGTTTTTTAGGTCGGCTGTAGAGGTACCAACAGAGTAGTAGACGGCAGCAGGAGCAGGCTTGATTGGCACAGCAACAATAGCGTAGCCGCCTTCAGGAGTCCACGACATAGTGACCGTTGCAGCCCCAGGCTCAGTACTCGCACCCCGGTTAGTTGTACCCTGAACAACGTTCCATCGCTGTGTCTGACCTGCACCCACTGTCAGTGGGTCTTCAAAAGCTATAAATGTATCAAAAACCAATTCCCCAGAAGCAGATGATACATCTACGGATATTGGCGTGCTCCAAGCAGACCTGGTAACGCAAGTTCCCAATGGGGTAGTCTGGTCTACTCCAGTGAACGTTATAACTCCGACGTGCCCTTCATCAGCAGAAACAGCCTGTGCAAAGGTAACAACCATATCATGGGTGCCTGTGGCTGGTGCTACCAACTTATATATCCACGTAGTCAACCAGGTGCCATTGAATTCTGAACCGCCAAGGTCTAACGCAACACCATTATATGTAACACTGGTTACACTGATTACGTCCAAATCTGCAGTGATACCGACTAGCATCAAGCGGTTCGTGCCTGATGTCGTATGAGATACTGTTATAGTAGTGGCGTCAGTTCCAGGGCCAGTAGATACGGCGTCAACTGCTATAGCGGCCTCGGCTGTGCCTGGTGATATCAGGCAGAATACAGCAATTATTATTATCAGCGCCAGCAAATTTTTGACGATGTTTAGAATGAGATATAACGTTTTGCTTTTAATTTTCATGATACCCTCCTTTTTACTAGATCCTGGTCATACGATCCCTACGGTCGCAGACCCCGTATGGGATCCGTATGGACCCGTATGGGATGCTCGATCCTGGATCCTTGTTAGTTTCGAGTGAATAAGTTATTTGGTTAATAGTTTCAACCTCCTTATAGATTTTTTTGTCAACTCTCTTCTTCACACTTCAATATAATGCAAAAACTATGCCGGAAAATAGATGAATGGGTGAATAGGTAAATTGCTTAATGAATAAGTCTTTGATTCTCAATAACTTACCAACAAATTCTTTCTCAATTCGTCTCATATGAGAAAAATCGAGGAAAAATCTTAAGAAACAGTGATTTTTGCAAGATTTTCCCTGTTTTTAGATGACATTTTCTGGTATCTCTTTGAATTTCAAAGGCTTGGGATAAAATTGCAAAATTTGCACAAAAATGCAAAATTTGCAATGTAAGAATGGGGACGCAGATGAACCCCGTTAGAAAGTTCATTTATAAGATAAATGGAAATAATTCATTAGAAGAAACTCCTCTCTCCGTTCTTTCTAACGGGGTGAACGCAGATTCTTCCTCAGGATCCGTATGGACAGGATTTTAAATATAAAGAATAATATCGGACGAGGAAATCCGACCTACGGACTTTTTTCCGTGTTTATCCGTGTCAGCATCCGTCCCTACGGATCCAGAGATGGTGTTCCGTGTTTTTTCTTGACTCTGTGTTAAATTTTTACACTCTATGGGTATGCGACCACAGCTTATACCCATTTTTATCATCTCTCTGTTTTTCATCACCATCTTGTTATCTTCTCAGGAAAATATTTTGGAAAATGAAGAAGAATATGAAAATTCAGAAGAAATACTCGAAAGATTAGAGAAATTAAAAGAGAATCCTCTGGATGTGAATACCGCAACTGAAGACGACCTTCTCCAAATTCCACAGTTATCACCCGCACTAACAGTGAAGATAATATCCTATCGGAAAGATAAAGGTTACATAAATAGCCTGGAAGAACTGAAGACAATCGACGGTATAAACGATGCACTCTTGCGCATACTTGAGGAGTTTCTGTTTGTTCGCAGAATGAAAATCGAAGAGAAAAAATTTGCAGTTTCAACCCGTTCGAGATGGAAAGTTAAAAAACCTGAGGAAGAAAACTATTCCGAAGGAGAATACGAAGGGAACCCCTTGAATGCATACAATAGAGTTGATTTAAAGACGAATAGATATTATCTCGGTTTTCTCGCTGAGAAAGATAGATATGAGAAATCCTACACCGACCTTATAAATTGTTATTTAGGTTTTGCAAATATTTTTCACATTGATGATATCATTTTAGGTTGCTACAAATTAGAATTCGGTGAGGGATTGGTCTTCTCACCGCCAACTTTTCCATTGAAGGTTGCGGGGATGATAAAGAAATCAGGACGCGGCATCAGACCCTATACTTCAACCGATGAAAACGCATCTCTTTTTGGCTCAGCAGGAAGGATTGGTGTGAAGGATTTTAAATTTTATCTATTCTTTTCCGACCATAAACTCGATGCCACTGTGAGCGAAGATGGGACGGTGAAAAATCTTTACCCAACAGGATTGCACAGAAGTGAAAGCGAAATTAAAAAGAAAGATGCTGTGGGTGAGTTATTGTATGGTTTAAGAGGGGAGTTCCTGTTCAAAGACTTTCTGAAACTTGGATATACAACTTATCAGAGTCGTTACGATAGATCATTCCAGGATATGGAATCAGACTTCGGGGTTCATGGGTTCGATTTTGATCTATGTTACAAAAACATAAACTTCTTTGGAGAGGCTGCGAAATCAGTTGGTAAGGGATACGGTGCATTAATGGGTATAAGTGGACGATTTGAGTCTGTCGACATAGCCACGATTGTTAGAGATTACGCATCCGATTTTTACAGTCCTCATTCTTCTGCCTTTGCAGAAACCGACGATGAAAACGAGATAGGGGCATACTCAAGCATACACTACACTGTGAACAGAAATACCAGTGTAAACGGTTATTTTGATATCTTCAAACATCATCGTCCAGGATATTTTGGAGACTTTCCTGGAAAAGGAAACGAGGCGCAGATAGAGTTTCTGCACAAATTTAGCGGTGCACTCTCTATAAGTGGAAGATACAAAATTGACAGGAAGGAGAGCCAGCACAGGGTAGATGAAATTTCGATGATGGCAACCCAGAAAAGAGAAGGGTTCCGCTTCCAATTGAATTTTAAAAGGAAAAGGATAGCGGCGAAGTTCAGAACAGAATTCTCAAGGTCTGATTTGGAAGATTTCAACATTCAGAATGGAGGAAATTTAGAATATTTCAATCTAACTTATTCTCCAAAGAAAAATCTCAGAATTGAGGGTAGAGTGATTCTTTTCGATACCGATTCGTACGATTCGAGGATTTACGAATATGAGAGTGACCTGCCCGGCTATATGAGGAACGTTGCCCTCTTTGGAAGAGGCGTCAGATACTATCTGTTGGCGAAATATAAAGTAATAGACGGTATACGATTTTCTTCAAAATATTCACTTACGGAGAAAGAGGGTGAAACTCCCCGCACTGAATTTGGGATTCAGATAGACATTCGCAGCAAGTTTTAAATATTGACATAAAATTTATAAATCTATATAATC
>Ga0209978_10000610_pt1 | contig 13883 bp, 18 predicted proteins | sample BentaG_FD_182805 | JGI IMG/M metagenome (GOLD analysis project Ga0209978, IMG submission 182805) | Deep subsurface microbial communities from South Atlantic Ocean to uncover new lineages of life (NeLLi) - Benguela_00093 metaG (SPAdes)... | ecosystem: Environmental > Aquatic > Marine > Oceanic >...
GAATGTTGCAATCCAAATATTCTGTATCGTTCAGAAATATTGGCAGAATAGTATATTGATTAGAGAACCTGTACATAGTCACCTTTATCAGGTCATGCCAATTTTCTCAAGGCGCTATCTATAAGGGTCAAGGGAGGTGGTCAAAATATGTGGGGTTTAGATGAACCAGGCGGAGACTCCCAGGGCTTCCGAGGTGTAACCCCCACATATTTTGACCACTGCAAGACCCAGTGGAATTCTTTTTAAGATATCGCCTTTCAAAAACAGCCATGACCTCTTTTAGAACGTGAACGAGTACGCAGTATGCTTCATGCCAACACTTTTGAACGATACCAAATAGTCATATAAAGGGGGCTTCTTTGAGCTTGCTAATGGTTATGGACGGGCAGGGGGGTGGAATAGGGAGGGCTATCATAAAGAGACTAAGAGATGCCTTTGGCGATGAAATAGAAATACTTGCCTTAGGCACTAACTCGGTGGCTACATCTCAGATGATGAAGGCAGGAGCGAATCGAGGAGCTACCGGTGTAAATGCAATAATAAGAACGGCTCCTGAGGTTGATATCATAATTGGTCCCTTGGCTATAACCATGGCAAACGCCATGATGGGTGAAGTAACACCGGGGATGGCCGAAGCCATATCATCAAGCAGGGCTCTAAAGATATTAATCCCCTTAACCCAGGAGCGGGTCAAGATAACAGGGCTATCGGCTGAACCCCTCCCTCACCTTATCGATCAAATTCTTGAAATCATCAAAGCAGGAGAAAAAGATGTGTGAGGCGACAGCCTATCTTATTCATGACGGAAAAGAGGAACTTATCTTAGAAAACGTAGATGAGTTACACACACAAGGCGACACGATTACTATCATAAACCTCTTCGGAGACCAGAGAGCCCTTGAGGCTCAGATAAAGATGATCTCCTTTGTGGACAACAAAATAGTTCTGGAGAAAGCCACCAAATAGCCTCTGATAAGGTCTTTTCGGCAGGAGAAATCTCGCTCAAACATCAGGCATGTTTCCATGAAATTTTTTCCTTCCTTTTAATCCTCTCAGGCAGTGAGAGATAAAAGTACCCCTCCTCCCACCTTCCTCTCTTAATGCATCCATTTCCAAATATCTTACATTTGATCGACAGCTCCTCCAGGGCTGCTTCTGTTTGATCTGAGGAAAGTATTCCACTATTGATTAGATTAACAATGGCCCTGATCCTGAAGCGGTCCATTCCAGCAAATCGTTGGGAGAGCTGATCTGCGTGTCCTCCTTCCTTGACAATCAGCGCCCGGTCAATGAGGTAGACCGGGTATCTGCACGATATCCTTAACCATAGATCATAGTCTTCAGCAGCCTGGAGGGTTTCGTCAAAAAGACCAACCTCATCAAAAACAGACCTCCTTAAGATGACGCTTGACGGGCTCACCAGACAAAGCTTGAGAGACTGCTCAAATATATCCCCTGATGGTTTTCTGTGTCTTCTCTTTGGGTTAACTCGTCTACCCCTTCTTATCCATATTTCATCAGTCTGACAGGCCATGGTCCCCGGATTTCGATGAACAAACTCCATTTGAACCTGCAATTTGTCCTTGAGCCAATAATCATCAGAGTCCAGAAAGGCAATCCACGGTGCAAAGGAGCTCTTTGTGCCTCGGTTCCGGGCAGCTGATACTCCCCTGTTATTCAGCTGCCGAATATACTTGATCGAAGATCTAAATCTATCCAGGTAATGATACGTATCATCTGTTGACCCATCGTCAACTACGATAATTTCCAAGTCTCTAAAGCTCTGGTCAAGAACAGATTGGATTGCCCTTGCCACTTTTTGAGACCGGTTATATGTTGGGATTATGACGCTAACCTCGGGCATGTTCTAAAGTATATTCCAGGCAAGGGCAAGTAACCCCGCTAAGAGAAGATTGGCTTCGGCAAGAGCTTGCAAGTGAGATCCACCCCTTACCCAATCCTTTTGGTATGCGGTGAGATAAAAAAATGAATTCATAAAGCAGATAAGGAGTGGATAACCCAGGTTTGAAACTATTTTAAGAACTGCTGATAGGAGGAGGAGTAAACCAAAAAAAGCGTTCGATGATAACAAAAGCTTGAGTGCCCTTTCCTCTCCCAAAGCAATGGGAAGGGTCTCCCTGCCTACTATCAAATCTCCTTGGATATTGAGGATATCCAAGAGCCCGCACCGAACGTAACACATGGAGGAGACAAACAAGAAGGAAGCCAAAACACCAGGCCAAACAGGATTCGGCCATCCAATAACAGGAAGTAGCGAGCTAATGGTACCCCAAGCCAATGCCTCTGCCATGGTTTTTGATCCAGGAAGGTCCTTTATCTTTGCATACCGCCCAAGATATCCCAATCTCCACGGTATTATTGGAACACTGTAAACTAAGCCAAGGATAGTTAAAGCAAGAAAGAGCAAAAACTGGGGCAGGCCCAAATAGAGTGAAATAATGATCCCCCCACCTAATCCTGTCAGAGCCGTACCAATGTGAAACACTTTGTGCTGTGCATAGAAAAGGGCGACACCGGGATCGTTGTATCTGCTTGCCTCTTTATCAAGGAACCGATTGAGAACGTGCATGCCGTAAACATACAACATGGTTAGTATGGGATAGATGAGAGGGGCACTTCCTCTATACAGAATGAGTCCAGCATAGGTGAGGGAAAAGGCCCCTACTGCATCAGGGATATTTGTCTTAACCAAAAATTGGTATCCCTTTGTCAATAAACCGGCAAAGGACCGTTTCCTCTTGCCCATGGTTCTTAGTCGCTCGATCACCTTCTTTATCATCCAGTTAGGTGTTGACGCACCTGCTGTAACCCCAACAGTTCCTGCTGAGGAAAACCACGAGTCTTTGAGCTCCCCTTCCGTCTCGATATGAAAAGCAGGTTTGCCTGTTGACCGTGCTATTTGATAGAGGCGCATCGTATTGCCACTGTTGTATCCCCCGACTATCACCATGCTATCAACCTGAGCGGCCAGTGATCTAACTTCTTTCTGCCTCCTGTATGTTTCATCGCAAATCGTATCAAATATGACAGCCTCTGGAAAACGTGCTTTGATGGCACTACATACCCCCTTATAGGCATCTACATCCTGTGTTGTTTGGGATACAACGACAAATCTCTTTTCTTCAGGAAGTGTTGTCACGTCTTCAACAGAGCTGATAACGATACCATGACCTTGACTGTATCCCATCAAACCAATGACCTCTGGGTGACGGGCATCCCCGAAAATAACCGGGATGTAGCCTTTGGTATTGTATTGTTTTACTATTCCCTGCACCTTTGCTACCCGGGGGCATGTGGCGTCAATTATCTTGAAACCAGAACTCTGTATCGCCTTTCGCTCAGTGGGTGCAATACCATGGGCCCTGACAACGATTCTTCCTTTGTCATGCGCTTCAATATCCTCTTTGACATCAACTCCTTTGGATCGGAGGAGATCGAGCACCTGCCGATTGTGGATGAGCGGTCCATACGTGAACAGTTTCCCATCACCTTTGTTGACCTCTGACAGGGTGATCTCCATTGCCCTTCTGACACCCATGCAAAATCCAGCTGTCTTGGCGAGCCTCACCTTCACGAGCCATCTCCCTGTCTTATGGATCCAAAATACCGATCTACCACAGAGATTAGTTTCTCTCTTCCATCTATTTCTGAAATAACCCCCTTAAGAAATCTCCTATGGGGAAGCCCTTTTGTATACAAAAGCAAATGGCCCCTCATCAGATGTGTTGCCCGTTTCTCTCCAAGGTATTCTACGAGAAGAGAATAATGCTCAATCACTAAACGATACCGTTCATCCAGCCCTGGCGCGGTAAAACGCCCCGTTTCTTCCATATCGAAAATCTGCTTGAAGATCCACGGATTAGTTAATGCTGCCCTGCCAATCATAACCCCATCACAGTTTGTGACAGAGCGCATCTTCAAAGCCAAAGGAGGCTCCGTTACATCACCGCAACCAATAACAGGGATTTTGAGGGCCTTCTTTATGCTTGCAATGACAGACCAGTCAGCCTTTCCAGAGAATCCCTGACTGGCAAAACGTGGATGAATCGAGATGCCATCAGCCCCACTATCTTCGGCTATCTGGGCAATCTCCCGTGCATTCGCCTCCTCAGGTGACCAACCAGCCCTGATCTTTACGGTCACGGGAAGAGGCGTGCCGCGTCGCACCGCAGAAATAATCCTGCCTGCCTTTCTCGGATCCCGCATCAGGGCCACCCCAGATCCTGTCTTAACCACCTTTCTTGCCGGACATCCCATGTTGATATCAACAAGATCCATCCCTTTTTCAGCCGCTATACCGGCCGATAGGGCCATAGCCTCAGGTTCAGATCCAAATAACTGCGCGGCCACAGGCCTCTCAGCGGGATGACTCACAAAATAGGCATGAGTTCTTGCATGCCCCCTGCAAAGACCTTCTGCACTGATCATTTCAGTAACAACGAGGCCAGCCCCCATTTTCTTAACGATCAGGCGAAAGGGGAGATTCGTTTTCCCTGACATTGGTGCCATCACCAGCCAGTTCTTCAATTGTAATGTACCCAAGGCTACCATGGGGCCATTTTAAATAAATCTTAGGCCTATTACAATCTAATAAAGGCTCCGCGCTCTTGTTCTTGACTTCACCATGCCTTTAACATATTAGTATCATTCAGTATTATTCATGCCAATACCATTGAACCATAACAAAATATTTCCAATCAAGAAATGTAAAAGAACTGGGGGGGGATACATGGATAAACCGTTAAAGGATAGAATAGAAATCCTCGAGGCAGATATTACCAAGATGGAAGTCGATGCCATTGTCAACGCTGCTAACACCTCACTTTTAGGTGGCGGGGGCGTTGATGGCGCCATACACAGGGCTGCTGGTCCAGAGCTTCTTGCTGAAACGAGAACCATAGGTGGCTGCCCAACGGGTGAGGCCCGCGTTTCAAAGGGGTATCGATTGCCTGCCAAATGGGTTATTCACACTGTAGGTCCAATCTGGTCTGGCGGGAACAGGGATGAAGATCGGCTGCTGGCAAGCTGCTATAAAAATAGCTTTAAGGCAGCAGCAGAGATCGGTGCAGCGACCCTTGCCTTTCCATCCATAAGCACCGGCGCCTATCGTTTTCCACTCAAGAGGGCAGTAAATATTGCATTGACAGAAACAAAATCCTTTCTTCAAACTGACGAGTCAATTAACAAGGCCTTCTTTGTCTGTTTTGGAAGTGAGGTTTATGAAGAATACCAGGAGATATCTAAAGAGGTATTTGATTGAAAGGCCCACTCAGCTAAAAGCGGCGTTACCTTATCAAAATACCTGAAGGGAATTCTTTTTGTGGTCACAATCTTGATCGTTTATCACTCTCAAACAGGCAGAACCAAAACAATGGCGCAGGCCGTCGCCAAAGGGGCAAAGTCCATAGAGAACATAAGTACTATCCTGAAAGAGGCAAGGGAAACCACCCTTGATGATCTCCTTAATAGTGACGGGCTGGCATTTGGTTCGCCTGAGTATTTCGGCTACATGGCTGGTGCCATAAAGGATCTTTTTGACCGGACTTACCACCAGGCCCGGGGAAGGAAGGAAATCTTCAAAAAACCCTACGTCGTATTCATCTCGGCCGGAAATGACGGTTTGGGGGCCTTGACCAGTATTGAAAGGATCTGTGTAGGCTACCAGTTGAAAAAGATCTATGAGCCAGTCATAGCCAGAGGAGATATTGATGAGGCTATTTTAAGTCGCTGTGAGGAGTTGGGAAAGGTTATCGCTGCTGGTTGTGAGGCGGGTATTTATTGAGCTCAAAGGAGGTTTCAAAAATGACAAGAAATCAAGAGGTTGATGGCTATACCGAAGAGGTAAAAGGTAAAATCAAAAACTTAGGTGCAGATCTTACGGGTGTGGCAGATACTGAGCCGTTAAAACAACTCAAATTAGATCCGCCAGACCTCCTCAATTCTTTCCAAAGGGCACTTTCTATTGCTCTCAGGCTTCCCAAGGCTGTGTTTGAACAGATCAGTGATCGACCTACCCCCCTTTATGCTTCTGTTTATCAGTCTGCGAACAGGATGCTTGACGAAATTGCCTTTCACGCTGCCAATCTCCTCAACAGGGATGGGTTTAATAGTTTACCTATTCCTGCATCCCAGGTTTTGGATAGGGAAAATTGGTATGGCGGCATCACCCATAAGGCTGTCGGTCGGATGGCTGGACTGGGGTGGCAAGGCAAAAGCCTGCTTCTGGTGAACCCCGATTATGGTCCTCGTATCAGACTCGCCACGATCCTTACCGATGCCCCACTCAACATAGATGGCCCTATAGAAAATCGTTGTGGAGACTGTACAAAATGCAAGGATGCCTGTCCGGCAGGGGCAATAAAGGGGGTGAGGACCAAAGACCACTACAGAAGTAGAGAAGAGGCCCTTTATTTTTCACGGTGTGCAGAAAAGCTTGACCATGAATTCAAAGGCCTTTCCAATATAGGTGTTCCCATTTGTGGAATTTGCATCAAGGTCTGCCCCTATGGACGGTAAGATCCCGAAATCTGGAATCAAACGAAAAAAACGTGCAAGCTCATCTCCAACCGCCAGCCCGTCAAACCTATACAGGCTGTTGCTCAAACGGAAATCCCTTTGAGCGGTCACTAAAACGTTTCTTGCCAAAAAACCCTTGGCGAAGCGGAAGATAAGCGATGTCAACTGTTTGAGTCCTAAGAGCAGGGTAACGTCAAAGTCCAGGGTATGGGTGTCTTTTTTTTGGTTATGCCCTATAACATGGCCCCTTACTGGGTCGTTTCAAAATGGTTTATTGAGCCCTAAGCCTTAGAATCATAGGCTGCATCTATATAAACCATTTTGAAACGCCCACTCATCTAAACTATGTGGGGCATAATCCAAAAAAAAGACACCCATACCCTGCAAGAAGCTTAAAAATCAATAGGTTAGGTTTCACTATGACGTGACCCTGCCCTAAAAGCGACTTTTGACATCGCCTGGAGTCCCGCCTAGATATAGGCGGGATCAAAAAACGTTTTAGAGCAAGTGAAAAGGGATTTTGGTAACAGCCTGTATAAAACCAACCCCCTATTTGATTGCTTTGCTCTATCATTTGTATTAAACATGACCACTCAAGAATAACCCTGTTTAGGGCCAAGAGACCACGGTGAGCAAGAAATACAACAACATACTCGATACAATTGGAAACACGCCTATCGTGCCTATACGGCATCTTACCAGTAACCACAAGGTTACCATAGTTGCCAAACTTGAGTCTTTCAATCCAGGGGGATCAATCAAAGATAGAATAGCTCTATCCATGATTGAAGAGGCAGAGAACAGTGGCAACTTGACCAAGGATAAGGTCATTGTTGAGGCCACGAGCGGTAACACCGGAATAGGCCTTGCCCTTGTGGCTGCTATTAAGGGTTACCGGGTGTTGCTCACCATGTCTGATTCAGTGAGTGAGGAAAGGAAGAGAATTCTAAAGGCACTAGGGGCAGATCTCAGGTATACCTCCTCCCGTCTCGGCACCGATGGTGCTATTGAAGAGGTGTATAGCCTGGTCAGAGAAGAGCCAGACAAATACTGGCTGGCAGACCAATTCAACAATGAAAGCAACTGGAAGGCCCATTATGACAGAACTGCCCTTGAGATTTGGGAACAGACTGAAGGAAAAGTGACCATGGTGGTGACTGCTATGGGCACTACCGGCACGGCAATGGGTGTTTCCAGAAAACTCAAGGAACTCGATCCAAGAATCGAGGTAGTCGGGGTCGAACCGTATCTGGGTCATAGTATCCAGGGAATGAAAAATATGAAGGAATCTTATCAACCTGAAATATTCGATAAGAACCTCCTGGATCGCATTGTCTATATTGAAGATGCAGAGGCCTTTGAGATGACACGTCGGCTTGCCAAGGAAGAGGGGGTATTCGTGGGCATTAGTTCTGGAGCAGCCATGGCCGCTGCTCTCAAAATAGCTCAGGAAATAGAAGAAGGTCTGCTCGTAGTAATTTTGCCCGACGGTGGAGAACGATACCTGAGTACCACGCTCTTTATGGACAGAAAGAAGACTGGCATCATCCTCTTTAATACCATGACCAGGCAAAAAGATGCCTTTATTCCCATCAATGAGAACACAGTGTCTGTGTATTCATGTGGACCAACCGTATCAAGATTCATTGGCCTTGCCGATTGCAGGAGGTATGTGGTTTCTGATCTATTGAGACGGTACCTTGAGTTCAAGGGTTTTACGGTAACCCACATCATGAACATAACCGACCTGGATGACAGGACAATTCAGGGAGCCGAGGCTGCAGGTGAGGACGTAAAAACCTTTACCGAGAAATATTACAGAGAATTCTTGAATGATATGGATGCCCTGAGAATCAAAAGGGCAACCAGTTACCCTTTGGTTAGTCAACATGTTGAGGAAATGATAGATATCACTCAAAAACTCTTAGAAAAAGGCTTCGCGTATGAGCGGCTACGCTCTGTGTATTTCGACATTTCCCGGTTTCACCACTATGGTAAACTTTCCAGGGTTGATTTAGATAAAATGAGGGTCGGGAAAACAGTTGACCTCGATCAATATGAAAAAGACAACCCACGAGACTTTACCCTGCTTAAGAGGTCAGCATTGCATGAACTCAAAAGAGGAATCTTCTTTCCCACGAGGTGGGGAAATGTCCGACCCAGCTGGCACATAGAGTGTGCTGCCGTGGCCATGAAATCCTTTGGGGAGACCTTTGACATACAGACCGGAAGTATGGACCTCATCTTTCCACACCATGAAAATGATATAGCTATATCAGAGGCCCTTACCGGCAAGCCATTAGCAAACTACTGGGTTCACAACGAACTGGTAAAAGAAAAAAACCATCCTGAAACACCCCAAGAAAAGGCGCTCACCCTCAGAGACGTCTTCAATAGAGGATATACCGGAAGGGAAGTTCGATTCTGGCTCGTCACTATGCACTACCGCAAGGCAATGGATTTTTCATGGTCAAAGCTCGATGTGGCAAAAAAAACCGTGTCCCGGTTAGACAGGTTCGTTGACAAACTCCGCACCTGCCAAAAAGGCCCGGTCATAGGTGAAATTGATCAATTGATCTATGGTCTTAAACAGAAGTTTGTAGGGGCAATGGATGACGATCTGAATATCTCGCAGGCCCTGGCAGCACTCTTCGACTTTATCCACAGCATCAATCGTATCATGGATTTTCAGGGTTTAGATCTGTCTGATCGCACAAAGATCGAGGATGTTCTCTCCGGGCTTAATTCAGTGCTCATGATCATGGATCTAGGAGAACCAGAACCCTCTCAACAAATAGAGGAATTAATAAGGGAAAGGGCCGCCGCTCGGCAGAAAAAGGATTGGGCACGGGCTGATCACTTGAGAGATGAGCTCAAAAAACTAAGGGTTGAGGTGACTGACACAAAAGATGGGACAACCTGGCGAAGAATTAAAGAAACGTGATAAAGGAGAATATGAAGTATGGTGGCGGAGAGAGAGGGATTCGAACCCTCGGTGGAACTTTCGCCCCACACTCACTTAGCAGGCGAGCGCCTTCAGCCAACTCGGCCATCTCTCCGCAAATCCCGCTATAGCGGGGTACTACTAGCTAATAGCTCCTAGCTTATAGCATTATCTTTTAAGCTTGTTTCGGAATGATGCTATTTGCTTTACTAGATTGTATGCCTTGTCTTCAATGCTCTGATTTAAATCCTCATCAATATATTCATAGAGGGTTGCCAGATCAAATCCTGCAACGGTTTCATAGACAGATCTCATTGATATACTAAAAATCGGGCAAACTCAACATCTGAATTGTCAGCCGATCCCTCAGCAATATTGATTACAATAGAATTCAGAGCCCTCGCTATTTGATTTGCGAGGCCTTTACCGCTCGGTTCAATGTTTTTCGTAATAATATCATGGCAGAACTTACAATAATCCTTAGCGTCTTGATAAACTCTGAAATTTTTGAATCTAAATTTCATAGAATCCCTTACGAGATTACTTTCACCCCGTAGCCTATAGCATCATAGTTTTCCAGACACAAGCCAAAAGCCAATAATGAAATTTAACATAATTAAGCTACCAGCGGGATTACTATTTGCTGTTATGTTTTTACAGGCTGTTGCCCAAAACCAAATCCCTTTGAGCGGTCATTAAAACGTTTTTTGCCAAGAAATCTTGGCGAAGTGGAAGACAAGCGATGTCAACTGTTTGAGCCCTAAAGGCGAGTTTTGACATCGCCTGGAGCGAGCCTTAGATTTCTCAAAAAAGGTTTTAGACCAAGCGAAAAGGGATTTGGGCAACAGCCTGTTTACTTGTAGCATCAACGTGTTGTGGAAAACCTCTTTGCTAGGAGCTAATTGCTACCAGCCACAGGTGAAATTTAACAGCGTTAAATTTCCTGGCGGAGGGAGTAGGATTCGAACCCACGGTCCCTTTCGGGACAACGGTTTTCAAGACCGCCTCCTTCGACCACTCGGACATCCCTCCAACGTTTTATTCTATAACATAACAGGAAAACCCCGTCAAAAAATTTCCTACGCACCAAAGCTTCCCCAATAAATACCCCACGTGCTTTGATCGGTGCCAAATCCTGGGGATTTGTTTCAAGCAATCTCTCCTTGACTTCTAACAGAGATTAATATTAATTAGTATTGATCAATAAAAATGATACAAAATAATATTGTGGAATCCTGGAAATGGAAGAACTCATAACCCTTGAAGAACTTTCAAGATATCTGAAAATAAGCAAACCCACTTTATATAAGATGGTGGAAAGGGGTAAGATCCCGGCCCTGAAAATAGCCAGCCAATGGCGCTTTAAAAAAGAGGATATTAGCAGGTGGGTAGAAAAACAGAGAAAGAATTGAACTTGGGGGTCAAAAGATGAATTCGGCAACTCAAATGTGGCGGCATCCTGGAGGTAAACTCAGGGAACTCGGGCCAGAAAGCCTTTCAGATAGCGAGCTTCTCGCTATTTTGATTTCTTCTGGCATCAAAGGCAGACCTGCGGAAAAGATTGCGGAAGAGATCCTCGCCAACTTCGGCTCATTCAAGGGAATGGTGAACCAGCCTTTACACAAATTTCTTGGGATTAAAGGCTTAGGAAATGTGAAAACCATAAGGATTGCCGCTGCCTTTGAGATTGCACGCCGCCTGTCAAAGGAAGGGTGAATCAATAACGATCCAGGGTTGAATGACAAATGAACCAACGATAAAACAGGTGAGAGAGGCTACTGAAAGAATCAAGCCTTTTGTGCATTGCACCCCTGTTCTGACCTGTACCAGTCTTGACCGGATGTGCGAAGGGGAGATATTCTTTAAGTGTGAAAACTTTCAGAAGGCCGGCGCATTTAAAATCCGGGGGGCAACCAATGCGGTTTTTACCCTCAGAAATAAAGAGGCTCTGCACGGGGTGGCTACACACTCATCAGGCAACCATGGGGCTGCTTTGGCCCTTGCTGCCCGCTGGCGAGGGATTAAGGCCTATGTGGTGATGCCTGAAAACGCCCCCCAGGTAAAACAGGATGCCGTGGCTGAGTATGGCGGCGAGATCATTTTCTGCAAACCAACCCTTGCTGCCCGGGAGGAGGGTTTGGCTGAAGTAATCGACCGTACCGGTGCTGTGTTTATCCATCCCTATAATGACTATCGAGTGATTTCGGGGCAAGGGACTGCTGCGCTGGAACTCTGCCAAGAGGTTCCAGAGCTTGATATCGTGATGACCCCGGTGGGCGGAGGTGGGTTGCTGAGTGGAACCGCTATTGCCGTTTCCGCACTTTCACCAAAAACCCAGGTGATCGCCGCGGAGCCTGAAAGAGCTAATGATGCATATCGTTCTTTTCGCGCTGGCAGAATCATTCCTTCAGATAATCCTGATACCATAGCAGACGGACTCCGCACATCCCTTGGTGACCTCACATTTCCTCTCATAAAAAAGCATGTCAGAGATATCGTTACCGTGAGTGAAGAAGGTATAGTTACGGCGATGCGCCTCATTTGGGAGAGGATGAAGATAATCGCGGAGCCTTCAGCCGCAGTAACCCTCGGGGCATTGTTGACCAAAGCCCCTCAGCTCTCTGGAAAACGCATCGGAATCATTCTTTCGGGGGGAAACGTGGACTTAGCGCAGCTTCCATGGACTAAATGTCTCCATAGCGCAAGATCTTAACATTTATCCGCCAGACTTCGGGCGGATTAATGTCAACTTTTTGTGGTGAAATGAAATCGCTGATTCTATCGGGACTATTAAATTCGAAATCCGAAATACTAAATCCGAAACAATATCTAAACTCGAATGTTCAAAATTCGAAACAGCTTAGAATTGGCTTGCTCTTGGAAAAGACCTCTTGGTTTAGAGCATTGGGATTTTTGTCATTAGAATTTGTTTAGGATTTAGACATTCGAATTTCGGATTTTCTTACTCACATCATGCCTCATTGGTTCACCCGTCCCGGGCCAGTACCTGCCGGAACGGCCGAGTTTTGTTCGAAATAAAGCAAAATAGCTCCAGCGCAAACCGGAGCTTTCACGAGACAAACAAATACGAATTATCCCTGGTTGCTTAAAATACTTCCCAAACTCAACTGGCTCCCCCTCATATATTCCTGGGCTGGCAGTCGTTTCTTTCCTGGTGCCTGTATCTCTCGAACTGTCACAGACCCTTTGCCGGTTTCTATCTCCAGGCCTCCCTTAGTCAAACCCCTTATCCGGCCTGGCACCAAACCGGTTTGTGTAGGACTCGCAAGGGAACATCCGTACAGTTTCAGCATTGTTTTGTTATAATAAGTAAAGGCCCCTGGCCAGGGATCCAAACCCCTGATTAGCCCGCAGACACGTTCTGCCGGCCATGACCAGTCTAACATGCCCTGTTCCTTGGTAAGCTTTGAGGTATAGGTAGCAAGCGAATCATCCTGCTTTTTCTTCGTAACGCTTCCGTCCGCCAGCCCCCCCAGGGTCTTTATGAGCAATCCAGGTGCCAAATCTGACAGCCTATCATGCAACTCACCTGCTGTCTCTCCTTCCAAGATATCCACCTTCTGCTGCAAAAGGATGGGGCCAGTATCCATACCCTCATCCATAAACATGGTGGTAAGTCCTGTCTCCCTCTCGTTGTTAATAACGGCCCACTGAATTGGTGCCGAACCCCTATATCGAGGCAAAAGCGACGCATGAACATTGATTCCTCCCCACTGTACTGAGCTCAGTACCTTACCAGGGATTATCTGCCCAAAGGCAACGACAACCAGAAGTTCTGGTTTCAGTGAAAGGAGGGCTTCTAGAAAGCTATCATCTAACCTTTCTGGCTGGAGTATTTCAAGGCTGCTCTCTTCGGCGAGCACCTTAACAGGTGAAGGGGTCAATCTTCGGCCTCTCCCCTTTGGTCTGTCTGGCTGGGTGACTACAGCAACGATGTCGTACCCTTCGTTTATGAGGGCTTCTAAGGTAGGAACAGCGAACTCAGGTGTTCCCATAAACATTATCTTGGGCCTTGATGAAAATGACTCATAAGAGTCTTCCGTATCCATTATCGCCCCTTTTCATCAACTTATCTATCTTTTTCCTATAAAGATTTTTCTTGAGATGACTCACATGGTCAAGTATCAGTTTCCCATTCAGGTGGTCAATCTCATGCTGGATGCAGATGGCGAGCAGATCTTCTGCCTCAATATCAATGGGTTTCCCATGCCTGTCCACGCCCTTCACCTTAAGGTATTTTTTCCGGGTAATCTTGTCTTGAAAGTCTGGTACGCTGAGACACCCCTCTTCAAACTCTATCTTGTCCTCTGCCAAGACAATGGTAGGATTAATCAATACATTTAGATCCTTGCCTTTCTCTCTATAGTTGATATCAAAGACA
>Ga0209978_10000611_pt1 | contig 13870 bp, 16 predicted proteins | sample BentaG_FD_182805 | JGI IMG/M metagenome (GOLD analysis project Ga0209978, IMG submission 182805) | Deep subsurface microbial communities from South Atlantic Ocean to uncover new lineages of life (NeLLi) - Benguela_00093 metaG (SPAdes)... | ecosystem: Environmental > Aquatic > Marine > Oceanic >...
GTAATCTTACATGACAGGTCACGCCGGGGACTAATAATGATCGACAATGCTTGCAAATCTGCCAACGATGCGATCGTGGAATTCTAACCTTGTGACGCATGCCAATCCGTAAGGCAAGTTGCACATATCTTTGTGCCAACGAATTGTTTAAACTATATACGGTCTTAGCTAGCGTAAGCAGGTGCTCGATCCGTTCGCGTGCAATTTTCTTTAAGAAGCGATTATTAGTTCTTCTACGACGTTTCATGACGAGTTCACGAAAATTATAGGTGAAGATTGATATACCACACGTCCTATAAAGTTTATTCCTTACAATGATTCGCGTGAATGGATAACAAACATCAGTAAAGACCAAAAAGGTTTGATATTGAGGAGAAAAAATGAAAGAACCCGCTTTGTTTTTTATTTTAGCGGAATCTGCGTTAGAACCAATCCCTACCGAACTTAGAAACCATCCTAAATTTCGAAGATATGCAAAGAACCAAAATAAGTCCCCAGAGGCAATAATTTTCGACAAATCTATCCATTCATTTCTGATAAAAAATCCAGAAGTCTATGAAAAAAGAGGCCGACCTGACCTTGTGCATATCTCACTTCTTTCAATTTTAGGAACACCTCTATGCAAAGCAGGACGTCTGAAAATCTTTTTACATACTGTAAATAATCGTGTTATCCAAGTAGATCCCAGTGTACGACTTCCACGTAACTATATCCGATTTATAGGCCTAATAAGTCAATTATTTGAGATGGGGCAAGTGCCACCAAAAGGACCAGGCTTACTTTCTTTAAAGAAAATGACTATGCAAGAACTTATTGATGAAATTACGCCTAAATATACGATTTTATTCTCTGAGACGGGTAAAGAAGTTGAATTGATGAATTTCATGAGTAGAATTGTTGATCATGTCCCGCTTGCGGTTATAGTGGGTGGATTTCCGCATGGAAAATTCAGTAAAGAAACGTCTCATTGTGCAAATGAAATAGTGGCTATAAGTAATGTATCATTTGATGCTCATATTGTCGTATCTAGAGTGATCTATGCTTATGAAATTGCATTGAAAACGAAATAGCTTAGATTTTTAGATATAATATGTGTTAAGAGTTAAAAATAAGTAAAATGTATTTAGGAGTTCCCGTTTCAAAAAATTGATTGTTAGAAGAATGCCAAATGAAGATAACGCATTACACATTTTTTTCATAACATTTTTAAGCAACTTTTTATCTAATAGGTATCTGAATTGAGCTAAGTTATACTTGCCAATTCCCTTAACAATAGACTAAAGGTTGCGGCTGTAGTCCAGCCTGGCTAAGACTTCGGCCTGCCACGTCGACGACCCGGGTTCAAAAAAATTGGAGCATATGGCCCATTTTGAGATTCCCGGCAGCCGCACCAATTTAGATCAGTATATATCTTGTAGTAAAATTGTATTTTATATCTACACAAATTTTATGCGCGGCCGTAGTCTAGCGCGGTTTAGGACTCTGCCGTATATTCAAGTGGAAATGCGGAGGACGCCTTCCAAGTCAGTAACCCGGGTTCAAAAAGTAGGAACAGTTCGTTCTTATTGGGAGTTCCCGGCGGCCGCACCATTTTCTTTTCGTGACTCATTATCTATTTGAAGTTGTGAAAGACAATAAAATGAGAAAAGATGAGTAAACAATGTTAGAAAAACTTGAAATTAAAACACATAAGCAGGTTGAACTAATTGACATCACAAGACAGATCAAAGCAATTGTGGGAAGAGCGGGAGTTAAGAATGGCGTATGCGTGGTTTTTGTTCCACATACAACAGCAGGCATAACTATTAACGAAAACGCAGATCCCAATGTAGTCAGAGATATCGTCGATTCAATAAATAAAATTGTTCCCTTTGACGGCGAATATAGGCATATCGAAGGTAATTCTCCAGGTCATATTAAATCTTCACTTTTTAGTGCAAGTCTCACAGTTATCATCGAAAAAAATGCTCTCTTGCTAGGAACATGGCAAGTCGTATATTTTTGTGAATTTGATGGACCTCGAACCAGAAAAGTATTTGTAAAGGTGATAGAAGGATAAGTGGTGCGGCTGGCAGGATTTGAACCTGCGACAATCGGATCTTCAGTCCGACGCTATAGGTGGTTTAAGGATTACATACCACTCCCTGTCTAAGCTACAGCCGCTTATTTAGTGTCGCCGCCAATTAAATCTTCAGTCCGACGCTATAGGTGGTTTAAAAATTCCAGAACCTTCATTGATTTTTCGGCTTAGACAGAAAAGTCTGCTCCCGTATATAAATTTTTGCACATCATACTCAGTCTCTAGATGAAGTTCGCGTATCGCAATGCAAAGCAGGTAGCTCTTTCAGCGGGATCTCTCTTCAAATTGTGCTGCGATAAAAAGAAGCACCACTGCTGGAACCAGTACCAGAAACAGAAGTTGGAATATCGGATGAACGAAAGAAAGACCAGGGAGTTTACGTATATAAAGAAGAAAGGCAAATAACATGTAAATCCCTAGATAAATAGTGACAGAGACAAAAGATCCACCTAACGTAGGATAAAGTATTTGGCTGTCGATTAAATTACTTCTGCGGGCAAACCCCTCTGTGAACAAAATTCCTGCGCCTGTAACTGCTAAACCGCCGCCAATAAGGCTGGAAACTAGTACCGAGACGCTTTGGATTGCTAATATCTGGCTGGCATGATACAAAGTAGGTAACTGTGCTATAAGAGAAAGCCCAAAAATTGTGAAAACTACGCCTACTAACCTATGATGTTTCCAACGATATATTCTACTTGTTTGTTTTGACATGGAGAAAACACCGATGTAAAAAAGTGGAAATGAAAATGGGAAGACTGTGTTTTATTCTAGTTTATCAGCGTATTTTTGCTGCTCTTCCTCGATCCATTTTGTAACAGCAGCTTGATCAGAGCCACTTATGAGATTGGCCATGTCAGCTTCTAAACTAGAAGGCTCAACAACAAGAAGCCATCCCTCGCCGTAAGGGTCATCATTGACTAATGAGGGGTTGTCTTTAAGAGCTGGATTCGCTTCAGCAATAGTTCCAGCGATCGGCGCTTTGAGCGGGCCGACCCATTTACCAGTTTCAAGAGTTCCAAAAGTTTTACCCACTTTCGTAGCCTTGCCTGCTGGACGAAGTCTCACAAAGAGAATTTTACCGGCAATTTTTTGCCCGAAATCATCCATACCAACTTTAACTTTATCTCCTTCTTGTTTCAGCCAAATATGATGGTCTTTATAATAATACAAGTCTTCAGGGAATTCAAGATCGCCAATTTTCATAATGATCACCGATTACATCCTTAAGTTTCATAGCATATAAAAATGCTTAGGTTTTGTGGACCTTAAAAATCTAGTGTATTGCGGTATATTCGCATCTATCCAACAACCCAAGGCGTTGACTTTCTGCAATCTTTACATAAAAAGAAGTTAGGTAGGTGGTGGGCGGGAAGAGATTTGAACTCTCGACTTGCGAACATCTACAGCGAGTGTAGGGATACTCCGCGACGTCAACGCGACGTCATAACCAACTAGACCACCCGCCCGTATATAATAGTAACGCGGAATGGGGGTTTTCGTAATGGTGGACCGGGAGGGAATTTCAGGGCTTGGAAGGCAGTCCAATCCCTTTTGAACCCTCGGATCGGCGGAGAATAGGGAATCTACTCTGCTCCTCCGCGATGCCAACGCGGCGCTCTTCCAAGCTGAGCTACCGGCCCATTATATTAAATTACAATGTATATTAGAGAAGGACAGAAAATGGGATTAGAGTTTAAACTACCCTGACTTTATTCATTTTTTTGTTAGCCCATGAATAGCGTCTAATTTTTTTCGATCGACCGAAGCCGCATGCAGCACACTGCTTTTTACGTATGTGATAACTACGTCGACCACATCTGCGACACATGATATGAACTTTCTTGTTTCTTTTACCAAAAGAAGGAGTTCCTTTACCCAATTTATTCACCTTTTCGATTAAGCAAGTCTAGGCGTTGTTCAGAGTAACTAACGAGGAGGCGGTGAAATAAGTATTACATTATCGCCTCGAACGATGACTTTTCCAAGAGCCTTTATACCATCAGTCCGAAATTCCTCAGCCTCATCTAATACTAGGTTCATATGTTGATCAAAGCTTCGTAGTTTCCCACGAATTTCACGTCCTCCCTTAAGTTTTATTAGGACGAGTGAATTTAAAGATCGTTGTAAGAGTTCTATTGGCTTTTCTGCAGCTGACATTGCATCCAACCTCTTCAGTAAAGTTCTTCAAATTTAACGGAGGGAAAAGAGGTATCAGACATTTAAAAAGTTTTGTTTTTTTACTTGGTTCGTTAATTCCATTACTTTAAAATCATGATATCTTTAAATTTATTTTCAAACAGTAAAAATAACTAGAAGTTAGTCAATGAAGTTTTACAGGAATCAAAAACGTGAAAGATTGGTAGATAGTTTGAAACTGAAACGTCACTTCATGAAATCTTCTGATATTAAAAAACTGAAAAGAGAGGTATTAATGAGATTTGGCGATAGCAACGGGGAGATGCTTTTTCCAAAAAAAAGTAGAGTTGAAAAGGTACAAATCTCAGATGATGAGACAGCATACTTTGTAAACGAACGTCTGCAACTGCTTATAATTAAAAAACAGTTTATTCCTTCGCTATTTGCAATTTACGAGGTGGAAATCACTCTACCGGCAGTTTATGTCGATCAGGGAGCTGTTCCTTTCGTCCTTAAGGGAGCAGATGTAATGGTTCCAGGAATTACCGAAAGTGATGAATTTGCCAAAGGGGATGTAGTCGTTGTTTTTTATGAAGAAACAAAGAGTAAACCTCTTGGAGTAGGAATAGCACTTATGAGCAGCGATGAAATTAAAAAAACAACTCATGGAAAGGCGATTAAGAGTTTACATCACTTAAAAGATAAATATTTTGGGTTAGCTGGAATTTAAATAACTCTGCAATTAATGGATTACGAACGCCGACATAATACTTTGTTTTGTGGGAGCGATAATAGCTAGAGGGATACTGGCATAATATTCTATTTTATGAAAGAAACTGACACAAACTCTGTTATAGAAGATTAATGTTAAAGAAAAGTAGTCTTACTTTACAAAGAAACAATATACGAGGTGAGACAAACGTCAATATTCAAAAACTTTTTTAGAGGAAAAGAAGTTGAGGAAATTCCGCTTGGAGAAGAAATAGGAGAATATTTGGACAAGCTCGCTGTTTTTGATGAAGAAGGAGAAAACATTGCAGAATTAATGGGAAACGCAGAGATTTACGTTAAGTCATTACACCCTACTTGTTTAGAAGATATCTCGCGGATAGAGCAGGAACTTAAAAGGGGACATATTCTGATAGTCCATCTTACAAAGCTTTATGAGCAACCACGTGATTGTATGAGAGCTATTGAACAAATACGTGGCATTTTAAGCTTTGTTGGAGGAGATATAGGGCACATAGTAGGAGGGGAAACTTTAATAGTTACTCCGTCGTTTATCCGTATCTGGAGAGGTGATTGAGTACCTTCTTACTTATTCTTATTCCGCTTAACTCCTCATCCTAAAAAGAGACAAAACTGCTTTAATCTATTGCATAGATAAAAGAATCCAAAAGGAACTCGGATCACACAAGTGTGTCGAGTATTAAAAGAGACAAGTGAACTACTCCACCCTTACGGCTGGAGCTTCCTGCGAGTCCTCGCAACCCATGCGGGAAACTCTCGTTTTACGTTCGGCTGTGTGTCGCAGTTCATCCCCTGTTGAGGATGGCCCGTCCACCTGGCATTCTGTGATAGGAAACTTCAGTTCCAGCATCACACCATACGGATTCGTCAAATGCTATTGGACTATTACCTTCGCGGTTATTCGCGCTGGTTAGCAACTGTACGAATCCTGGCTCACAGGGGCGCCTCTTCTGTCATCCTACCGGGAGTCTTGTATCCCTGCCTTCCTCCCGATATGCATCGTAACTCTTCGTAACAAAAAACTATATAAAGCTAGCGGCTTTCATCCCCTCCAAGTCGGAAGAGGACTTCCCGCCGATAAAGTTAAACAAGGCGAATTGTTTCAAGATTAGTGGGAGATTGGGAGTCTGCTCTAAGAATCTTCTTAAGTGACTTTGCCAAGCCAATACACTTGGATTTTTCGCCGTGACATGTTATGACTCTCTCTGGCTTTGGTGTAACTTGTTTTGCAAAGTTTATTAACTGCCTTCTATCTGAATGCCCGGAAAAGCCTTCCACGGTTTCGATGTTAAGTTCAACATTGACGATATGTGATTTACCATTCCTTGCCGTCATAGGGATTTCTCTCCAGCCCTTTTGTATTCGCCTTCCTAAAGTTCCTTCGATTTGGTATGATACAAAGATAACTGTGTTTTTTGGATCAGTCGCTAGATGTCTGAAATAGTCGACCGAGGGGCCGCCTGTGAGCATTCCAGACGTTGCTAATATAACACTTGGCTCACCCTCTATTATATCAGTGCGTGCGTTTGTACTTTCCACCTGGGTAAAGCAATCTGCTAGGAAGGGGTTCAGTCCATAATGGAAAATCTTATCGCGTAAATCATGGGCGAGATATTCCGGATGTGTTGTGTGGATGGCTGTGGCTTCAGAGATCATACCATCAATGAAGATAGGTACTTCTTCCATTATTTTATGTCTTATAGCCTCTTCCAATAAAACAATGATTTCTTGAGCTCTACCTACTGCCAAAACGGGTATTAAAACCTTTCCTTTTCTTTGTACGGTCTTGTTTATCGCATTTACTAACCGTCTTTCCGATTCACGCCGAGAAGGCATGTTATCATCGATATGCCCATAGGTACTTTCCAAAATAAGAGTTTCAAGCCGAGGAAAGTGTGAGGTAGCAGCTTCTAGTAACCTTGATTTAGAGAACTTAAAATCTCCAGTATAGGCAATATTGTATAAGCCATCCCCTACGTGAAGATGTACTATGGAACTTCCAAGTATATGCCCTGCATTATGTAGCGTTAATCGCACATCAGGGCTGATATCCGTCACCTCTCCATAATCGAGAGGAATTGTATTAAGAACGACATTTTTAACATCCTTTTGTTTGTACGGCGAAAGTTTACCCTCGCGTTCAGCAACATCTAGATAATCAAGTTGCAATAAGGTCATTAAATTACGAGTAGCTTTGGTACAATAAACGGCCCCGCGGTAACCGTATTTATATAGAAAAGGGACAAATCCACAATGATCTAAATGGGAATGAGTAATAATAACAGCATCTAATTCGTCAAGATCGAATTCGGGCATGTCTAGTCGAGGGAAAGAATTGCCTTGACTTGAAGTACCGACATTTATGCCACAGTCAATTAAGACATTGCTTTCTGCAGTTTGTACAAAGATGCAGGTTCTGCCGACTTCTCTAAACCCTCCCAAAGCAGTAAAACGTAACCAGCCATTATGCACCGGTAAAACAGATCTATGAATTCTTTGACCAATTTTTTTTAGAATTCCTCGCCGTTTATCACTCTCCTTTTGTAAGGCGTGTCTTAGTTGTAAGATAATTCGGGACTGGATGGGAGGAGTACGTATTACGCTAGGGCGCCAAAAGATTTTTCGAGTGATTTCCTTGAGTGTAACCCCATTTCTGCCAATTACAAGTCCTGGTTTTTTTGCTTCGATTATTACCTCTCCCACATTGTCATCAAAGTTGATGGAACTAATTTCTGCCTCTTCAGGGACTATCTTTTTTATTTCTTCTTCCGCTTGTTGTGGAGGCATTCGTAATGCAGGATCAGAACGAATAACCAGACGTTTTCGCAAGCGTTTGGCAAGTTCCTTTACGATTTCGCCATTACTCAACAATACTTTTGGATTTCGTGAATAAATGGCAATCTCTGGACCCTCAAATTCAATGTCTGTGACAGAGGCGTCTTTGGGAATACTCTCTAGAATCGTTTGTTTTATCTTGTTAAAGCTTTCGTTTAAAAACATAGAATCACCAGTGATAAACTGCGCTTTATTTATAGTATAATCTAACTTACCTAAATTTAGGTCACATAAACAATGGAAAGAGCGAAATGAAGAAAGAAAACATCCATATACATATACGGGTTCTATCGCTTCGATCCGTTCAAAATTTTCTGAATTTCTTCTTCACTTAATCTTGTAAAACCTTTTTCCGAAGTAATGACGGCGACTGCAATGCCATCACCTGATGCGGCATCGCGTTCCATCGCAGAGTGTACAGCTCTGACTGCCAAAGTTTTTCCTTCTTCAACAGTCATTCCTTCATTGTATTGATCTTCGAGAAGACCATAAACAAAGGGTGATCCTGAGCCTGTCGATACCGATTTATCTTCAATTAAGTTTCCAAGTAGATCCAAAATGAATAAATGAGGACCTGTAGAATCAATGCCTGCAATTAGACTTTGTACGTAGTATGGCATATGATATCTTGATTGAAAAAGAATATTAGCAATGAGACGGGCGGCGGCTCGTACTTTCATCGGAACGCCGCGTTGAAGTTTATAAAGTGATGCCTCAACTTGAGCATAATCCATTATCGTTTGCGCATCAGCTACACGTCCGGCAATAGTTGCACCAAGATGGTCGTCAATTTTGAAAAGTTTTTGAGCGTGCTTGTGCGAGATGAAATAGCCAGCTGTAGCCCTCATATCTGAAGCAAGCACAACGCTATCGCGTAGGACTAAACCAAGAGTCGTGGTCATCCAAACACCTTACCATTTAAAATATCATAACAGAGTTAAGTTAATGCGAATTAAGTAGTAAAAAGTGAGTTTTTGAGGAAAAAGAGTAAGCCTCGACTTTACTCTATCTTTGGTCTTTAAATAAATTTCGATTTTTACGTTGAAGGATTTAGACGAAGATCTGCTTTTTAAAGACTCGTATTTATGCATTTTGTACTAGATTCTGTTTAAAATGCAAAACTGTTAAAAGATTACGAAAAGTGAAGATTGCTACCAAAAAAATCCTTAAAAACAATTTTCATACGAAAAAAAATTTTTAATATACGCTAAGAGAATGATAAAAAACTGAGAGGATTTCCATGACAGAAGAAAAAGCAGATTACAAACTTGACTGTAGAGGATTATATTGCCCCGAACCAATTTTCCGTACACGTGAAGAAATTAATAAACTAGAATCTGGACAGGTTTTAGAGGTAATTGCGGACGATCCAGCCGCTTATGAGGATCTACAAAGATGGGCAAAAAATACTGGGAATGAGTTGATCGAGCTGCGTAAAGAGGGATTCGAGGTTATTGCTTTGATCAAGAAAAAATAATCTCTATATTTTTTTTATTCAACGTCAGAGAGTTAGCCCTGATTTGCAATTTATCTGAGATTTTTAAAGAAATCCACGTACCTTCGGTTTACTTTTGGCATTCAGAGCAAAAGAATGTGCTTCTTCCGTTTTGTACAATACGGATTATTTCTGTTCCGCAGTCTTGACATGCTTCACCATGTTTACCATAGACTTTATGCCAGTGTTGTGCTGAGCCTTCTTGGCCTGTTGGAATTTGAAAGGTACTAAAGGTGCTGCCATTACAATCGACTGCTTTCCAGAGCGTTTTTGATATAGCTAAACCAAGTTCTTTTCTTTCCTTTTTGGTGAGAGTTTTTACAAGCCGGGTAGGATTTATTTTTGCCAAAGCTAGTGATTCTGCTTTATAGATGTTTCCCATTCCTGCTACTAATTTTTGATCCACAAGTACTGCGCCTATTTCCTTACTTGCATAATTTGGCTTATTGAATCTCAAAAGAAATTCATCCATCGGGAACGGTTTTGCCAAACCATCTATACCCATTTTCCTAATCGGATCGTACTTAAGAACAATTTTATAACTTTCAAAGATTTTGAATTGACCGAAGTTTCTTATATCATCAAAAATAGCATGAGGTTGCTTTTCAAAGTATATCAGAGCTTTAGCATGAGAAGTTAGGCTTTGATTATTTTTTTTCAGGAGAATCCACTTGCCTGACATTCCAAGATGATTTAAGATAACTTTTTCTCCATCGAAACGCCAAATTAAGAATTTGCCGCTTCTCTCAATATCAATTAATTGTTGCCCATCAAACCAATAAAAATCTTGTTGTTTTCCGGCGTATTTTGGATACTTTTGTGAAAGTTCTGTCAGTTGGATTTTCTTCACTGTTTTTCCGATTAATGGGTGCAGATATCGTCTAGTACATTCGACTTCAGGTCCTTCAGGCATTAGTTTTAGTCTCCTTAACTTGATTTTTACTTCATAAAGATTCCCTGAGGAGTAAAAAAGCAGATGTTCCCTGTGCTTATATTTGAAATGTATCAATTCTAAAATATTTAACCATAGCTAGCAAATGGATTTTGACTACTTATTACAAAATTGCTCAAAATAATACACAAATAAGATAAACTTAGTAGATTTAACTAAAGATAAACGTATTACTACGGTTACAATCATTATTGTCAACTCAAACTGGTTTAGGTGGAATTAAATGGAAACATACGATGCACAGCATCGATTTCAACTTCCTCGAGAAGTAGTTATAGGGAGAGGCGTGATTTCTCAAATTGGAAAAGTGTGCGTGCAACTGGGTTTTGGAAGGAGTCCATTGGTTCTTGCTGACGAAATCACGATCGAGATTGCGGGTAACAAAGTACTTTCTTCATTAGAGGAGCAGGGATTCCAACCGCAAAAATTGATCATCAAAGACTCGACAATGGCACAGGTAAAAGAAGTTGAGAAAAAAATTCGCGATTCGAATATAAATGTTGTTCTAGGAGTTGGAGGAGGGAAGGTCGTAGATGTTGCCAAGGTTTCGGCAGTCAAATCACATATTCCATTCATCAGCGTTCCCACAGCCGCATCACATGACGGAATATCATCCCCCAGGGCATCCATTAAAGAAAAGCATTCATTGCCACATTCAATTGCTGCAAAACCACCGACTGCTATTGTCGCGGATACGGAAATAATAGCAAAAGCGCCCTATCGATTGTTGGCAGCAGGATGCGGAGACATAATTTCTAACTCTACTGCCGTGATGGACTGGGAACTTGCACACAAAATTCGAAACGAATATTACGGAGAATACGCCGCGGCTCTTTCGAAAATGGCTGCAAAATTAATACTGAAGCGTGCCCATCTCATAAGAACAGGCATGCCGGGGAGTGTTCGGATCGTAATGGAAGCGTTAATTAGCAGCGGTGTAGCCATGTGTATCGCGGGAAGTAGCCGTCCTGCCAGCGGCGCAGAACACCTGTTTTCTCATGCCTTAGATAAGATTTGTAGAGAGGCTGATTGCGAATCCCCATTACACGGAGAACAGTGTGGCGTAGGATCCATTATGATGATGTACCTCCATGGTGGCGATTGGAGGAGCATAAAAGATGCGTTACACAAGATAGGTGCACCGACAACTGCTGAAGAATTAAGAATAGATAAGAAATACGTTATAGAAGCGCTAACCATTTGTCATCAAATTCGTGACAGGTATACTATTTTAGGCGAAAAGGGTTTAACAAAAGAGGCGGCCACTCGCTTAGCGTACGTTACAGAAGTAATCTCGTGAGATGAAATAGATGGAAGAGCCAGAGTCTGTGATAACATTCATCGCAAAAAACCTAGCAAAACCCGGCTATCGGTTTCAACACATGGGAGAATCAGAGAAGTGCAAAACTTGTAAGATGTTTCAGGTTTGCATTCAGCCGTTAGAAGTAGGACGTATTTATGAAGTAGTAGAGATATTAGAAAACGAGTTTGAATGCCCTGTTCACGAAGAGCAAATTAAGGTGGTTCGTGTAAAGGAGACAGAAAAAGAGGTTGGAATGCCAACAAATATGATTTTCTCCGGGGCGACCACATCATTCCAACCCCAGGAATGCCTCGATCTAATCTGTGAGTTCATGAAGTTTTGTGTTCCCGTTGGACTTAAAGAAGGAGATAAGGTACGTATCTCAAAAATAATAAGAAAAAATTTGAATTGTGGTGAAGGAAAAGAAATTTCAATTGCTTTGGTTGCTAGAATTCCTCAAGACCGTTCGTAGACTTCTAAAAACTCCACTAAAGCAATATTATCCAAGAATTTGTGGATATCGCCCGCGATACCACTCTTAGCAAATTGAAGGCCTTCCATTAAGAAGAGTTCTTTTGGTATTTTGATTATTACCTTGTCTTCTGGTAACTCTATTTCAAGTGTTTCAGGGAGAGTCGAAATTCTTCGTTTCATCAGTTCCATTATTTTTTCGGTTGTATCTTCTATTTTCTTTAGAACCGTTACCTCATAACTTAGAATTTTTCCAGCTAATGGATGATTTAAGTCGAGACGCACACGTCCGCCTGATACGCTTTGAATAGTTGCTAATGAGCCTTTATAACGGAATGTCATACCTACGTGGGGCTTGAGTTCTCTTTTTCTAAACTCACGTATCGGAATAGTCTTTACACGTGAAGAATCTCGTCCTCCAAAAGCCTTTTCAGGAGGGAGTTCAATGGTATTATCCTGCTCCCCAACCTTAAGAGTCAGTAACGCATCATCGAGTCCCTCCACGATCCAGCGTTCCCCAACTACAACTAATTCTGGACCATAGACTCCGTCTTCGCGGTGCATTTTCTCCTTTTTTGCAGCTTCTTCATTGGTCAAAGCAAATATTTTACCCGTATCTTTTATTCTTCCAATGTAGTCAATTAAAAGAAAATCGCCTTTATTTATTGGAATTTCTTCTGATTCGCTCATTTTTAACACCCTTATAGTTTATTCTCCTTTTCTGAGATACCATCCAAGATCTATAATGTTCTTTATACATATTTTAAATCGAATTAGTTGCATTTTCGCCAAATCGTGGAGAATTTTGCCAAGGCCTATTGGAAAGCCATTTTCATCAAGAAGAATGGTATAATCGCCTTCTTTTGCGTCGTCATAACATATTTTATCAACTTGCGAAAAGGATATATTTCTTCCATAGAGAATTGTTTGTGCTCCTTTTGCAGTTAATTTGATCAGATGCGAAGTAAATTTAACTATCTCAAAAACGGCTTCGAGACTCAATTTAAATTTTTTGTTTTTGTCTAACTCTCCTATCTGCATCCCTAAAGAGTAAGGCTGTTTTTTATTAGCCATCGCTTCTAAAATCGTAATCATTTTGTCAGATACTAAAAAGATTTCTTTCCACTTTCCTTCTCCGATGATGAGATGTTTATTCTGAATAAACTTCTCTGCGATTTTTTCGCCAAATAGCTTATCAATAGCATTTTGAATAAACTTGAGTTCTTCTTGAGTTGAAAGTCGAAACGTAATCATTTTTTCAGCTAACCTTTTGAAGTTTGCAAATAAAAAACCCTTCAGTTCCATCTTTATGTGGATAAAGTCTTCGCGCTTCTTTGATTGAAGGATGAAGCGTTTTACCGAATATTGCATCAGTAAAAGCAGGGGATCCTCTATTAAAATCCATCTTTTTAACCTGAATATCTTCATTCTTGAGTGCGTGATCTATTACAAACTCATTTTCCTCAGGAGCAATGGCGCAGGTTGAATAGACTAGACTGCCACCTGGTTTTAAGCATTGAATAGCAGCAGTCAGTAGTTCTTTTTGTAAGTCCGAGAGATACAATATATCTTTTAATTCACGGCTTGTCTTTCGTGTAGGATCACGAGGAATAAGTCCCTCACCAGTACATGGTGCATCCAATAATACTTTGTCGGCTTGTATACCAAGATCAGATATTTGACGACCATCCATGCGAATAATCAGTGAATTGTATACACCACATCGAGACAGGTTTGATCGAAGGCTTTTGATACGTTTCCGATTAATGTCAGTTGCGACAATTACTCCTTTGTTTTTCATAAATTGGGCTATCTGGGTAGTTTTTCCCCCAGGAGCTGCAGCTA
>Ga0209978_10000612_pt1 | contig 13849 bp, 12 predicted proteins | sample BentaG_FD_182805 | JGI IMG/M metagenome (GOLD analysis project Ga0209978, IMG submission 182805) | Deep subsurface microbial communities from South Atlantic Ocean to uncover new lineages of life (NeLLi) - Benguela_00093 metaG (SPAdes)... | ecosystem: Environmental > Aquatic > Marine > Oceanic >...
GCATATGAATAAGCTTGATGAGCACATGACCCGATATGATGAGCATATGAATAAGCTTGATGAGCACATGAACAGACTTGACGATCTCCTTTGGAAATCTTACATTCAAAATACTGAAAACATAAACAACAACCAAGAATCCAAAGATAAACAAACACGCCAGTAGTATATCCTGAAACCTCAAGCCTCTTTTTTAGGGATGTTTTATGTGTACTAAGTGAGTCAGAGGGATTATAAAAAGGCCACATGCCTCTATATGCTAAACAAATTGTAAAACAGATAAATGCTGGAAAATACGAGAACAAAGTATTAGAGGAATTGCTTAAAGGATCAATAACCTTGGATAGAGCAGTAACAATATTGGAGAAACTAAAGAAGAGCTAATTACGGTAATAATCATTTTTTTCTAAATAGCGTGCGCTTCTTGGTGAAGGATTCTGTTTCTTAGCTGATTCTATTAATGTGAAAAAAAGCATCTTTCTCAACTTCTACAGATTTTCTATCGCTTTTTTCAATTTTTGGGTTACTTCCTCGATCTTCTCAAGTCTCGTTAGAGAGAATTAGTTTATATGTTCTCTTAATCTCTTTACCATCTTCAAAATTTTTTTGCGTAATTGAGCTTCTCGTTTAGCAAATATCTCCTTTTCCCTAGTGAGAATTCTTTTCTTATAGTCTCCCCATCCATCAAGGCACTTTGTAAGGCGATTAATCTTAACATCCTTCAAATACCCATCCTTAATCAAAGCGTCCTTTTGGTCTTCCAGTTCTCTAATTTTTTTTCATCTCTTCATTTACTTGTACTACTTGGACTGCCCTCTGAAAGATTGACAGTTCAGGGATTGCTTGTTTGTATATCTCTTCTAGTCTCTCTTCTACGTTATCGAAATTAGCATAGATTTTCAGTCCTTGTTGATGTTCCATTAAGCATTCTGTTTCATCTCGACCGAAATGGCCCACTCTCAATCTAAAATATTTGTATAAATCTTAAAGATAACTTCATATGGACTATTCTCGAATGTATAGAACTTACGTTTTTTTGATAGTTTAAACAGTTTACTATAGCTTGAGATGTTACGTTTTTTAAAGAAACTTTGATCGTTTCAGTAAGTTGGGATCAGCCCTTTCGGTTCTCAGAACTATCTTTTTCCACTGTTAATTGGATGATAGAATTATTATTCAGAATATCAATCCTGGTACATTATCCAATTTTTCACCGATTATTATTTAACGTATATCTATTTAATTACGTCATATGTGCTTAATTGTTGTATATGTGGAGAGGATGATGTTTTGAAAGGAGGAGAAGTTATAGCTAAAGTTTTGAAGATGGAAGGAACGGAATTCGTTGCACACTATCCAATAGTTCCTGTTACACAGGAACTTTTAGATGAGGGGATTAGAGTAATAACGACGCGACATGAGCGAACAGCCATTGCAATGGCCGATGCATATACGCGGTTTTCCATGGGTCATAAGACTGGGGTTGCTATGTGCCAGATGGGGTGGGGTGCCTATAATACTGTTGGAGGTTTAGGACAAGCGTTCTATGACCTTTCCCCCATGCTAATGATGCCTACTGGATATCAAATGAATCAGCTAGGTAAAAGGGTGTGGGATTCAACCCAGAATTTAGCTTGCATTACTAAGTGGGCTGCCCGTCTTAACAATGCAACAAACATAGTTGATCTCATGAGAATAGCTTATACTAGATTGAGAACGGGAAGACCAGCTCCGGTTCTTCTTGAGATGATGATAGATGCATTACGTGGCGAAATTTCAGACTCAGATTTCACCTATAAACCTGTTAAAGGTTGGAAATTCCAAGCAGACCCTCGAGATGTTGAGGTTGCTGTTCGTGCACTTCTAAATGCCGAGAAATCTGTACTTTACGTGGGTGACGGGGTTCTTCAAGCGGATGCAACCGAAAAACTTCGAGAATTCGTTGAACTCGTCCAAGTGCCAGTTATTACGAGTATTAAAGGTAAGAGCGCGTTTCCAGAAAATCATCCCCTATCTGTTGGGATGCGGGGTAGGGCTCTCTGGCTGTGTATGAGTAGGGCTGATCTTGTCTTCGGAATTGGAACAAGTATGTCAGGCGTCTTTGGACCTCCAGTACCACCTGGAAAGACTATAATCTTAAACAATATAGGTGAATATGACGTAAACTTGTTCCATAGGGTGGATCATGCTGTTATAGGAGACGCTAAACTGGTTCTAAGTCAACTCATTGAGGAGGTAAAGAGACAGACCAGCGGTAATGGACGTAGGAGAAATGAGGTTCTTGAAACGGAAATTGCAAGGGAAAAGAAGCTTCAATTGAAGGAATGGCTACCTAAACTCACCTCAAATGAGAAACCCATCAATCCATACAGGGTTGTTTGGGACATGATGCATACATTTGATAGAAATAATTCGGTCTTAACTCATGAAGCAGGTGGTCCACGTGAACAAGCTACAGCCATCTGGGAATCCATCGTTCCAAGAAGTTATTTGGGATGGGGATATAACACTAACCTTGGATTCTCATGGGGTGCTGCGATGGCTGCGAAGCTCATGTGGCCTAAAAAGCTCTGTGTAAATTGGGTTGGAGACGCTGCAATGGGACACAATATGTCCGATATGGCGACTGCATTAAGGGAGAATCTTCCGATATTAACTGTTGTTAGCAACAATTCGGGTTACGCTATCTATGGTCCAAAGGAAAAATCTTGGATTCCAAAAACTGTCAAGGTTGTATTACCGAGTTCTACTATTAACTATGCTGCTGTTGCTGAAGGTTTAGGGTGGTATGGCGAGAGGGTAGAAGAACCAGACGAAATTGTCCCGGCGCTGAAGAGAGGGATCAAAGAAGTCAATTCTGGTAGACCTGCAATGATTGAAGTGATAACAAGCTTCGAGATTGGCCGAATCAGTCCAAGTGTTCCAGCTGGATACCGGCCTGGAAAACCTTTGTAAAAAAATGAAAGAGGTAATTGATTTGAAGATTCTTGTAGCAACAGAACGTGGAAGTATGCCGCTTGACGTCTCTGAATGGGAGAGATTGGCTAAGGTTGAGTACGTCGCTACTCAGGATGAAGCTGGATTAATAAAACAAATTGCAGATGCTGAAGTCTTAATCCCTGGATGGAAAGTACCAATCACAGCTAAGATCATCGATGCTGGAAAGAAACTAAAGATGATTCAAACTTTTGCGGTTGGATATGACAATATAGACCACAAAGCAGCTACAGAGAAAGGGGTCATGGTCTGCAATACGGGGGGATCCAACGCTGAGTCTGTAGCTGAGTTGACTTGGGGTTTCATACTTGGATTGTTTAGGCGGATTCCTGGTGGAGATAGACTGATGAGAGCTGGAAAATGGGGACGCTTCAAGTCAGATAAACATACACTGATCTGGGGTAAAACTCTGGGCATAGTGGGATTTGGAGCTATTGGACGTTTAGTAGGCAAGATAGGACGTTTAGCCTTCAACATGAACATACTCACATATGATCCTTATGTGATCCCTGAGACTGTCGAGGTCTTCGGGGGTAGACTCGTGCCTCTTGAAACAGTAATGAAAGAGTCTGATGTGGTCTCAATTCACGTTCCACTCTCAAACGCGACTAGACACATGATCAGTATGAGGGAGCTGCGGATGATGAGATCCACTGCTATAATTGTAAATACCTCAAGAGGTGCAGTTATAGATGAGGCAGCGTTGATAAAATGTTTGCAAGAAGAAGTTATTGCTGGAGCAGCCCTCGATGTCTTCGAAGTTGAACCTCTACCAGTGGATAACCCTTTGCGAAGTATGGATAATGTAATTATGGTTTCTCACATAGGTACATGTCCAGAAGTCTTTATCAAGATGAGAAAAGCCGGAATAGAAAACGTTGCAAGATTCCTACGAGGAGAGAAACCAATGAGAATCGTGAATCCATCATATATAATCACTAGTAACTCATAATCCTAAAAAATGAATTATGAAAGATCGAGTGTCAATCTTCACATCGCAAGTGGGTGATACATTTTATTGAATCTTAACATGTGAGAAAATATGTAGGTGTCTGATTAGCAAAAGACGTGTTTAGTCGTTCAGTAGACTAGAAATATTATGCAAATTATAATTGGCTTGCCATCTATAGAGATCTTTATTATTCATTGACCGACGAAGAATGGGAAAAGCTAATGAATGATTGTAAACGAACTTCTCTAAGAGTCGGTCTATTAGTTGTCTATAACACTCAAGTTGACCCCTTCATTGAGCTAGGATATCGTCCTGGAATCTGGAACATAAGGAGATACTGTGATTTCAACGGTATATACTAATCTTTGAAGAGAAAAGAGGGTAATTGCAATGAAACATAATCTACAATCACCATATTTCTAAAAGGAAAAATGGTGAATGTTAAAAAGATTTTATTCCATATCAAAAATTTTTCCAGGGTTTAAAATGTAGTTTGGATCAAAGAGTCTCTTAATTCCTTTCATGAGCATCATTTCTTCTTTTCCTATGCCTATCAAAAAGAAATTTTTCTTTGCTAAACCTATGCCATGCTCACCTGAGATCGTCCCTCCGAATGTTACTGCAGTTTCATAGACTTGTTTCATAGTCTTTGGCCATCTTTTTTTCCACTCTTCATCGCTGAGTTTGTCTTTCATGAGATGGAGGTGTACGTTACCGTCTCCTGCGTGACCGAAACCCATAATTCTGACTCCGCATTTTTCGGAGATTCTCTTCACTTCTTTCATGTAATCTGCGACAGTACTTGGTGGAACCACGGTATCCACTAGCTTTACAGTCTTATTTTGTACTAGAGCTTCGTAGAAACGCCCTCTCAAATCCCAAATTTTATCTTGAGCTTCCTTCGTATCGGCTATAAAGACATCTGAAGCATTATTTTCCATACAGATCTCTGCCACTGCCTCCCCCACTTCTAATAATTCATCTTCTTTTTCTCCATTAATCCTCAAGATGAGATAAGCCTCTGCTTCGTGGTGAGGCATAGTTTTACCTAAATGTTCCTCAGCAAGTAAGAGCGGTTCCCTCTCCAAGAATTCTATAGCCGTCGGTGTAATTTTTCTCCGAATAATTTCAGGTACGGTTTTTATAGCGTCATGGAGATTAGGGAAGGGTACATATAGCGTAATAAAGAGTTTTGGAAGCTTGATCAATTTTAATATGATTTTAGTTACGGCGGCGAGAGTTCCTTCAGAACCTATTATGAGGTGCATGAGCTCATAACCTGTTGATCGTTTAATCGTCTTACCCCCTAGCTTTAAGATCTTTCCTGAGGGGAGAACCGCCTCTAAACCGAGTACGTAACCCCTTGTATTTCCATATTTAACTCCATTCATACCCCCTGCATTAGTACAGACATTTCCTCCGATAGCTGAACTCTTCTCTCCTGGATCAGCAGGATAGAATAATCCTTTTCTCTCAAGCTCTTCTCTTAAATTTAGGAGGACAACTCCAGACTCCACCACAGCTACTAAGTTTCCCTCATCAATCTCCAGTATTTTATTCATGTCTTCAAAACTCATTAAAATTCCTCCTAAGAGAGGTACAGCACCGCAAGAGAGACCGGTTCCTTGACCTCTAAAGGTGACAGGTATTCTCTTTTCGTTTGCTAAGGAAAGGGTTTTCGAGACTTGCTCTGTGTTTTGAGGCTTGACAACTATTTCGGGGAATGCTTTAAATTTTGAGGCTGATTCATCATGGGAATATTTATCCATGGAGTCCATATCTGTTAAAACATTCTTTGCTCCCACTATCTTCTCAAGTTCAGTCACTACTTCTCCCGTTACTTTGGTGTATTTCATCATTTCATAACACCTTTTCTCATTTTTTCATAAACTTAATAATCTCAGGGAGAATCTCATAAAGATCTCCTACAATGCCATAATCCGCGACTTTGAAGATAGGTGCTGAAGAATCTGAGTTTATGGCTACTATTACATCTGAAGTCTGCATTCCTGCTAAATGTTGCACCGCACCAGAGATACCGCAAGCTATGTAAAGTTTGGGTCTAACCGTTTTTCCACTTAAACCCACTTGATGTTTGTAGGGTATCCACCCTTCATCTACTGCAAGTCTACTCGCCCCAACAGCTCCACCTAAAGCATCCGCAAGCTCTTTAAGAAGCTTGAAACCTTCAGGGTTACCTAACCCCTTCCCACCTGACACGATTATTTCAGCCTCAGTTATGTTTTTCTCTTCTTTTGCCATGAATACTTTTCTTGGTGATGTTCTATCGATGAGTGTTCTCTCAACTTTCCTGACTATGATTTCTCCTGAAAAACCTGGGATTTTCTTCGCTCTATTCATTATCTTATATCGTACCGTAGCCATCTGTGGCCTATTGTTAGGTGTAATAATGGTTGCCATGACGTTTCCCCCAAAAGTAGGCCTTGTTTGGAGAAGATTACCTTCCGAATCTATATCCAACCCAGTACAGTCTGCTGTCAATCCAGTTCTCAATTTTGTAGCTATTCTCGGTGCTATTGACCGTCCTATCGATGTAGCACCTATTAAGAATATACTGGGCTTTATTTCTTCCACGAGTTCAGTTATAATATCGACATATGGATCATCCCTGAAATTAGTGAGGACTGAGCAATCATAGAAGTAGACTTTATTTACTCCGTAAGTAACTATTTCCCTCACCTCAGCCTCCATTTTACTACCTAAGATGACGCATTCAAGTTCCTCTTCAAGTTTATCAGCTAACTCCTTACCCTTTCCAAGTAATTCATACACAACTTCAGAGATCTTACCCTCTTGTTCACCGAAGACGAGGACACCGCTATAATCGGAGAGATCCCTCTTCCTTTCCTTCACTTCAAGCATTATGGCTTCTACAGGACAGGTTTGTATACAAGCTCCACAAAGGTTACAATTTTTACCTATCATAACATGCTTATTAACTATGGAAATGCAGCCAATGGGACAGACGTTGACACATAAACCACATTCAGTGCACTTATCCCAAATAATTCTTATTCTCGCCAGCTACAAGACCTCCCTTAAAGTATCTTTCTCTCCTTCAATTTGCTGATGAGCTGCTCAACTTGTCTTCTTGGGTTTCCATGAAGCATCTCTCCGCCTGAGCGAGGTGGAGGGTGAAAGACTCTTATTACTCGGGTTGGTGAATCCTCCAACCCAAACAATCCTTCTCCATTTAAATCTTCAGATGACCAAATACGTATAGCCATCCTTCTAGCTTGTATTTTTCTTCTGAAAGATGGAAGTCTAGGAACATTAATCTCTTTAGTAACCGTAATAAGGCATGGTTGAGGTGTCTCTATCTCTTCATAGAAACTGTCCATCGACCTCTCAACTATAATAGTGTCATCTGTAACTTGTAATATTTTTCTAACATAACTAACATGAGGTATGTTTAACCACTCAGCTAATCCAGGTCCAACCTGGCCTGTATCTCCATCCGTTGTCTTATGACCGCATATTATTAGATCGAACATCTCGATTTTCCTTATGGCTGCGCTTAATGTGTATGATGTGGCTAGAGTGTCAGCACCTGCAAACTTCTTGTCTGTGAGGAGAATTGCTTCGTCGCACCCTAAAGCTAGAGCTTCTCTAAGAGCGTATTCTGCTTGAGGTGGACCCATACTGATTGCTATTACCTGTCCACCATGTTTTTCTTTAAGGCGTATCGCCTCTTCTATTGCGTACATGTCAAAGGGGTTTACTTCAGATTCCAAACCATCGCGGATTAAAGTTCCGGTTTCTGGATCGATCTTAACGTCTGTTACTGCGGGAACCAACTTAATACAAACTACTATCTTCAACCGAAGCACACTCGTTCGTTTAGTATATGAGGGATCCTAATCTTAGTATAGGAATCTCCAATTCGAAAAAATAGAATCTAAGAGTTTACGATGTAAGAGGGAAGTACCTTGAAAACTCATTTCTCTCAACTTGTTTTCAACCATCATTCAAGTCAAATATCTTTCCTGGGTTTAGAATGTTCTTTGGATCAAAGATCCGTTTAATTCCCTTCATTAACTCCATCTGTACTCTATCTTTTGTCATAGTCAAGAAGCTTTTCCTTATTAGACCGATTCCATGTTCACCAGAGATTGTACCGCCAAGGAAAACACTGAGCTTATAAATCTCCTCTAAAAACAATGGTATCTTTTTATTCCACTTCTCGTCGCTCATATCTTTTTTCAACACATTCGTGTGGATATTTCCATCTCCTGCATGCCCAAAGTTTTGACATTCCACCCCATATTTTTTAGCAATATCATTCAGGCCTTCAATGAGTTCTGGTATTCGGTTGCGTGGAACAACGCAGTCCAATACCTCTATGAAACCTTCTGCTTTAGCAGCATCTATTATACAGCTCCGCCCTTCCCACACTTTATCTTGGCTCTCTTTAGTGTCTGCCACAAGAACATCCAAAGCATTATTTTTGATGCAGATCTCTCCCACTACTTCATAGTCATTGTTAACCGCTTCTTTACTGTTTCCATCAAGGCGAATAACAATGTATGCTGGAGCGTCACTTCGAGGCATGGGTCTCCCGAGATAGCGTTCAGCGACACGGATCGAGGATTGGTCGATGAATTCGATGGCTGGAGGAACGATCTTATTCTTAATTATCTCTGAAACTGTTCTTGAAGCGTCTTGAAAATTCTTGTAGGGGGCGTATAAGGTAATCTTTATCTTAGGTGATGGGACAAGCCTTAAGATTGCTTTAGTGATTACAGCCAATGTTCCTTCTGAACCTATAATAAGATTCATCAGAGAATATCCAGTTGCATTTTTAACGTTTTTCCCACCGAGGAAAGTCACCTCCCCCGTTGGAAGTACTATCTCCAAACCTAAAATGAAATCTCTAGTCACACCATATTTCACACCTCGCATTCCACCAGCGTTAGTGGAGATATTCCCTGCTATTGCTCCGCTTTTCTGTCCAGGGTCGGGTGGGTACATTAAGCCATAATTTTCAACGTAAGCGTGAATATCCATAATCAAGACACCGGGTTCCACAGTTAAAGTCAAGTTCTCCTCGTCTAATTCTAGGATTCTGTTCATCTTCTCAAGACTTAGGAGTATACCCCCGTAAATTGGAATAGATCCACCAGTTAGCCCTGTACCACCCCCTCTAGGTGTGACAGGGATTCTTTCTCGTTTCGCAAGATTGAGAATCTGGGAAACCTCATTTGTGTCTTTAACTCTAACCACAACTTCAGGAAAATGTGGTTTAATAGAACTTTCGTCATGGGCGTACTCAGAAATAGTCTCCTTATTCAGAAGGATATCATCGGATCCAACAATGGTTTCCAACTGATGTAAGATGTCTTTGGTGACTATGCTATACTTCAAATTATCCCCCTCATAATACTCTTTACTAAATCCATTTTACATGAAAGATTCAATGAAGTTAGAATCATATTTGTTAACTTATTATTTTTTTTACTATAGATTAAAAACGCTATAATGTTTTTGTTAGATTTTATTTAACTTATATACCCCTTAAAAAAGCATTTTTATAAAAAAAATATTCTATTAAAATAGTATTTGAGGAAAACCATCTTGCAAAGTGTAAATAAGAAATATAAGACAACATTTTGATGATAACCTCTTTCAATCTGCCTCTCTCTTAACAACCCGAATTAACTAAATTCGCTGGATCGGTAATTAATAAGTATGTTTACAATGGATAAATTTACAAAATAACTCTTGAGAATAAATAGACAAAAGATGAAAGGTTAAAAATAGGAAAATTGATATTGATGTCCCTTTGAAAACTATGAATGAAAATAAAGTACGTTCTTGCTTATGTATGGATTATAGAAATCATATGTCTGGAATATCTTGTTAAAAGATCAGATGTAAATAAAGATATGAAGGCGAGTAGAAATGGTTAAAGAATTACAGGAAAAGAAAAAATTAAAACAAGAAAGCATACTAGTGAAAAAAAACGAGAATTTCTCTGAATGGTATAGAGAAGTCATTATAAAGTCTGAACTAGCAGACTATTCTGAGGTGAGCGGTTGTATAGTTTTTAGACCTCTCGCGTATGCGATTTGGGAGACAATTAGATCTGAAACCGAAAAACGATTAAAGAAAATCGGGATTGAAACCGTATATTTCCCACTATTTATACCAGAAAAACTCTTATCTAAAGAAGCTGAGCATGTGGAAGGTTTCTCACCTGAAGTAGCTTGGGTTACTGAGGTAGGTAATCGTAAGCTTAAAGAAAAACTTGCGATAAGACCGACATCAGAGACTATAATGTATCCGAGCTATTCAAAATGGATAAGATCTTGGCGAGACTTACCTCTTCGACTGAACCAGTGGAATAATGTAGTTAGATGGGAGTTTAAACACCCAACTCTATTTTTAAGAAGTAGGGAGTTCCTTTGGAATGAGGGGCACACTGTATTTGCAACAAAGGAAGAAGCAGAAAAAGAGAGAAATCAGATACTTGAAATATACCAAGAAATCACATCAAAATACCTAGCTTTACCGGGTATTCTTGGAAAGAAAAGCCAGAAAGAAAAATTCGCTGGAGCAGTGGCAAGTTATAGCATAGAACATCTTCTGCCTGATGGAAAAGCGATTCAAGGTCCAGATTTCCACAACGATGGACAGAATTTTTCAAAAGCTTTTGATATATCTTTCGTAGATAAGAATAATACAGAACAATATGCTTGGCAGAACACTTGGGCAATCACTACAAGAGAGATAGGTGTAATGGTTGCAATACATGGTGATGATAAAGGATTAATAATACCGCCTAAAGTTGCACCTACGCAAGTTGTAATAATACCAATTTTTACTAAGAAGATGCTGAAGAATAAAGTGTTAGATGAGGCAAAAAAGATAGAACAAAAAATCAAATCGAATGTTAGAGTAAAACTGGATAATAGAGTTGAGTACACTCCGGGTTGGAAATTCAACGAATGGGAGCTCAAAGGAGTACCGCTAAGAATTGAAATCGGGCCGAGAGATATTGCGAAGAAACAAGTAATCATTGTTAGAAGAGACACAGGCGAGAAGAAAACCGTTAAAGTAAACAATATTTTAATAGAAATTGTTAAGGATTTAGATTCCATACAAAAAGATCTATATTCGAAAGCTAAGAAAATTCTAAAAGACAACACACATAAAGTCAAAGATTACGGAGAATTCGAAAAAATTTTGCAAGCAAAGGGGGGCATTCTCCAAGTATGCTGGTGTGGTGAGACAGTGTGTGAAGAAAAAATAAAGGAAAAAACAAGCGCAAAAATAACGAATATACCCTTTGAACAAGGGAAAATATTTTCTAGCTGCATCTACTGTGGAAAAAAAGCAAAGATGATTGCAAATTTTGCAAAATCATACTAATCGACATAAATAAGACCAGACAATGCTTTGCTTAATTTCAAAATTTTTATGGTAATAAGTTATCAGATTCTGAACATGTCTTAGAAACTTTTAATAAGAGAATCAGGAAGCCATTTCTTCTCAAGGATAGATAAAATTCTTTCAAAAAAACGTAAAACTTAACCCTTTTTTAAATTTTTATTAATTTCTAACCAATAAATTCATTACTTTTATAAATATGACGTAATTAACCTTTTATTGAGTTCAACTATACTTATTAAATGGAGAAAGAAGAAAATGCCAAAAAAGAGAAAAAGTGGGGGCAGATCTAAAGGACGCAAAGGGCGGTCAAAAATGGTGCAATGTGTTAGTTGTGGTTCACAGGTTCCAAGGGATAAAGCAAAAAAGGTTACACAGTATAGATCCCTAGTTGACTGGTCGTTGGCTAAGGAATTAAGATCTCAAGGAGCCTATTTTACTCGACATCGGATAGAAAAGTATTACTGCATTTCCTGTGCTGTCCATCGGAGAATAGTAAAGGTTAGAGCGAAGGCATCAAGGCATCAGAAATATTAATTAAGTCTTTTCAACTTCTTTCTTTTAAGGTAACCACACCTAGGTTTAGAATGGGAGAGACTATTCGCAAATGGCTTACAAAAGACTCCAAAGTAAAATTACTAAAGGAAACTTGTGGTTGTACATCCTCAAGCTTCTGTGGGATAAAACCATGTATGCGTATGCGATTAATAAGAAGATTAAGGAAACCTTTCGTTTTACAACAGCCACGGTCACAGTATATGTAGTACTGTATAAAATGCGCAGAGAAGGGCTCATCCAAATGATAGGAACGAAACAGGTTCACAGTAAACGTGTAAGAAAGTATTATGAAATAACTGAGAAAGGGCGAGAGAATTTTTTAAAGGGTATAGAATTACTTAAAAATACAATCCAATTCTTAGAATGACTGCTATGATTTCTTAATTATTTCCTTATTTAGTAATTACATTATTCCAACTGCTTTATATTGTATAACCTTGGAGTACTCAATTGAATTATACAACCGCCGTGTATCGATGAGAATTGGAGTTTTCATCTTAGCCTTGAAAGTCTTGGGAAGCACTTTCCGGAATTCATTCCAATCAGTCACCAAAATACAGCAATCTGCGTCAGTAATACATTCTATTGCATTCTTTGAGTATACAATTTTTTCTTGATAATGTTTCCTCGTATTTTCCATTGCTTGCGGGTCATATACTTTAATTTTTACTTTATTTCTGAGTAAGTGATCAATAATTTTGAAGGCCGGGCTTTCTCTTATGTCACTTGTATCAGGTTTAAAGGAGAGCCCAAGAATTGCTATTGTCTTCGATTTTAATTCATCGAGTTCTTGTCTTGCCATCGATACAACTTGCTCAGCCTGTTTCTTGTTAACTTCGATCACTGCATTAAGAAGCATTGGGTTAATCTCAAGTCTCTCAGAGAAAGCTATTAAGGCTTTAACATCCTTAGGGAAACAGGAACCTCCCCATCCAGGTCCAGCTTTCAGAAATCTTGGATTAATCCTATCGTCTAAACCAATACCTTTCGCGATAAGATCTACGTTACTATTGTCTATTTTCTCACAGATGTTTGCGATCTCATTAATAAAGGATATTTTTGTAGCTAAAAAAGCATTATTTGCATATTTAATCATCTCCGCTGAAGCTAGACTCATTCTTAGAATTGTAGGTACTTTTTCCTCATAGAACTCCTTATACAATTTAACAAGCGTGTTTCCGGTCTTCTCATCATATTCACCTATAATGATCCTGTCTGGGTTCAGTGTATCATAAATGGATCTGCCCTGCCTTAAGAATTCTGGACTCATGGCTAAACCAAAGTCAGTTCCGATTTTTCTTCCACTATGCTTCTCTAAGAGTGGTTTTACAATTTTTCTTGTGGTTCCGGGAACAACAGTGCTTTTAATGACGACTAGGTGGTAATCTCTTTTTTGTTTGAGGGCTTTACCCACTTCTTGAGTGGAAGTTTTAATAAATTTTAGATCTATTGATCCATCTTCTTTACTTGGTGTTCCAACAGTTAAAAAGGATATGTCGCTTTCTAGCACTGCTTTTTCACGACCATAGATTGCTTCTAGTTTTCCAGTCTGCACTACTCTTTTCAGCATTTCCTCAAGTTGGGGTTCATAAAATGGGGGTATTCCATTGTTAATTAATTTAATATTCTTCTTGTTGTATGTAGATGTTAAAACATTATAGCCCTTGTCTGCAAAGCATACTGCTGTACATAAGCCAACATATCCAGTTCCCAATATTGAAATCTTATACATTTTTTCACCATGAAGAATTAAGGAATCCCTTAATTGGTTGCATATCTTGTATTAAAACTATTATAAATATCTGGTAATCAATATGTGTAAATATTACTTAGTGGATTTGATCGATACTTGGAATATTTGATAATATAAAAATATTTGATAATATAAAATAAAAGTATCCTTTGTTGATTGGGTTATTCGTTTACAGAAAT
>Ga0209978_10000613_pt1 | contig 13832 bp, 12 predicted proteins | sample BentaG_FD_182805 | JGI IMG/M metagenome (GOLD analysis project Ga0209978, IMG submission 182805) | Deep subsurface microbial communities from South Atlantic Ocean to uncover new lineages of life (NeLLi) - Benguela_00093 metaG (SPAdes)... | ecosystem: Environmental > Aquatic > Marine > Oceanic >...
AACTTGGTGGCGTGACAGTAAAGAACCGGACAGGATACGAGCTGATAATGCTATTCACTGGCTCCGAGGGAACCCTAGGGATGATTACCAAAATAACCGTGAGACTGCTGCCCCTGCCACAAGCCAGCAAGACTATGATGGCTATCTTTGATGACATGGTAATGGGTGGTCAGGCGGTATCTGATATCCTGAGCAGTGGGGTGGTGCCAGCCAAGATTGAGTTCGTTGATAACTTTGTAATCAAGCGGATTGAGGAGTTGACGCCCATGGGCCTGCCGCTAGATGCCAATGCCCTGCTTCTATTGCAGACTGATGGCACTTCAGCTGGGGCAGAGTCAGAGTCCCAGCAGATTGTTAACACCCTGAAAAAGAGTGGCGCTAGAGAGGTGAAAACGGCTAAGAATGATGAGGAGGCAGCCGCCTTCTGGAAGATGAGGAGTGCTGGCTTTGCTGCTGTTTTTGGTTCTGCTCACACCGTTCTAGCTGAGGATGTAGCTGTGCCCCGGGATAAGCTGGCTGAGTTTATACGAAGGTTAGGCGAGATATCTGAGAAGACTGGCTTCTTTATCCAGTATCTGGGTCACGCTGGAGATGGTAATCTTCACCCGGCGATATTTACTGATGTTAGAGACGAGGAACAGTTCGCCAAGGCTCAGGATACGATGGCTTTGATATTTGAAGCGGCTTTGTCTTTAGGCGGTGTCCCTTCCGGGGAGCACGGTATCGGATTGGAGAAGCAACGCTTCTTTATGAAGGCTATAGACCCTGTAGCCCTTGAGCTGATGAAGAAGATAAAGGAAATGCTAGACCCCAACAACATCCTTAATCCAGGAAAGATTTGGGAAGAAGAGGCATGATATGGCAACTAAAACCGTAAACAAATTTGAGGAAATAAAGAAGTTTGAGAGTGACTTAGAGCAATGTATGAAGTGCGGCTTCTGCACCTTCCACTGCCCGGTATATCAAGAGGAGATGATAGAATCCTCTGTTGCCAGGGGCAAGAATATGATGATAAGAGCTCTGCTGGATGGTGAACTGGAATATACCAAAGAGTATGCTGCCCGACTTAATAAGTGCACCCTCTGCATGACCTGCACTGCCAACTGCCCAGCTAAGGCAAACATTCCCAATGTCATTGTTGCCGCCAGAGCCGATAAGGTCAAGGCTAAGGGCATCGGCTTTCCCTATAATATTGTTTACCGCTGGCTAATACCACATCGGACACTCTTCGGCAATGTGGTCCGCTTTGCCTCCTGGTTTCAGGGCATTTTCCTCCCCAAGACCAAGGGGACAATCAGACATCTTTCCCTGTTCCTCTCAGCTCTAGGCAAGGGTAGAAATATACCTCAGATTGCCCCTAAGTTTTTAAGACAGATGGTTCCGGTAGTAAATAAACCACCGGCTGGTGTTGACACCAAGATGAGGATTGGCTACTTTGTCGGCTGTATGACCGACTTTGTTTTCCCAGAGCTGGGTAAACACATAATTAATTTCCTGAATAAGAATGGGGTGGAGGTGGTAGTACCCAGGGAGCAAGGCTGCTGTGGTGCCCCGGTATTCCTGGGGGGTGGCGATTTGGACACCGGCAGAAAGCTGGCAGACACCAATATTAAGGCCTTTGAAGAGTTTGATTATGTGATTGCTGATTGTGCTACCTGCAGTTCGGCAATAAAAGACTATCCTAAGTATCTGGCGGATACCCCAGAGCGGAAGGAAGCCTATACCAAATTTGCTGATAAGATGAAGGATATTACCCAGTTTTTGGTTGATGTGCTAAAGCTACCTGCCTCAGCTTACCAAGCTTCACCTGAGGTTAAAGGTAAAAAGGTTACCTGGCACGACCCATGCCATCTCAACCGCCATATGGAGATAACGGAACAGCCAAGACAAATCCTCAAATCAATACCCGATATAGAATATGTAGAGATGACCAATGCTGATAGATGCTGTGGCATGGCAGGAGCTTTCAGCCTCTACTATTATGACCTGTCTAAGAAGATTGCCAATAAAAAAGTGGACTGTATAGAGGCTACCGGCGCTGATATTGTGGTTACCGACTGCCCCGGTTGTCAGATTCAATTGATTGACAGTACTATCCAGCGGGGAAAGCCAGTGCAGGTGATGCACATTATGGAGCTTTTGGAGTAGGCTCCTATTACGTTTCTGATAAACAGTACTTGAGGGCATTTTGAGCATGAATCTTTGAAGTGTCAAAGAAAGGTATTCCAAGCTCCTCCTTAGTAAGCAGTAAGGGTATCTCAGTACAACCCAAGATTAATCCTTGTATTGATTCCTGGTCTATCATTCTTTGAGCTATCTTCAAGAAGTTATTTCGGGTCTCATCCAACATAATACCCAGTCCCAGTTCACTGGCAATTTTATTATAAATGTAAGCTTGCTCATCTTCCTTGGGAACCACGATAGAGATATTACCCTTATTAAATACATCCCTATAGAAATTAGCTTGCATTGTGATTAGAGTGCCAATCAGGCCTACCTTGCTTAGTCCACGCTCTGTTATCGCATTGCAGGTTTCTTCAACTATGCTTAATAATGGAATCAGAGATTTAGCTTCAACATCTTCAAAGACCATATGAGGAGTATTGGCCGCTATAAGACCGAAATCGGCTCCTGCCCGGTACAAGGATTGAAGGGCAGCCAACAGCTTGGTTGTTAGCTGCCCCCAGTTGCCCAGTTCCATCATCTGGCGACATTCTTCCAGGTTCAGACTGTATATGATAATCTCGGGATAGTTTGCCCCCAAATCCTTGTTTTCATGGCAGAGGTCAATGAGAACGCGATAATAATACAGAGTTGCTTCAGGCCCCAACCCTCCAACAATACCTATTTTCTTCACTTATCCTTTTCTCGCCCAACTAAATTTGAAAGCCAATGTCAGGACTGTGGAGAATAAGCAATGCACTCCATTTCAGTAAGCATACTGGGAACTACCAGACCGGTTACAGCGGTGGAGCGGGCAGGCTGGTCTTTGGGGAAGTAGCTCTGATATACTGCGTTCATCCTGGCAAAATCAGCCACATTACCCAAAAAGACGGTTACTTTGACCACATCATCCAGAGAGGAACCTGCCGTCTCTAAGACTTGCTTCATATTCTCCAAGCACTGTCTGGTCTGAGCCTCTATCCCCTTAATTGGCTTACCTGTCTTAGGGTCTGCAAATCCCCCCTGGCCTGAAACAAAGATGTAGTCACCAGCCCTTATAGCTGGTGAAAAGGGCATCTTAGGCGCATTAGGTACATTGATAACCTGTTTAGTCATAATAGAAATCCTCCTTTCTGTTCAAACTGTAGAGTAAATGGTGGGTATGGCAAACTCATTGTGACCCAGAATTTCAGCCCTGGTTAATTTACCTGAGGCTGCGTCAATAATCTCTTTGAATATTCGCTCACCAACACTTTGAATTGATTCCTTACCATCCAATATTACTCCGGCATTTATATCCATGTTCTCCCTCATGTTCTGATAAAGGACATTATTGGATGACACCTTTATTACCGGAGTAACAGGAGCCCCTATTGGTGTTCCTCGCCCGGTAGTAAATACAATCACCTGAGCCCCAGCTGCTATCATGCCGGTATCAGAGGCAATGTCATGAGCCGGCCCATCCATTATCACCAGTCCTTTCTGCAACGGCTTTTCAGCATATTCAACTACCTGCATAACAGCTGAAGTGCCACCTTTACGGATAGCACCCAGTGATTTCTCTTCAAGAGTGGTTAGTCCACCCTCTATATTGCCCGGTGAGGGCTCAGACCCGAGGACGTTAAAACCTGCTGACTTCATATTAGCCTCAGTAGCCGCGGTTATCTCCCAGATACGTTTCCCAACTTCATCATTTACGGCTCTCCGAGCCAAGACATGCTCTGCCCCCAGCATCTCAGGGGTTTCTGAAATTATTACCGTGCCCCCGGCAGCCACCAGTAAATCACTGGCAGCTCCCAATGATGGATTAGCCGTAAGTCCTGACAGGGTATCTGAGCCGCCACAATGGGTGCCTAGAATAAGCTCAAAAGCATCAACCGGTTGGCGCTTGGCAATGGCTGCCTCTTCACAAAGCTTCCTGGCTAACTCACTTCCCTTAGTGATAGCTTTAGTGGTGCCTCCCACTGCCTGTATGCTAACAGTTTCCAGCCTCTGACCAGTCTTATGTAGCTCTTCAGTAATTAATTCAGGGGTAAGTAATTCACAACCAAGTCCAACTAACAAAACACCAGCTACATTAGGGCTGCCACAAAAGCCAGCCATAGTGCGAACCATATACTCCCTTTCTTCACCAAGATGGCCACAGCCATGAGGATGGGCAACAGCAACAGTACCCGGCACCTCCCTACTTATCATCTGAGCTACAGTAGAGGCACAAACCGTTGTAGGGAAGACCAATACATGATTCCGGACACCGATACTTCCATTACTTCGCCGATATCCCTGAAACTTCATTACTTATCTTCCTTCCCTTTCAGACCTTTAACATTGTGGATATGGGTGTGCTCACCTTTCATAATCTTGCTTGTTGCCAAACCCACCACCTCACCGTATTTCATTATTGGCTCTCCCGGCTCAATATCCTTCAGGGCAAACTTGTGTCCAAAGGGAATCGCTTGGGATAAGGTAACATCAACAGTATAATCCTCCGTCTCAACCCGGATGGAACTCCCTTGCTCAAGCTGGCACAATGCCGTGGCTACATTATCCTTCCTGTCGATAACAATCACACCTTGTGGCATCAGTTATTCCCCCCCGCTAGTTGCAGTTTATAGCTCTTCACCAAACTCACTCTACTATAGCTCTAACCTTAATCTACGTCAATGCCATAAGTTAAACCTATTGAATCTTGACTGTACCCCGCCAGTGATTTATAGTTCCCATTAACAAGAGGTGCCAGAGTTGGTGAGGGTAGACTAATTTTGTTCCTCTCAAGTATAATAGAGAATCCTTAGAATAGCGGGAGGAGGTAAGAATTAATGGCTAAAAAGAGGGCTGGTGGTTATAACGGCAAAATCCTGAGAGTGAACTTGTCTGACAATCATATATCCGTAGAAACAACCGATGAATCATTCTGCCGGAAATATTTAGGTGGTGCCGGTTTTGTTGCCTACTTTCTCTGGAAAGAATTAGGGCAAGGAATAGACCCTTTAGGTTCTGATAACAAAATGGTCTTTGCCTTGGGACCGGCGACAGGGATTCGCTTACCGGGAAGTGGGCGTAACTGTGTCGGCGCCAAATCCCCCCTGACCGGAGGCATTGCCAAATCAGAGGTTGGCGGATTCTGGGGTGCCGAACTCAAACGGGCTGGCTATGATGCCATTATTGTTGAGGGCAAAGCTGAGAGACCAGTCTACCTCTGGGTGCACGATGGGAAAGTAGAGATAAAGGATGCTACCCACCTCTGGGGAAAGAAGACAAAAGAGACACAGCAAACGATTAGGGCTGAGCTAGGTGACAGCCTAATACGAGTGGCCTCAATTGGGCCAGCCGGGGAAAAGCTGGTACGTTATGCCTGCATTATGAATGGTCTCTATGATGCCGCCGGCAGAGGGGGCTTAGGAGCCGTAATGGGCTCCAAGAATCTTAAAGCAATGGCTGTTAGGGGGCACAAAGCACCCCCAATAGCTGACCCTGAGGGCGTCAAGGAATTAAGGGGGTGGCTGTTAGCCAACATGCACCTGGTCCGTGACTTTCGTGAATTTGGCACTGGCGCCGCTATGAAGGGCTTCGAGATTACCGGAAACCTACCAGTACGAAATTTCCGTGACGGGCTATTTCCTGAGGTAAAGATGATAGATGCCAAGAGGGTGAAGAATACTATCAGGGTCAGGATGGAAGGTTGTTTTGCCTGTCCGGTGCGCTGCAAAAAGGTGGTTAAATTTCAAGAGCCATATCCGGTAGACCCAGCCTACGGAGGACCGGAATATGAAACCTTAGCCGCGCTGGGGTCCAACTGCAGCATTGATAACCTCAAAGCCATTGCGAAGGGCAGCGAGCTTTGTAATGCCTATTCATTAGACACAATCTCAACTGGTGCCGTCATTGCCTTTGCTATGGAGTGCTTTGAGAACGGGCTACTCAGTATCAAGGACACCAACGGCATTGAACTGAGATTTGGCAATGATGAAGCCATGCTGAAAATCATTGAATTGATTGCCAGGCGTGAAGGCATTGGTGACCTGCTGGCTGAGGGCACCGCTCAGGCCGCTCAAAGAATCGGCAAAGGGGCAGAGGAGCTTGCCATGGAGGTTAAAGGGCTGGAAGCAGGGATGCATGAACCACGATTCAAAACAGGACTGGGGCTTGGTTTTATGGTTAATCCTCATGGTGCCGACCACTGCTGTAACCTGCATGACCCCATGTATGCCACCAAGGAACAGTTAAAAGAGCTAAACCCCTTAGGGATACTTGAACCTATTCCCCCTGATGATATTGGACCTCGTAAGGTAGCTCTATTTAAAGTCCGACAGCTCAGACAGATTGTATTTGATTGCCTAGTACTTTGTCAGTTCTTGCCCTATAATTACGAGCAAGTTGCTGATGTGACGGCAGCAGTTACCGGATGGAATACCGGCATAATGGAGCAACTGAGGGTAGCTGAGAGAATTTTGACTATGATGAGGTTATTTAATATCCGTGAGGGATTCACTGCTGCTGATGATAAACTGCCGCAGCGTTTTTTCCAACCTAAAACCAACGGGGCTCTAGCTGACAAGCCTCTTGACCCGGCAAAACTGGAGCGGGCAAAGAGCTACTACTATTCTCTGATGGCTTGGGATACCCATACTGGAATACCCACACCAGAAAAACTAGAAGAGCTGGGTATCTCATGAGCGAGGCTCAATACGACAAACATTAGGAATTACCAAAAGAGAGAGTGCCAGGATGAATAAATTTCTTGATGTGGCTAAAAGGGCAGCTTTCCAGGCCGGTAAATTCTTGTTAAGCAATCTGGAAACAACAAGAGAGATTGGCTATAAAGGGGAAGGGCATAAGAACCCATTCTCACAGGTAGATAGGGAAGCTGAAGACCTTATCCTTGATATCATCAGTAATACCTTTCCTGACCATAACCTTATCTCTGAAGAAAGCGGGGGGAAAGGCACCTCCTCTGACTATACATGGGTCATTGACCCCTTGGATGGAACGATAAACTTTATCCACAAATACCGCCATTTTGGAGTCTGTATAGCCTTGCTACATCGTGAGGAGATAATTCTAGGAGTGGTCTACAATCCTGTCATAGACGAGATGTTTACCGCAGCAAAGGGTGATGGTGCTTACCTCAATGATAGGAGAATACAGGTCTCAAAAACGGTAAGGTTGGACGAAAGTCTCTTAGCCATGGGGTTTCCTTATGACCGTAATTCGGAAGCCTTTAGTACGAGTGTGAGAAACTTTGTCCGCCTGGTGAGAGATAGCCAGGCGGTGAGGCGTAATGGCTCAACAGGACTGGCTCTGTGCAATATCGCCTGTGGTAGATATGATGGATTTTGCGTAGTGGGAAACGAATTATGGGATTATGCTGCCGGAACCCTCATTGTTGCTGAAGCCGGGGGTAAAGTTACCGATTTCAAGGGAGATTTGTTCCGTGTCAACAACGATAGGAACGAAGTGTTAGCCACAAATGGCAAGATTCACCAGCTCATGTTGAAATATTTTCAAGATGACTAAGCAGCCTGAATAGGTGCTCCTTAGCTCTTTCCACTAGACATCTAAATCAACAACTGTACTGTTATCCCTTATAGCTCGCCCTGCATCAGTGTCTCAGTATCCTGGACACCCTGGATACCACGAACCTCGCTGACAACCAACTTGGATAGCTCAAAGAGAGTCTTAGCTTCAGCTATAGCTATCAGGTCCCAACGTCCAAAAACGAGGTTAACTTCCAAAACTCCAGGAGTGGCACGAATCTGGGATATAGCACTGGATTCAAGCCCGGGAACCAATCTGATGAGAAGATATCCCTTAACCATTAGTTGACATTATATTCATTATTGGCTTTATTAGCAAGTACTGGAATCTTCAAGCCTAGAACAGACTAGCCACAAGGTCCCTTCTTTTTACAAGGTCCAAGCTACCTCTCACCGTGCCTGGCATAGGCTAAAACAGCGCAAAATAGGTCAGCTGAAGCAAAGGGATACCCCAAAAGGGTATCCCTTTTTAATTGTCAAAATTTGTTTACGAAATATTTACAAATTCCCCGTGAATTTTTATGCCTTGTTTCTCATCTTAGTCTTACGCTGAATAAGCAAGATGAGAAGAAAAGCAACTAGGTTAATACCTCCCCTCAGCGTCATCCTGGTCTTTGCCTTAATTCTGGGACAAGCAAGCTATGCTTTCGCAAAACCAGCAGCCCATGCCCAGAAAGTAGAGGTATTGGTATCCTTCACTGAAAAGCCAGGTTCTGCCGAAGAGACACTGATACATAACAATGGCGGCAAGGTGAAACGAACCTATCATCTTGTTCCCACTATTGCCGCTTCTATTCCAAAAGGCAAGATTGACTCACTGCGTCGCAACCCCAAAGTGGTTTGTATTGAGAAAGACATTGTGGTGCAGGTTACTGAGGTGAAACTCCCTTGGGGTGTTGACCGAATAGATGCTGAAGTAGTGCATAGCCAAAACAAGGGACAAGGCGTCAGAGTTGCCATCCTTGACACCGGTATTGACCTTGACCACCCTGACCTCCGGGTAGTCGGTGATACCAGCTTTGTCTATGAGACTGTTAATGGAGATGACGATAACGGACATGGAACCAGGGTTGCCGGTATTGTTGCCGCGTTGGACAACGACATTGGAGTAATCGGTGTTGCCCCTGAGGCAGAACTCTACGCAGTCAAGGTTTTGAACAGTAGAGGCTCAGGCAGATGCAGTGACATACTAAGTGGTATTGAATGGGCAATTGACCATGATATGCAGGTAGTCAACATGAGCTTCGCTACCTCTCTAAACCTGCCCCAGGCAATACGAACAGCTCTGGAGAAGGCATACCAGGCAGGAATCGTCCTTGTAGCTGGAGCCGGCAACACCGGCACTGATAGTGGTGAGGGCAATAATATATGCGCTCCAGCTCGATATGCACCAGTTATTGCTGTAGGGGCTACTGATGAGCTCGATAACCGGTGTAGCTTCTCCAGTACTGGTGATACCTTGGAACTGACAGCACCTGGGGTCAATATCTACTCAACTACCTCGGGTGGTGGTTATGCTAATGTTACCGGCACATCAGCGTCATCACCCCATGTTACTGGAGCGGCCGCCTTGCTGATTGCTTCCGGGGTTACCTCCAATGCTGAGGTAAGGCAAATCTTTCAAGGAACAGCAGTAGATTTGGGACCTTCAGAGTGGGATAGCTGTTACGGATATGGCCTGGTGAATGCTGCTCAGGCAGTGAATGCAGAAGGGAACAACAAGCCTCAGGACAAAATGCCTCCCACCACGACAATTAAACTCAGCGGTCTGCAAGGTAATGGTGGCTGGTATCGCTCAGATGTGAAGGTAGAACTCACCGCTGTAGACCATCTTGGTGGTTCTGGAGTCACTGAGACCCAGTATAGCTTGGACAGTGGCAAGACATGGCAGAGCTACCAAGAGCCGTTCACCATAACCCGTGAGGGGATAAACGTCATCCAGGCCAGGTCCCAGGACAATGCTGGCAATGTGGAAGCATTACCAGCATACAGTGAGGTCAAAATCGATAAGACAGGACCCAGAGTAAACATATCAGCTGACCCAAGCCTTATCTGGCCGGCAAACCATAAACAGTTGATGGTTGAGGTATTAGTTACTGGCTCAGCAGATGACGAGTTCTCAGGATTAAACTCAGTTTGGCTGGCAGTAAAGGATGAGTATGGCAAGGTTGAGCCTGCCATCGGGCCGTATTTAGAAGCACTGATTCAGCTGGAGGCATGGAGGGATAGCCATGATTTTGATGGTCGAGTTTACATTATCAGCATCATGGCTAGTGATTGTGCTGGAAATAAGGCCGTAGGGGAAACGAGGGTAACTGTTCCTCATGACCGCGGCAAAAGGGAGGTAAATAGTGAAAAATCTAACTAAAAGAACTCAGGTGCTACGAGTATTTACCTAGTTATCCAAGTACTTGTCAAGTGCCATAGGAAGAGAGGAATAAGATGGACAACCAAATCAAAGTTCTCTTGATTGATGACCAAGAACTCTTCCGCCACGGGTTAAGGCACATATTAGAGCCAGAGAAGGACATAGAAGTCGTAGGCGAGTGCACCAGTGCTGAAGAAGCTTTTTCCCAACTGGGAGTGCTCTATCCAGACATCATGCTTATGGACATCCATATGCCAGGGACAGACGGGATTGAGGCCACCCGACGTCTGAAAGGAAGTGGGCTAGCTTGTCATCCCGATATCATCATATTGGCTGACTCTGCTGACTATCAGGGTAGGGCACTGGAAGCTGGGGCTGCCGGCTATCTTCTTAAAGACGTAAAGAGTGTCGAGCTTGTCCAGACCATCAGGCGGGTTTATAGGAACAATCACCCAATGGAGGAACGTCGTCGCTCTGCTGAGAAGGTTGAGCTGGTTATACCTCTGCCCCATAGTGCTGCCCGGTTATCGAGGTTTATTGACCAAGTAGAGAAGACACTTGATGCCAGTATCCTGCAAACGGTGGGCTCCTGGGACTGGGGTACTGCTATCACGCTCCTGCTAGAGGCCATCCCACTGGCGGATGTCTTGGATAAGATAAGGAGTATGCCTGATGTGGAAAAGGTTGAAGATGCCATAAAAGTAGAGGAGGAGCTACCGGTAAAAAGTGGCTTGTCTGGCCTCCCCAGGAAATTGAGGACTCTACCAAGACCCAAGAAAAGAATCCGGATAACCCTGAGTCAGACTGGCTTGGTGAGGCAGAGACCACAGTCCGCTCTACACGAGGCACAAAGGGAGAGAGTAAGGATACCAAGGCCATAACTATGAAGAATGGTACACCGGCAACTCAAGGTGTGCGTCCCGTATGTGGGACTAAGATGTTTAGAATAGGAAAAAGTTAAAGCTTTTATTGCGAGTATCAGGATTAGCAGAAAGGCTAGGTATCTGTGTGAATAGATATGCAGCCTTTTTGCTACCCACCACACAAAATGGTGTTTGGTTACCTGACAGCTCTTCTATAGCTATGGCATTTTTGTTTAACATTTGGTGGCTATATTAACTTGCCGAGGGCAATCTCAGGGGTAACCACAGGCACCTCTCACTATAACCCTTATTATTCTCCATCAGTGGGTTTATAAACTAGCATGGCTGGTAATGGAATCCTCAGTCTGATTGCTCCAGGCACAGGACATTCATAGATACAGCAATCAAAGTGGACACACTCTCTGGGATAGGTAACAACTGGAACTTCCCCTTCCTTTGACCCATAGAAAACATCCTCAGTGCAAACGTCAACGCACCTACCACAACCAGTACATTTATTGGCATCTATTATAGGCGGCATAGCTATCCTCCTTACCGACCTATTTCTCTCCACTGGATAACTGGCTTACCATCTATATCCTGGACGGTATGAAACTGATTCAATAGCGGATTAGTAAATGGATAATCGGGGCGATTGTGCAATGCCCTTGTCTCCTTCCTGTCAGAGGCCATAAGAAATGCAAGCTCTCCTATATCGAGCAAATTAAGTACCTCCAGGCACCGTCCCAGCTCATGCGGGTTTCTGGCAATCATTGTAGTATACGCCTTCTCTTTCAACCTGTGTAGATGGCTAAGACCCTGCTTCAGCAAAGCTTCATTGCGAACAGACCCAACGTAGTCATACATTACTTGCTGTAGAGCAATATTGGCCTCCTCCCAGTCAGGCCCTTCCTCTCGACCATGTAGCTGGTTGATTAACTGTTTCTTTTCCTCAATCTTTGCCCTGCCTCTCTCCACATCAGGAGCTTCTGCTTCCTGGGCATACTTAGCAGCATTCTCTCCACCAACCCAGCCAAAGGTTGCTGCCGCAGATATATCACCAAATGCCTCATCGCCAGCAGCATATAACCCTTTTAGCGTGGTTTCAGCTTGGGCGTTAGCCACTATTTGTCCCCCAAGACGCATGGGATAGGTGGCGAATTCGATAGGGTTCTTTCTGAGATCCATACCCTCTTCCTGCATATGGTTCAGCAGGGCTACCATTCCTTCGTGTTTCATCCAGTAGGTCATATATTCGTGGTCTTCCTCTGTCATACCTGTGCAATCCATATAAAGGGGTCCCTTGCCCGACTGTGTGTATTGTTCAGCTACAAGTTTATTTACTTCCATTATCATATCACCATACTTCCGGTCAGGTTTGGAAGCGAAAGTGCCTACCGGCTTACCCTGCGGGTCTCTGAGAACGCCTATCCATGTTGCCTGTCCAAACCTAGTGAGATACTTGGGGCCAATGTGGCGCTCTGGCATTTCCACATTCTGTAGTTGAGCCCCTGCCCGGTAAGCCATAGCTCGCCCGTCACCAGTCTGGACACCTCCGTGAGGGTCATTGAACATCCAGCCTGGGGTTAGGCTCGGATATAGTCTGGAGCACTTGCCAGTGCCCAAAATGACAGCCTTAGCCTGGAACACTATCACTTTGTTTTCTCTGGTATGAGCGCCAATGGCTCCAATGACACCATTAGCATCACAGAGCAGCTCGAAGACCATTACCCTGTTCATTATCTCTGCCCCTCTGTCAAGGGCCTGATTAACCAGGACTCTCTTCTGCATCTGACCAGCATACTTTATGTGGGTCATGGCATGCCCAGGGAAAGAGTGCCCAGCAAATTCCCATTGTCCTTTATATTTCATGGGAATACCCCAGTTATCCCATAGCTTTACTATATCAAAGGCCTTGGCAAACTGGGCACGGAAGATGTCCCGGCTGAGGAGAGTCTCACCCTTTGCCGTTCGCAGCAGCTCATTAATCCAGGCCTCCATATCTATGCCATGGACTTCGGGTATATAGGTCTCGAAATGGTCGTTACCAGCCCGCCCCCGTCCGCTGTGTAGAGCGTTACCCTTCTCAGCGACAATGACCTTTGCCCCGAGTTCACTTGCCCGTATAGCCGCCATTAAGCCAGCTATGCCTCCGCCTACACACAAAACATCAGCTTTCACCATTTCTTCTTCCATGGAATCTCTCCTTCGTTACTGAATAACCTTATATTGGTGAGCTGCCTATCCCAGTATCTATATTACCCCTTATTACCAAGTAACCCCTCACTGCACCACAACTTGCCCACTCCTATTCCCGTCGCAATCACGCTGCCTTACCTGTGCTTGCCTAAATGGGTAAACGGAAAAGTTTTCTGGCGTTGTCTTCAAATATCTGCTTCTTCTCAGCGTCCGTTATATCCATTTCTTCTATGGAGCGGATTGTCTCCCGGACTAGCCTGTAGCCAGCTTGACTGTCAAAAGGCATATCGGTGGCAAATAGCAGGTGGTCGGCGCCACAGAAAGCATAGGCGCACATCAGTGAAGGTGTGTTTCCGTATACGGCAGTATCATTGTAGAACAAGCGGAAGTAGTCAAGTATCTTCTTGGTGAGGTGATACTCATATCTATAACCCATGCGCATTTCGTTAAACTCGTCCAGCAAACTAATCCTAGTGACAAGATAGGGCACTGTTCCACCGGCATGATGGGTTACAAACTTAAGGTTAGGGTATTTCTCGAGTACACCACTACACACTAGGCGCATCATAGCTATTGATGTGGCGTGAGGCCAACCAAGCCTGGTCCATATCAGGTATTTCGAACTTTCCTCACCTTCATAGTCCGGCGCTGTTGCCTCTCTTACGGGATGAATCAAAATTGGGAGGTCGTAGTAAGCCATCT
>Ga0209978_10000615_pt1 | contig 13811 bp, 13 predicted proteins | sample BentaG_FD_182805 | JGI IMG/M metagenome (GOLD analysis project Ga0209978, IMG submission 182805) | Deep subsurface microbial communities from South Atlantic Ocean to uncover new lineages of life (NeLLi) - Benguela_00093 metaG (SPAdes)... | ecosystem: Environmental > Aquatic > Marine > Oceanic >...
CTCGACCATCTCAATCATGAAGGTACTTTTGCCCTGAGCCAGGTTGTCGAATGCACCCACCCGGGTGAATATCCGATCTACAAGCCCAATAGTCGCCTCACGGGTGGGGACGAAACTGCCAATCTGGGCCAGCATGACAATCAAGGCCACCTGCCTGAGATAGGTCGATTTACCGGCCATATTCGGTCCTGTGACGATTATCAACTGGTTTTCGCCACCATCCAGCCTCACATCGTTTGGGACAAATCGCTCGCCCAGATCCGAGGTTTCGATCACCGGGTGGCGTCCATCGATGATGACGATTTCATCCCCTTCATTGACGATGGGCATCACATAGTCTAAGCGATCCGCGACCTCGGCCAGTGAAATGAGGGCATCCAACGTCGCTATGGCAGAGGCCGTGCGCTGTACCCGATGTGTCTGGGCAGATATCCCTTGGCGCACTTCTTGGAACAGGTCATATTCAAGGCGGTTGATCCTCTCCTCCGCGCTGAGGATCTTGGATTCGTATTCCTTTAACTGTGGGGTGATGAACCTTTCAGCATTGCTTAAGGTCTGTTTCCTTATATAGTAGTCGGGGACCAGGCTCAAATTGCTCTTGGTTACTTCAACATAATAACCGAAAACCTGGTTAAATCGAACTTTCAAGGAGTTAATCCCCGTCTTGGCCTTCTCCTCGGCTTCGAGCTGGGCGATCCACCGTTTCCCATCGCGTTTGACGGACCTCAACTCATCCAATTCCGGGTGGTATCCATCCTTGATCATTCCCCCTTCCCTTAGGCTGAACGGAGGGTCGTCGACGATGGATCGGCGAATGAGTTGGGCCACATCGGCTAAGACATCCATTTCCCCTTCAATCTCGGCCAAAATCCCTCCCTCCATTTCCTTCATCAGATCTTTGATCCGGGGAAAGGAGTCTATGGACCTTATTAATCCTACGAGATCCCTGGCATTGGCGCTCCCCATGGATATCCTGCTGATGAGCCGTTCAAGGTCAAAAACCTGCCTGAGACATTCCCTGAGCTCTCTCCTCTCGATCTTCTTCTGCTTCAACTCGGAAACGCCCTCCAAACGGGCCCGAATTCGGTTCAGATCCAACAGCGGATAGTTCACCCACGTCCGCAGCCTCCTCCCTCCCATGGGGGTCATGGTTTCATCGAGAAGGCCGAGCAGTGATCCCTTCTTCTGCCACCCCATAACGGTCCGAGTGAGTTCAAGGTTTCTCTTTGTCGCCTCATCCAAGATCATGTAGTCTCCCACGCGATAGGGGAGCATCGAGTGGATATGCTCCAGGTTTATCCTTTGATTTTCCGTCACGTAGGAGAGGATGGCTCCTGCCGCCGAGATGGCGCTGGGGATATCATTCTTGAATAGATTTGTCGATACGTCCCCCTCTAATTGGCCTTTGATCAGGGCCTCGGCGTGCTCGAAACCATATGCAGAGTCGGGAAGGTAATTGAACAGTGCCGTTTTGAAGGTATCCCTGAGCCGATTGTGCCACCGGGTCGACCTAAAGCCTTCGGGGATAAGGATTTCCTTTGGCTCATTTCGAATGGCCTCTTCCAGCACGATATCGAAATTGGCGACCTGACATATTTTGAACTCCCCCGTAGAGAGGTCTAGGAAGCCCAGGCCAAATCCGTTGCCCCCCTGGGCGAGGCCCATAAGAAAATTATTCTCCTTTGCCTCCAAGGTCTCGGGGTCATCGATCAGGCCCGGGCTGAGGACCCTGACGACCTCCCTCTTGACGAGACCCTTAGCCCCCTTGGGATCTTCCACCTGTTCACAGATGGCCACTTTATAGCCCTTTCGGATCAATTTCGAAATGTAAGGCTGTGAAGAATGCCAAGGAACCCCGCAGAGGGGAACGCTACCCTCTTGCCCCCTGTCCCTTGAGGTGAGGGCTATCTCCAATTCCCTCGAGGCGATCTCTGCATCCTCGAAGAACATCTCGTAAAAGTCTCCCATTCTAAAAAAGAGGATAGCATCGGGATACTCCGACTTAATGCGCAAATATTGCCTCAACATGGGGGTTATCTTCTTCACCTTTACTCAACCCCAACGAAATGGAGCGATCAAGCTTTACTTTTCATAAAGTAACAAAATATCCAGGCAAAGTAAAACGAAAAGGATCTTGTCCCTGAGCGTAATCTGCTGGAGAAGTGGGGTACCCATCGAGGGTGAGCAGAGCTTGTCCTGGGCGGAGCCGAACGGAAGGGGGAGGCCAGCCCCTGGTTTTTCCTCGACCTCCAACCTCTCAACCTTGACCTGCTGAGGGGTAACAAACCCCGAAGCATAGAGCGAAGGGGCAAGGGCGTTCTCTAGAAACTCTGGAAACTCCAGATCTTGTCAACTTGAAGGGATTTCTGTAATGTTATTCTATCCCATTCCCTATTGTATCCGACCGTAAGGAGCAGGAGAGGAGGTTTGGGGTGAAATTCCATAAATCCATTTCCGTTTTCACGGTTTTTCTCCCAGCCATGGTGATGATTTGGGGGTGTGCCGTAAACCCGGTCACCCAGAAGCGGGAGATTATGATTTATAGCGATGCTGATGAAGTTGAAATGGGGAGAAAAGCCCATGCTGAAGTACTCCGACAATATGGAAAGTACGAGGATCCAAGCCTTCAGCGCTACGCCGACAACATCGGACAGAGCCTTGCCAAGATATCTCACCGGCCCAACATCCAATATCAATACATGGTGGTCGATAAGCCCTTTATCAACGCCTTTGCCCTTCCGGGTGGCTTCGTGTATATCACGAGAGGAATGCTGACCCATCTCAATAGTGAAGCCGAACTGGCGGGAGTCCTGGGACATGAGACGGGACATATCACGGCCAGACATGGTGTGAAGAGGCTTCAGAAGGCAATGGCCTCCCAGCTCATCCTGGCGGGAGTTGCCATAGCCACAGAATCCGGGGGAATCGTTCAGGGAAGCAGCATCCTACTGACGGCTGCGCTCCAGACTTACAGTCGCAGGGACGAGCACCAGGCCGATGAGCTCGGAGGCCTGTATGCCTTTAAGGTTGGATATGATCCCACAAAGAGCATGGGATTTCTCAAGACCCTCAAGAAGATGGACAAGGAGACTCCCAGCGCCGTTGAGGTCATCTTCAGAACCCACCCCCTAACCGAGGATCGAATCGAGCGGGTAGATGCCCAATCCCTAGAGCTCGCTCGACAGGGCCGAGGAAGGGATTTTAAAATCCGCTCCGATGAGTATATTTCCCAGTTGGACGGCTTGGTCTTCGGCCCCGGGGAAAAAGATGGGGTAATTCAGGAGAACCTCTACCGGAATAGATTCTATCGGTTTTCCGTCTCCGCCCCCAGTGGTTGGAAGATCGAACGAGGGGATGCTGGGGGCTCTTTAATGATGAAACACCCCACAAGGGATTTTTACTGCCAGACGCTGGTTTCCGAGATGGAGGCGGAGATGACTCCAGGACGATTTGCCCAATCCTTCGAGACCAAATCCGGGCTCAAGAGGGTCTCCGACAGCAAAATGACGATCAGTGGATCGGATGCCCTCGTTGCCCTCTACTATCCCAGATCCAGCGATGGGGTTTCCTTGGCCGTCGAAATTGCATACGTGGTGAGGGGAAAAACGGGTTTTATCATCGCCGGGATTACTCAGGCCCCGTATTTCGATCAAGCCAAGCCCTTTTTCAGAAAGGTCATGAGCAGCCTCCGATTCCTCACCCGTGCCGAGGCGGAAAGGATTCCCCTTTATCGGCTGAAGGTTTATACCGTTCGAAAGGGGGACACGTTCCGTTCCATCTCGAAGCGATTCTACGGGACACCTGAGAAGGCCCGGGAGATCTTGGACTTTAACGGGATGACCGATGAGTCGTCTTTGCGGCCCGGCAGGAAATTGAAGATAAAACCCGTGATAAAGGAGGAATAGTGGACCCTTCAGGGGTAGAGGTTGGGAACTTCGAGCCCCATCTTCTCCGGGAAGGCGCACATGATATTCATATTCTGAATGGCCTGCCCGGAGGCCCCTCTCATGAGATTGTCGATGGCGGATATTGCGATGAGCTTTCCCCCCTGGTGGTCAACTTTTAAACCGATGTCGCAGAAATTCGATCCCCTCACATCCAATGTATTGGGGAATTTTCCCAAGGGGCAGACCCGAACGAAGGGTTCCTCCCGGTAAAAATCCTCAACCCATTTCAAAACGGTCTCGGTGCCTTCCTCCTGCGCGAGGTCACAATATATAGTCGTCAAGATCCCTCGGCTCATGGGAATGAGATGTGGTGTGAAGATGACCGAAACGTAATGCCCGGCGAGACCGCTTAGCTCTTGTTCGATTTCGGGGCAGTGCCGATGTTCAAGGACCTTATATGCCTTCACCCCCTCATTTACCTCGCAAAAGTGGGTGTCAAGGGAAAGCTCCCTGCCGGCACCACTGACACCTGATTTAGAGTCGATAATGATCCCCCCGTGTTTAATGACTTCTCGTTTGATCAAGGGAATTAAGGGAAGAAGCGCCCCTATTGGGTAGCAGCCCGGGTTTCCCACGATCTGGGCCCCTTTAATACGGTCACGGTATAGCTCGGGGAGGCCGTAGACCGCATCCTCCAGCAATTCCGGACAGGTATGGGGCTGATAGTGTCTCTCGTAAACGTGGGGATCTCGAAATCGAAAGTCAGCGCTGAGATCGATGACCCTCCTTCCCCTCTGATGAAATCCAGGGACGACCTCCATAGCTGTTTTATGGGGGACTGCTGTGAAGATGAAATCCGCTTCTTCAGCCACTTCTTCTACGGAGGGAGCCCGAAGTCGAGATTCTATTCGGCCTCTCAGTGAAGGAAAGACCTCGCTGATGGGATCGCCCGCGTATTGCCGCGAAGTGAGAATGGAGATCTCCACCTCGGGATGGCCGATCAAAAGCCTGGTCAATTCAAATCCCGTATATCCCGTGGATCCGAATATCGCCACTCTCAGCATATCTTTTTCCCTTAATGCTAAAAGTACTCATAGAAACGAAAAGGGACGTTACTCACCCAAAAAAGGGGAATAACCTCCCTTCCGCATGATGTTTCTCGGTTTACCTCTTCGAGTATTGATAGCTGGCCCTGGCCCCCCTTTTTCCGTACTTCTTTCGTTCCTTAATCCTCGAATCTCGGGTGAGAAAACCGTCCTTTTTCAATATATCCCTGAGGTTACCATCATATTGGAGAAGGGCCTTAGCTATCCCGTGCTTGATGGCATCGGCCTGCCCTGACATGCCCCCTCCCGTCACATTTGCAAGCAGATCGAACTGATTCTGAGTTCCCGTCAGCTCGAAGGGTTGCTGAATAACCATTTTGGCAGTTTCCCTTCCAAAGTAGTGATCTACCGGCTTCTTGTTGATCACTGCGCTACCTTCCCCTGGCTTTAGCCAAACCCTGGCAATAGAAGTTTTCCTCTTTCCCGTGCCATAGTAACTCTTTACAGCCATAGCGACCCCCGTGTGAAATTCAGATCTCGATGGGTTTTGGTTGTTGCGCTTGATGGGGATGCCCACCACCCGCATAAACCTTAAGTTTCTTAAAGAGCTTTCTTCCCAATCTATTCTTCGGAAGCATCCCCTTGACTGCGAATCGAATGAGGTCTTCGGGCCTTTTGGCCTTCAAATTATCCGCTGTAATTGACTTAATACCCCCTGGATAGCCGCTGTGACGATAATAGACCTTATCCTTCCACTTATTCCCCGTTAGGTTCACCTTATCCGCATTAATTACTATGATGTAGTCACCGGTGTCCACGTGAGGCGTGAATTCAGGTTTGTTCTTTCCCCGAAGAATCTTGGCGAGTTCCGAGGCAAGGCGGCCCAAGACCTTATTCTCGGCATCAACTAAATACCAATTCCTTTGGACGTTTTCCTTTTTGGCCATGAAGGTGCGCATTCTACTCAATATCCCCTATAAAATCAAAAAATTTATATCATGCGAACTAAATTGTCAAGGGAGGTAGTGTTTTTTGAAGGTTCCGGAGTTCCCAGGGAATACCGTTGTCGCTGAGCGTACGTTTTCTTTATTTCCTCTCCTGCCAGGTCAAGATGATGGGGCTTGCGACGAAGATGGATGAATATGTCCCCGCCAAGACGCCCACAATCAATGCAAAGGCGAAGTTGTGAATAACTCCGCCCCCAAAGATGAACAAAATCACCACCACGATTAACGTGGTGAGAGAGGTCAAGATCGTACGGCCAAGGGTCTCATTAATGCTGGAATTTATTACCTTGGCAAAGGGCTCTCTGCTCATTTTTCTCCGATTCTCCCTTATTCGATCATAGACGACGATTGTATCGTTAAGGGAATATCCGATGATGGTCAGTATGGCGGCGATGATAGGAAGGTTGAACTCCTTGTTGGCAATTGAAAAGGCCCCTATGGTAATCATGACATCATGGGCCAAGGCGATGATGGCCCCAACCGCATATATGAATTCGAAGCGCCAGGTGACGTAGATCAAGATTCCGATCAATGCGTAGACAATTGCCAAGATCCCCTTCCTCCTCAAATCCTTTCCAACCTTTGGTCCCACCATCTCCGTCCGCCTGACTTCGACCCCATCTTTTCCATAAGCCTCCAGTAAAGTCCGCTCGATTTGACCCGACAAACCCTCCAGATCCGAACCCAATTTTTCAACTCGGATGAGGTACTCGTTCTCCCCCTTTTCTCCGAAGCGTTGGACGAGGCTCCGGTCTAAACCGATGGATGCCAGGTTTTCCTTTATGGTCTCCACTTGGGTCGGTTCCGAGAATTTTACCTGAACCAGGGTTCCCCCGGCAAAATCGATTCCGTAATTGAGCCCACCATGGAGGATGATGGAGATGATGCTCACCCCGATGACGAGACCCGATAGGGCAAAAGCGATCCTTCGAACTCCCAGAAAATTGATTTTGGTTCCCGGTTTAACAAACTCCATGGGATTCTCCCCACTATATGCTGACCTGCCTAAGCATGCGTTTGGCCAGAAGGACTTCGAAGACCACCCGGCTAACAAACAGGGCTGTAAAGAGGCTGGCTACGATTCCGATGCTCAGGGTCACGGCGAAGCCCTTTACCGGTCCCGTTCCGAATTGAAAGAGAACTAGCGCCGCGATTAGGGTAGTGATGTTGGCGTCCATGATGGTCATAAAGGCCTTGGAATATCCTCCATCTATGGCGGCTTTGGGCGTTTTCCCCAACCTCAGCTCCTCCCTGATCCTTTCGAATACGAGAACGTTGGCATCGACGGCCATCCCGATAGTCAGGATGATGCCGGCAATACCGGGGAGGGTTAGGGTCGCCCTTAAACCCGCCAAGGCCCCCATGATGAGAATGAGGTTCAAGATCAGGGCTAAATCGGCGATAGCCCCCGATATCTTGTAATAGGTTACCATGAATAAAACGACCAGAATTCCCCCGATGATGATCGATTTCAAACCCTTATCGATGAGATCCTTTCCCAGTGAGGGCCCTACTGAGCGGTTTTCCAAGATCTTTACGGGAGCTGGAAGGGCTCCTGCCCGGAGGACGATGGCCAAATCACGAGCTTCGTTCAAGGTGAATGCCCCGGTGATTTGGGCGCTTCCTCCCGAAATCCTTTCCTGAATGACCGGAGCGGAATAGACGTTGTTATCCAGGATGATGGCCAGCCTCTTTTTCACGTTCTTGGCCGTGATTCGGTCAAACATCTTAGCGCCCCTTGGATCAAACTCCAGTGCCACATAGGGTTGACTGAAATCATCGAACCTCACCTGGGCGTCCTTGAGGACTTCGCCAGTCATCAAAGTTTTTTTCTTAAGAAGGAATGGCACCTTGCTTACCTTGCCCGTTTCCGGTTCCTCTCGCCTCTGGTAAAGGATCATGTCCCCTTCCGGTACTTTTCCCTTGAGGGCATCTCGGAGACTACGCTCCTCGTCAACGAGCTTAAATTCCAGGAGTGCCGTCCTTCCGATCAATCTAAGGGCCCTTTGGGGATCCTTTATTCCGGGAAGCTGGATCAGTATACGGTCCGAGCCCTGAGGGCTGATATCAGGCTCAGCCACGCCGAATTGGTCAACCCTATTCCGAATCGTCTCAAGGGCTTGTTCTACGGCGTAACGTTTCAGGTAGTCTGCCTGCTTTTTCTTGATTCCCAAAATTACCTTCTGATATTTCCCCTGGCCTTCGGCCGATATCTCTTCGAATATCGGGTAGTTGTTCTCGATGTATTCGTCGAACTTCTCTTTTTCGCCGAGTATTTCTAAGGAGATCTGGTCCCCATTTATCCTCTCAATCCTGGGCACGTAGATTCGTTTCCTCTTCAAATCCTCCTTCAGGTCTCCCTTCATCCTCTCCACATAGCTTTCGACGGCCTTCTGACCCTCGACCTCCAGGACGAGGTGCATCCCCCCTTGAAGGTCTAAACCGAGGTGGATCTTATCCTGGGGCAGAATCTTACCCCAGAACCCGGCCATCTCACCGACCACTGAGGGAGCCAGATATACGAGGGCTACCACCATGATAAAGAGAATCGACAACAACTTCAATTTCAGGTTTCGACTCATCGGTATTCCCGGGAGACTATAAGAGAAACCAAGGCCGTTGAACCTTGGTTACCACACCATATGCCCCCTCAATTCATTCCGAGGGTATCCTTGACCTTTATGTCCGCTGTTTTGGTAATATTTATAACGTAACGAGGGTTAAATTGCAAGGGGAAAACAGCCCTTGGGCCGGCGTTGTAACAACTCTAAGACCTGAAACTCAAGCAATTTGCGATAGCTATGGAATTTTCCCGGTTCCCTTGAGAACTCCGTTGAAATCTCCCTCGTCGTGAGAAATGGCGGAAGCCTTGGAATGGAGAGGTGGGTATCGAATGTTCTATAAATCCGTAGTCTTGAAATTCCTGATGATCTGAGTCAAGCTTGAGTCGGGATATCCCGTGTCATAATAGAAGGTTAGATCGAACTGCTCGGTCAGGTTATTGAAGAAGAAGCTAATTCTATTGTCTTCTTGGATTGCTTCATCCCTCACCGTGAATTCATAGCCGGTATTGCCGTTGGCATTCACGATGGGGGAAATATCCTTCACCAAACTGTGCCCCTCGGCGATCAATCTGTCCCTATTTATCTGAGCCCACTCCAGGACCGTCTTTGTCGTGGGGCCATTGGGTAGCCAATCCGTAATACCCAAGGTCACTTCACCTGTCCCGTTTGCATGCCACGTGGTTCTCTTTTTTCCGGGGACATTGACGGTTTCAAAGTAATACCAGTCGCTTGGGTAGGTTATCGAATACCTGCCATTGGGGTCAATAAACAGGTTGGAAGCCCCAAGGTCAACGACGTAACTGCTGTCGTCATCGTCGCTACATCCCGTTAGGGCTAGGGAAACAAGTAAGATGATGACAAGACCAATTAGTTTTTTCGCTTCCCTGACTTTTCGTGAATAGTTCATTCCACGGAGGTTATAAGCATAAACCATGCCAAATCTGATGAGCTCTAAGTTATTAAATTTTTTAAACTCCCCAGGGACCTCCGCGCCCTCTTTTCAACGTTTTATGAAAATTTTTCATGAATAATGCTTCGATTTTTCACGTGTGGTAATGGAAAATGAGGAGATTCGTCGTCTTTGGCCTAGGATTAGGAGACGAATGCGGACGCCCACGCATGCCATTGCCCCCTGTCGAGTTTTTTCTGAAAATTTTCCGCTATTTGCCCGATGGGCGAGGGCAATTCCATTTAATCATGTGCGGATGGAGGAAATGCTCCGAGGGGCGAACCATAGTGTGAACCGGAGATTTCCCCCATGAGCCAAACCGAGCCGGAGGCAAGGCGATGAGGGGTCGTACATAACGGGCGACTCTCTTTACTTGCCCGTTAACTCTTCAACTTCTTTTTTACCTTCTTCCAGTTCTTTGACTTGTTCTCGATCCTCTCTCAGTAAGAGCGCCTGGAATTCTCCTACATGGGTCTTCTCTTCTTTTGCTATGTCCAAAAGGATCTTCTTAATATTCTCGTTTCCGGTCATGGCCGCCATTTGCTCATAGAGATTTATTGCATCCAACTCGGCTATTATCCCGGCCCTCAGTATTTCCCTGTCCACATCACCTTTTATTACTTTCTCAAGACTTATGGGTATTTGTGATAGCATAGTTCTAACCTCCTCTTATCTATAATATAGCATCTCAAATAGTTTCGCATAATTTAAATAAGGATCAAATCCTAAATCGACTCGGCCGAGCCTTCGACCCGAGCCTTTCGGCAGTGAGCGACTCGACATGAGCTCGTCGACATGTCTCAAGGCCGAACTGCTCAGGCCGAGGGACTCGTCGCGGGCCGAAGCACCAAACTCTAAACAATATCAAATGATCAAAATCCAAAGTTCAAAAAAATTGTATTTCAATGCTTTGTTTTTGTAATTTGATATTTGGATTTTGGATTACTTGGAAAATAAATCCATTTTCATTGTTCGTGGGTGATCAACCGATCATGTAAAATTTGTTTAGGGTTTAGAAATTAGGATTTATAATTTGCCTGTATTCTTTCCTATACGTAAATATTTATGTCGTAACATACAGTTATAAACGACCCCCTGGCCCCTTGGGACTCGCTTGCACCAGGGCAATCTTCCCCCTACAGCTCAATCTTGGTCCCGAGCAGTTCCAGGAACTTCGCCAGCCATTCCGGGTGGGCCGGCCAGGCAGGCGCGGTGACCAGGTTGCCGTCCACGTGGGCCTTATCGACAGGTACGTCTACCCACTTGCCCCCGGCGCTCCTGACATCGGGACCAACCGCAGGATAGGCAGTGCAACTTTTCCCTTCAACCACTCCGGCTGCTGCCAAGACCTGTGCCCCGTGGCAGATCGCGGCAATGGGCTTGTTCGCATCGGCAAAGTGGCGTACGATCTCGAGCACTTTCTCGTTCAGACGGATGTACTCCGGCGCGCGCCCGCCGGGGATGACCAGTGCATCGTATTCTTCCGCCTTAACATCTGTGAAGGTGGCATTCAGGGTGAAATTATGTCCCGGCTTCTCGCTGTAGGTCTGGTCCCCCTCGAAGTCGTGAACCGCCGTCCGAACGGTCTCACCGGCTTTCTTGTCCGGACAGACCGCGTGGATAGCGTGCCCCACCATCAAAAGGGCCTGAAATGGCACCATCACCTCATAGTCCTCCACGTAGTCACCGACGAGCATCAAGATTTTCTTTGCACTCATGGTTACCTCCTTTCCGTTTGCAGTACTGCGGTTATGCAGTGCTGCGGTGCTGCAGTTATATCTGTCTCCGGCGTTATGTAGAGAGTTAGCAACTACACAGTGTTCCCTCTTTGAAGGTGCTATAACCCTCTTTTAGCAAGTAAATTACGATGATCAGTCCAACGATGGTATCTGCTTGCCAGAGACCATATAGATAGTTAAGACCCAATCCAATGAAGAGAGCGCCGGATAAGAATAAACATGCAAGGGTTTGCTTGGAGTCTGCTACTAAGCTTATGCTCGCTATCGATCTCCCGACTTGGTATTTCATGTGAAATAAAACCGGCATCACGATGATAGACACGAGAGCAATAATTATCCCTAAAAGACTTGGATCCGGGATTTCATGGAGGTACAATTTCTCGATGGATTCATATAAAACGTACGCACCAAGGATAAAGAAGGTATAGGCGACGAATCGTACCGCTTTTTTCTCAACTTTTTCCTCTTCCTCTTCCGATATTTTCCCGTGTTTTCTCAGCCTCCAAATCATCACGCTTCCCGACAGCGATTCAACAAAACTATCCAGACCGAATCCAACCAAAGCTATGCTCCCGGCTAATAATCCGGCCAAGATTGATACTATTCCCTCCGTGATGTTATATCCCACGGTAAAGTACGATAAGAAAAGTGCTTTTTTATGAAGTCCTGGATCCATCATATCATGATATGTTTTCGGTAGGTGCAGGCGTCCTAATAGTTCGTAATTTGGGTTTCCAATCATATTCCATATAGTGAGCGGTTTTCAGAGCTTCTTCTTTCCCCAAAAGCTTGGAGATAACATACAGTGATATATCAATCCCCGCAGATATTCCGCCGGAAAGGATGATCCTGCCGTTATCCACAATGCGCTTGCCTTCATGAATCGTGGTATTGGGAGCGATCTCTTTCAGAAGCTCTATCGCACCATGGTGAGTCGTCGCTGCCAAGCCTTCAAGCAAACCAGCTTTCGCCAATAGAAGAGCCCCTGTACACACGGACAGAACCAGGTCTGCTTCTTGCGAATGGTCCTTGATCCAATCGATCAAGGTTGTATTGTTTTGTATTGTTCATTTCTCTCCTGGTGCCATACCCGCCTGGAACCAAGAAGATATGGGGCTGAGGACAATCCAAAATGGTATAACTTGGATTAACACAGAGGTTATTCCGCGTCATTACTGGTTCCGACTTTTCTGCAACGGTATAGACGTTAAAGGGGTTGGAATTATCCCATCTTCCCGTTACCGAAAAAACCTCGAGGGGGCCACAAAAATCGAGGACTTCCACCTCATTAAATATGAGGATGGCGACGTTTCTCGGGGGATTCATCCTGATTCTCCCCGTTCCTTATCAAGGCCATTATCAGCGGAAAATGAAGGGTTTGGAGGGTATTTACCCCAGGTATTGCTTCCACTGGGCAAGCGTTTTCTTTATTGATTCTCCGGCCCCCTCCTTCAGAATGCGATTGTGCCCGGGCAAGAGTACCTCAGCGTCGAGCTGGGCCAACCTCTCCAGAGAGCGCCTCAATTGACTTCCATCAGCACTGTACAGGTCGAACCTACCGATATTGTAATCCGCATATACGGTATCCCCTGGGATCAGCACCTTGTTCTTGGCGTTGTACAAGCCGATCCCCCCTGCGGAATGACCGGGAATATGGAGCACCTCCCACCTCAAACCACCTATTTCAAGGACGTCTGCTTCACCGAGCTTGCGGTGGACGGATAATTGATAGAAGCCGTCGCTCACGCCGTACTGACCCCGTATGAAACCGGCAAACATCTCATTTCCGTGGATGATCCTCTCGTCGCCCCTTTCCAGATAATCCCCTTCGATTTGGTGAACCCATATCTCCACATCAGGAAGCCCTTTTACCATTTCCTTAATGCAACCGATATGATCGAAATGGGTATGGGTGAGAATGATCCTTTTGATATCCTTTAACCCTATTCCCGTTCGCTCAATGTGGTCCAATTTTTCATCACCTCTGCCAATCAGACCTACATCCACCATTGATAAGTCGTGAGAATGGGCGTCTCCTAGGATGTAGACGTGGGAATCGGGTATCATCTCATCCCGACCTGGAATGAAATATATCCCCTCGATGACTTTCTCCATCTCTCCTCCTAAAAACACCACGCCATCTATTGCTTTTTTGGGGGCTTGGGCATCTTGGAAAGGACTTGGTCCCAGAGGGATTTGATGTCGTCCTTTTCCTTTCGCCCTCCTTTACCATGCCGATAGGGGTGTTCGTTGAGGCACGTCCTGCACCGGACCTTCTTGACCTCACCATCAACCACTGCCGCAACGTCATGGCTCAAGAGCAAACGACAGCGGGGGCAGTAATCGTCTATCAAATCGCCGACGTCAACCGAATTTCGCTTCATCTTTCGCTCCAATTATGACGGCTTCGTAAAAAGTCCAACTGCTGCGTTACGCTTCATCTTTCGTCATTGCGGCGTACTGGTAAGTACGCCTCATTCCTCAAGATTCGCAAGCCTTGCATTTGGAGATTTTTACTTTGCCGTCCCATTTTTGACTTTTTACGAGTTCATCAATTATAGATACATGTAAACCCAAGTATGGAGGTTCTCCTCAAGCCATCATGATCTTCGCCCATCA
>Ga0209978_10000616_pt1 | contig 13807 bp, 15 predicted proteins | sample BentaG_FD_182805 | JGI IMG/M metagenome (GOLD analysis project Ga0209978, IMG submission 182805) | Deep subsurface microbial communities from South Atlantic Ocean to uncover new lineages of life (NeLLi) - Benguela_00093 metaG (SPAdes)... | ecosystem: Environmental > Aquatic > Marine > Oceanic >...
AATTGTGGACGGGGAGCTATACGATGATGAGCTGATTGATGTCTTCCCTCAGGTAGCCTCCAGCCGAATATGGATAGTGCAGGGCTCCAGGGAGTGTGAGGGCTTACTGATAACCGCCGAAGAGTTTGCTACCATCGCCTGGCTGCTCGGGGCTGGGTATCCGGCTGACGAACTTGGTGAAGCCTGGAAGAAAATCTTGTTTATTGCTTTTCATGACATCATTACCGGCTGTGGCGTCGACGGGATTTATGAAGAGGTAGAGGAAATTTTTGATTCCCTTAGAACCAAACTCAGTGAGCTCTTATCCCAATCTTTAGCCTATATTGCCCAAAAGGTTGGCACCGACGGTGAGGGGGTCATAGTGTTTAACCCCCTCTCCTGGCCGATGAGGAATTGGGTTGAGGCGAGCTTACAATTACCACCAGGGTGGAAGACAGAGCCTGGCATGAAGGATGAGGGCGAGGTAGAAAGCCAGATAATCGAGGTAGACAGGAGCCAAGCCGGTGATGTCAAACGGGCGAAGGTAGGTTTTATCGGTGATGTTCCACCTCTGGGTTATAAGGTGTATAAGGTGGTGCCAAGAGAAAAGCAACCTGAGACCAAGATAAAGGTTGAAGAACAGGCGCTGGAAAATCCATTTTTTAAGGTGGAAGTGGATAAAGAAACAGGAATAATCCAGGTTTTTGACAAAACCGGGGGACTTCTAGTCAAAGGGAATGAGCTGGTTATTGAGGATGAGAGCGGCGACCTGTATCATCATCGCTCTAGATTCACCGAGCTTATAAAGAGTGAATCTGGAGACGGGTTTCAATACGGAAGCTTTAAGCCTAAAAGTTTCAAGATAGAATATGGACCTTTAAGGTCAAAGATAATTTTTGAAGACGAATATTATTGCCTCACGTGGCCCTATAGGTTAAAGGAGAGGTTCCCCCCCATGCTCTATAAATATAAAACACTGGATATTCGCAAGGAGGTTATAGTTTTTAGGGACCTCCCCCGAATAGAATTCATTACCAGGGTTGATAATAAATATCCCAATATAAGGCTAAGGGTTAAATTTGATACTGGAATGGATAGGAAGACCTACCTCCGGGAAACACAATTTGGGGTTGTTTCCGAGCCAACGGAGCGTTTTGCTGGCCGAGACAAAGGGTTTAAGCCTTCGGGAATACCTAATTTCATGAGCTGGTTTGATTACAGTAATGGCACAAGAGGGATAACCTTCATGAATAAAGGGCTGCCCGCAGTGGAGATGGTAGAGGGCTCTATCTATATTACCCTGCTTAGAAGCGTATATGGGCTCTCAGCTGACGGAATATCTGGTCCCTTAGTCCCTACCCGAGATGCCTTGGAGCTCAGACTGTTTACCTTTGAGTATAGCCTCCAACCTCACCAAGGTGATTGGCGGCAAGCCAAGGTGTATAAACAGGCTCAGGAATATCATCATTTGCTAATACCGGTTGAAGCCAACGCCAAAGGTGATTTGCCTGGTGAATACTCCTTCCTGGAGCTAAAGCCAAATAACCTTATCCTTTCCGCACTTAAGAAGGCTGAAGGTAGCGATGAGGTGATATTGAGATTCTTCGAAACCAAAGGTGAGACCACAAAAGCCGAATTAAAGGTATTTAAGCCGATTAAGCAAGCCTGGATTACCGACCTCCTGGAAAGGGAGGAAAAGGAGCTTGAAGCCGGCACCAACACCCTCACCTTACCGGTAAAGCCCTTTGAGATAATAACCCTAAAGCTCAGGTTTTAGAGGGCGCTTGCCGTCTTACTAGGCTACAGCCCGACTTCGGGTAAATAGTAGATAACCCCCAGTCACCCCACCCAAAATTACCGCCAGCCCGGCGGTTGTCAGGGCACAGAATAGAGCTTCATTGTAGGAAAAGTCTGAGGGGATTCAGGGCAAGCCGGAATTCAAACTTTCTGCTATAATAAGCTTGAAACTTTTGCGGGAGGTTGATGTGTTAGTAAAAATAGAAACTTATTTTGATGGTGAACTTTGGTGTGCCCGGGGAATCGGAGAGGACATATTTACCCAAGGCAATACTCTGGATGAGCTCTATCAGAATATCAGTGAGGCAGTATCCGTTCATTATGGTGAGACGGATGAGCCGATTACCATCCTGACTCTGTCTGAGGTAAGACTAGCTCATGCCAAAGCTCCCGCAAGTTAGCGGTATGATGTAGTTCAGCTACTTCGCTCTCTCGGCTATGAAGTTATTAGACAGCGAGGGAGTCACATTCGGCTCAGGAAGGGGACGCCCCTAGGTGAACATACCATCACTGTTCCCGCACACAAGGTTTTAGCTAAAGGGACACTAAGTGATATCTTGAGCAGAATAAGCCTCTGGAATAATATCCCCAAGGAAAACCTCCTAGATAGACTAAAGTAAGGAAGATTGACGTTTACCACAAAACCTAAATCAGACAGTAGAAAAATCCGGTTTCTCCCTATTTCAGGACTCCTGGATGGTCTTACTAAGATTTAGCCCTCCTTCTGGTAAATAGTAGATAACCCCCAGCTATCCCAGCTAAAATCATGGCCCCTGCGGCTGTTGCCAGGGCACAGAATATAGCGGCATCATACCAAAAGCCCTGAGGGAAGAGCATAATCAGGTAATCTTTGGTTGGGTCAAGTATCCAGTAGTCACCTTCAAAAAATAAGAAGACAATTTCGTGGAACCACCAAAAAAGAGGACCAAAGGCAACCACTGCTCCAAGAGCTAGAGCACCCACTAAACCCAGAGTAAGCACGCTTCCCTTTAATACCCCACTAGTTAATACTCGCCATGAGCTACCCTTTCGCCAAAGTAGCATTACCAAACTATAAATTATGACAAAAGCTAAAGCGCCCCCCAGGAGGTAATAAACCAGTTGAAATAAAATTTTTACCTCCCAAAGATGGATAATCTCCCGCTGGGTAAACAGCTCAAACGGCTCGCCATCCTTGACTACGGTAAGAGTAATATACTCCTCATCAGAGTTGAAGTAGCTAATTAGCCCGGTGGCTGCCGTCTCCAGTTCTGACTGAGCCAAGCCGGTAGTCTGGCTGACACCATATTTTTGGAAACCATATTTATACAGCCAGTGGCTATTTACCGCCCAGCTGAGGCTAGCTGACATCAGCAGGATGGGCAAACAGAGCATAAAAACCCATTTAGCGGCAATACCAAGAATCCTCAATTTTATCCTCGATGGTTAGTATCCAGATTTTACACTGTTAACGCTAAAAAGCATAGTTGTTATTGGTAACCCTCCCCCTTTATCCCCCTCCCTTACAAAGGGAGGGGGAAGAATATTAGAAGAGAGGCCAAGCCTCTCTCTGACTCTCCTTGCTCTGGATTAATAATGTGGGGGTGTCTAAGAGGGGCGTCAGCCCCTCTTTTCAAAATCTTCCCCTTCCCCTTATCAAGGGGAAGGGGATACAGGGGATAGGGTTACCTAATAAAAACCTATAGGGGGTGGGTCGCCAGATAAATATTAAAGGGGGTGAGGTTGATAAACATGACCTTAAAAACAATACCCCAAACACTAACCCTGTGCTATAATAACAGCAAATTTACACACCTAGAAGGTGCCATGTTCAGTCACCTCCACATTCATACCGAGTATAGCCTGCTTGATGGCATGTGCCGCATCCCCCAACTGGTGTCACGAGCCAAAGAGCTAGGTATGGATAGCCTGGCAATAACCGACCACGGGGCTATGTATGGGGCTATTGAGTTCTACCTGGCAGCCAAAGAGGCAGGCATAAAGCCCATTATTGGCTGCGAGGTTTATGTAGCTCCAAACAGCCAGCTCAGCCGTAATGCCAGCGATAAAAACCACTACCACCTCATTCTACTAGCCAAAAATCAGACCGGATACCGCAATTTAATCCAGCTCACCACCAGGGCAAACCTTGAAGGTTTCTATTACAAGCCGAGGGTAGATAAAGAGCTTCTACAGCAGTATCATCACGGTCTTATTGCCCTCTCTGGCTGTGCTGGCGGTGAGGTTCCACGCCTTGTTCTGGAAGGACGCCTCGAGGAGGCGAAACAGACTGCCTTGTGGTATAAGCAAACATTTGGCGATTTCTACCTGGAAATACAGAAGCATCCTATCCCTGAACTGGAGCAAATAAATCAGGGGCTCATATCTCTAAGCGGTGAGCTGGATATACCACTGGTGGCGACTAGCGATGTCCACTATGTTAACCAGGAGGATGCCTCAGCCCACGACTTGCTGCTATGTATCCAGACGAACGCTTCTATCTATGATGACAAGAGAATGAAGATGGCTGGGGACTTCTTCTACCTCAAGAGCCCACAGGAGATGGCAGAGCTATTCAGTGATATTCCTCAGGCACTGGAAAATACCGAGCGCATTGCTGAAATGTGTAACCTTAAGCTTGAGTTTGGGCGCCTCCACCTGCCTGAGGTAGAGCTACCTGAGGGGAAAACGGCTGACCAGTTCCTGGCTGACCTCTGTCATGAGGGTTTACCTCAACACTATCCCCAGCCTACCCGGGAAATACGAGAGCGACTCGACTATGAGCTGGAGGTAATAAAGCAGACCCAATTTGCCAATTATTTCCTTGTCGTCTGGGACATCATCTCCTTTGCCAAGAAACACAACATCCTGTTCGGGGTCAGGGGCAGTGCTGCTGCCAGTATTGTTCTTCACTGTCTGGGTATCACCGCAGTTGACCCTATTGAAAATAAGCTGGTCTTCGAGCGCTTCCTTAACCTGGAGCGTCGGGAGATGCCAGATATAGATTTAGATTTTGAGGATGACCGCCGTGACGAGGTCATCTCCTATGTAGTACAGAAATATGGGAAAGACCATGTTGCTCAGATTATCACCTTCGGCACCCTAGGCGCCAGAGCAGCCCTCAGGGATGTGGGTCGGGCTCTGGGTATGCCATATAGTGATGTTGACCGTGTAGCCAGGCTGGTTCCCCTTGGACCGGGGATGACCCTGGAAAGAGCGCTGGATGAGAATAGTGAACTCAAGAATATCTACTATGAGGATGCCACAGTTCGTAACTTGGTTGACTCAGCCAGGAAAGTAGAGGGCATCGCTCGCCATGCCAGCACTCACGCCGCCGGTGTGGTTATATCTAAAGAGCTGCTCACCAGATATGTCCCGCTACAACGGGTAAGCAAGGGTAACGGTGAAGCCACGGTTATGACCCAGTTCACTATGGAAGACATTGCCCAGATTGGTCTTTTGAAAATGGACTTCCTCGGTCTGGCTAACCTCACTATCCTGGGTAAGGCAAAGGAGATTATTTACCAAAACCGTGGCATTGATGTTGACCTGCATAATATCCCGATGGATGATGCCAAGACCTTTGAGCTACTGTCTTCAGGGGAAACTGCCGGTGTGTTTCAGTTGGAGGGGGCTGGCATGCGCCGCTACATTAAGGAGCTCAAGCCAACTGCCTTCAGCGAGATTGCGGCTATGGTAGCCCTGTATCGCCCCGGACCTATGGAGCACATCCCTACCTTTATCAAAGCCAAGCACGGCATTGAGCCTATTCGCTACCCCCACCCCGCCCTGTCCAGCATCCTTGAGGAAACCTACGGGGTGATTGTATATCAAGAACAGGTACTATTTATTGTCCAGACCTTTGCTGGCTACAGCCTGGGGCAGGCTGACATCTTTCGCAAGGCAATGGGCAAGAAGATTCCCGAGGTTATGAAAAAAGAAAGGCGTAACTTTATTGCCGGAGCTAGGAAGAGAGGATTTTCTACCGAGGTAGCCAGTGAAGTCTTTGCCCTTATCGAGCCCTTCGCTGGTTATGCCTTCAATAAGGCTCACAGTGTAAGCTATGCCCTTATTGCCTATAACACTGCCTATCTTAAGGCAAACTACCCAGCAGAATATATTACCGCTTTCCTGATTACCAATGCCGGTCAGTCGGAGAAGGTAGCTAGTGCCGTTGCCGAATGCCGTCGCCTGGGCATTACCGTGCTACCGCCTGACATAAACCGTAGTCAAGCCAACTTTTCTATAGAAAAGAATGGTAAAGGCGATGCCCCAGCCATCCGCTTCGGGCTAACCGCTATCAAGAATGTGGGACTGGGGGCAATAGAGCCTATCATTGCCGAGCGCAATAAAGGGGGCGACTTCAAATCTATCGAGGACTTGTGCCGTCGTGCCGACCTGCGTAGTCTGAACAAGCGGGTGCTGGAAAGCCTGATTAAGGCTGGAGCTCTGGATTGCCTGGGCAACCGTGGCACTCTACTCCCCAACACTAATCGTATCCTGGCTCTAGCTCAACGGGAGCAGCATCTACGGGAGACAGGGCAATCTACTATGTTCGACCTGTGGGGGGAGGCAATGCCGGTCCCCCTGCCCAGTCTTGACCTACAAACCGCCGACATCCCTATCAGGGAGAGGCTAGCCTGGGAGAGGGAGCTGACGGGAGTATACTTCTCTGAGCACCCCTTCAGCTCGTTTGCCGCTAAGATGGATTCTGAGACTACCCTATGTGGTCAAATTGATGCCGAGCTGGCAGGGCAAACCGTTATCGTCGCCGGAATGGTAGCCTCAGTTCACCGCCTGTTCACCAGAGATAGGCACCCCTTTGCCAGCGCTGTGCTGGAAGACCTCGATGGCAGAATTGAGGTTATGGTTTGGCCCAAGGTCTATGCCAGTACCAGAGACCTGTGGCAAGAAGGAAATATATTGGTGGTTGAAGGTAAGGTAAGGCTAAGAGATGACCGGGTGCAGCTAAACTGCGACTATGTGCGCCATTACCAACCAGAAGCAGTCCGAGGTGAAGAGGTCATTACTTCTCAACCCGGTGACATGCCAGTGGTAGCCGAGGAAACTACAGCCTACACTGCCTCAGCCGAAAGTCGCCGACTGGTAATAAGCATCACCCAGACCAGCGACGAGGATAGTGATATAGCCTATCTGCATAAATTGATTGCTACCCTTAAAGACTTCCCCGGACAGGATGAAGTAAGCCTCCGCGTTACCAATGAGGAAAGAGTGGTTAACCTCAAGCTGTCCAATATCACTACTAATTACTGCCCTGAACTCCATCAGCGGCTGGTGGAGCTGGTGGGGGAAGAGGGATTGAGGTTAGAGCCAACTGATAGCGCTTGAGGTCATCCATCAACATCACCAATAGAAAGGTTGATTAAGAACTGTGAAAAAATCAAAGAGGTGGCTACTTTTGACCACTGCCCCTGACCAACTAACCGCTGAGATATGGAAGGACATACTCTTACAAGAAAATATTCCAACTATGGTCAACCCCGAGGACACTATATCATTTATGGGTGTTTCTGGATTCCCCTGCCGACTGATGGTCGCCTATGGCTATCGCCAGCGAGGCCGAGAAATCCTGGCCAGCCTGCAACCGGAAGCAGAACCTGAGGAAACAGAAGAGGAGAAATAGCCTTTTATAAAGGGTAGCTTGAAGGGGCGAATATGGGGTAGAAATCCCCTTCAAAACCCATAGTTTTCCCTCTCTATAGTAAAAGGGAAGCCCGAAGGGGCGTTAGACCCTTCGGAAACGACAATTCCCCTTCCCCTTATCAAGGGGAAGGGGATAAAGGGGATAGGGTTTATAATCAATTATAGAAACCCTCACTCTTTAGTGCTAGAATATGTAAGGAAGACATTATCCGCACTAAAAGAGGGAAATCCAAAAATGCCTTCAAGAGATATATCACCCGGACACAGAAAAAGGCTACGGGAAAAGTTTATTAAGGGGGGTCTGGCTGGCTTCCACGACTATGAAATCGTTGAATTACTCCTAACCCTAGGTTTACCCCGTAAGGACTGTAAACAGCAGGCAAAAGAAGCCATTAAGAAATTCAAAAGCCTGCGAGGCGTCTTGGAAGCCTCTCCCCAAGAGTTACAGCAAATAGATGGAATTGGTCCCCATAATGCCTTTGGTATTAAGCTGGTGCAGGAAGTAGCCAGGGAGTTTCTCAAGGAGAAGATTATTGATAAGCCCGTTTATAAATCCGCCCAGGAGATTTTTGACTATCTTTACCACTCAATGCGAGACCTCAAGAAAGAGGTATTCAAGGTTATTTATCTAAATAGCCAGAACCAGATTATTGAAGTCGCTGACCTCTTTGAAGGAACAATAGATAGTAGCTCTATTCCTCCTCGCCAGGTTATGGAAAGTGCCATCAAATATAATGCTGCCTGCCTCATTTTTGCCCATAACCACCCTTCAGGTGACCCTGAGCCCAGCCGGTATGATAAAGAGGTAACCAGGGACTTAGTCTATGCGGCAAGTATTATGCGGATTAGAGTTCTAGACCATATTATAATAGGCAATGATAGATACTTTAGCTTCGCCAGTGAAGGACTAATTGAGAGCTACGAACTGGATTTCTTAACCTTGAAAATAAGGGGAGTATCTGAGACTAAGCGAAGCCTCTACCGGGCTAAACTGAATTTTGTGAATTGGGACAAGAAGTAAGGGCAGTTATGAAGAACGGGTTATACTACCTATGGAACAAAACAGAACGAAGCTCGTAAATTACTGGCTAAAGACAGCCAAACAGGCTGTCTAAAAAAGGGTAGCCCGAAGGGGCGAAGCCCCTTCGGCATCAACCTTCCCCCTCATGATAGGAATATATATCCATATGATGGAGAGGGGGATAAAGGGGGTGAGGTTGATATAGTAATCAATCTCAAGGATTATACTGAAGGTTACTTAAATAGGATAAAGGAGTTTTACTAGTGGATGCTGAAAAAGTTTTAGTGATTAAAAAGGTTAAAAGATACCTAAATGAGCTAACTAGATACGGCATTAATATAGAGAAGGCATACCTTTATGGTTCGTATGCCAGGAGTAACTATCATAAGGATAGTGATATTGATATAGTAATCATATCTAGCGACTTTCAAGGCATGAGATTCTATGATTGGCAAAGGATTGCACCACTGACTGAGGACATAGATGTAAGAATAGAACCAATGCCTTACCGACCAGAGGATTTTACCGATTCTGACCGACTAGCGGTTGAAGTAATGGCAAACGGCGAGGAAATTAAAATGTGATTAGCCTCCCCAACCAAGATGAATGATTTATATGGAAAGTTTTTGATTCAGTCCTAATGTGACCTTACTGAATACTGGCTGAGGCTTCCAGAAAAAGAAGATACCTTTTCATCTCCACTCCCCCACTGTAGCCACCAAGCTTGCCATTGGTGGCAGTTACTCGATGGCAGGGGACGATAATAGGCAGAGGGTTTCTGCCTAGTGCCTGTCCTACCGCCCGCACCGCCCTAGGCTTGTCAATCTGCTCAGCCACCCAGCTGTAGCTCCTGGTCTCACCATAAGGGATAAGCCTGGTTATCTCCCATACCTTACGCTGAAAGGCGGTAGCCCGGGATAGGTCAAGCTCATCAGGAAAGGTTGCCTCATGACCACTAAAGTAAATCCTGAGCCGTTCCATTAAGTCCTCAAATAAGCGAGGAGACCAGACAGCATGGTTTACCCTATCACCTAATAGCTGGCGGACTTCTTGGGCTGAGTGCTGGGGCAAGGTAGTGCCCAGCAGCCCCTTTGCTGAGCCCAATATTCCGAGCCAACCCATATCAGTATTAAAAGTGATGTATTTTAGCTCCCCGGTCATGGTCTATTTAGCCCAAGCAGTAAACTTATAGCTTACTCAATTGCCTTCGACGCTGAAGATAAGCTGCTAGGAATATTAAAGCGGCACCTAAGATAATACAAACTAGTACCTTAATTATTCTTGGTATATCCATAGTCAGGAAAAAGGCAAGGGTAAATATGCCAGTCAGGCAAGAAAGCCCATACATCACCAAATGAGCTTTAATTGGCTTTCTCTTGGCTGCCCACCAGATTATCCAGCCGATAAAAGCCAGTGATAAAATTATACCTAAGGCAGTTAACATCTAAATTACCAGCCTATTTCATCAAAGTATTTGCCAAAGAGGCCAAACATGCCTATTGACAGAATAAGACAAGCCAGTTTCCCCGGCTCGGAAAGATACTTAATATACTCCACCGCTAAATAGGCTATTCCGGAAATACACAGCAAAATACCGAAACCATATAAGATGTAAATCCTCATTTGTCTAAAACTCCCCTAACGAATAATAGGAGGTTTGACAGGATACTCAATATGATAACCCACCATTATTTTCCGCTCCACCCCCTTACGCTCTATCTTCACAGTATATTGTCCAGCGCTGAATCCACGTGCCTGGAGCTGCTCTGAATCTAAAATCCACTCTACCGTCACCTTGTTAAAAGGTTTTATTGATTTATCCTCCGCAAACAAATCAATGACCTTTTCGTTTTCCTTCCACAATGATGCCTGAATAAAAGTAGAGTAGGTAGAAAACTGGCGGTTATCAATTTCATAGCGAAAATGGACTGGCTCGCCCCATACAGCTCCAGTAGAGGGTGGATAACGGTAGCGGTCCCAATCAGGCGCTATTTTCTGCTCATACTCTCCAGCGGTTACATAAATGGTATCATAGATACCCATATAGCCATCAACAATAAATATACCTGTAATAGCGATGAAACAAGCCAGAGCCAGATATAAGAATAGGTTTCTTCGCATGGGTTTATATAATACCATAAAAGCAGAATAAAAGATACTAGCTTTAGTGCTTTATCCCTAGATAGAAAGCGAGGGATTGGGGGCGCATACGGGGTCCCCACAAAAACTTTATTTTTGTGGGGTAAAAAGCCCCCAAATACCATTCAAGGGTGGAAGGGTGGGAAGAAGGAGGTTGCTAAACAACCTCTTTAGATTTCTTACCCCAGCTCAGGCTCAATCAGACCGTAGTTGCCATCCTTTCGCTGATATAACAGGTTAAGCTCTCCGGTATCAGCATTAAAGAACAGGAAGAAATCATGACCCAAAAGCTCCATCTGGTCGGTGGCTTCAGCCACCGACATTGGCTTAACCGCAAATCGCTTAACCTTGACCACCCGGCGAGGCGGTGGTGTCTCTGCTTCCTCACTGAATTCACCTCGGGCAAATGAGCTACCCCTCCCCTTCTCATATAGCTTCCCCTTATGGTGCTCAATTTGCCGTTTCATAATTGCGGCTACCTTATCAATAGCAGTGAATAGGTCTTCTCCCCTTTCCTCACCATGGAGCAGGGTGCCACCGCTGTCTAGGGTTACCCGCACTACAAAGCGCTGCTGGGGAGACCCTGTCTTTTCTTCAGAAACTTCTACCTTGGAGTCTATAATGTTAGGTAGGCGGCGACTGAACTTGCCCAGCTTACGCTCAATGTAGCGGCGCACCGCCGGTAATAGGTCTATGTTCTTACCTGTTATCTGTAGCTCCATCATTCACGCTCCCGTATTGGTTAGTCTAAATCTCTCTTGCCAGCACTAGCCCCCACACCGAAGTAGCTCCGGCCGCCTTTAGCGCCCTAGCACAGGCATCCAGGGTAGCCCCAGAGGTGGAGACATCATCTACAAGCAATACTTGCTTATCCTGTAGCCTTTGGTCACGGCAGGTAAAAGCACCAGCTACATTGCTCCGTCGTTCGTCTACAGTTGATGTTCTTGCCTGGGGAGGTGCATGCCGCAGCCGGATGAGACAGTTATCTACTATCGGCAAATTGATGAGCTTGCCTAGCTCGCGGGCCAGCAGGCTGGATTGATTGTAGCCACGCTCCCTCAATCGTTTCTGATGCAGGGGTACCGGCACCACCGCTTCTCCAGGCACAGGGTTGGTGCCGAGATAATCGTGCAGCAACTTAGCCAAGGGTACAACCAGAGCTCTAAGGTTTCTGTACTTTAGCTGATAGATAGCCTGGCGCATTACCCCATCAAATCGAAATGGGGAGCGTATGCCATCTATCTCTGCCTGCCAGCCAACGCAGCCAGGGCAAAGTATGCCACTGGCTTGGGGTCTACCACACCTGGGACAAAGCGGGGGCATAATTCGAGGTAGTGACCGACGGCAGGAGTAGCAAATAAAATCACCTTCCTTCCCGCAGCCGACACACCACTGGGGAAATAAAAGGTTGAGTGCTATCCCCCTAAGTTTAGTTAATTGAGGAAGCACATTCACCACCCATAATCTAGAGCTTCAGGGTGAACCACTAATATCTTAGCGGGAGCGGACACTATGAAGTGCCCCGCTCATAATGGGTTCGTTAATATAGACATCGCCATTCCTGATTTTCAGGTTGAAACCGCAATCAGGATTGGTACAAACCCAGGCTTTGTAGTGAATAGCCGCCCCTTGACTGCCGAAATCAGACAGGGGCACCAGGTCTGCAGACTTACACTTCTGGCATTTGGGGAAATTAAATTGTTCCACGAGTTCCACCTCCCGACCGGAATTGAATTTTTTGCAGTATACACTAAGCCGAGGTCGTTGACAAGGGCTTTTTAGTCGGTTAGAAATAGTGCCTTTCCTGGTAAGTTAGCTCCTCACCAGGAAGCCGAACCTCTTTGTTTTAGAAGCTAGTATGTCCCGGCGGCATTATGGCAATATGCGAAAACGTTGTGTCTTTCGTTGCTCCATGCCAATGCCTCTCGCCTGCTGGAATGAAGATAATGGTACCTGGTGTCACCGTTACTTCCTCGTTCTCCGTTGCTACTATTCCTGTTCCCTCAGTAACGTATAAGATTTGGTCAAAGGTGTGGGTATGGAATACATTCACACCACCGGGACTAAAATTCACCACGATAACCCGAAGCTCATCTTCACTCTCACCGATAATGCGTTGTCTACTGACCTTACCTCTGAAGATTTTGTCTGTAGTTTCTTGGGCTTCGATATCGTTAATCCTTACTACCTTCATCATTTCCCTCCAAAGATTTTTCTTGAGTGCCTCAAAAACACGGGTATTTGACTACTGCCTTTAAGCCCTTTCAACCTTTCCCCAATAAGCGACTTTTGTTCAATTCGACTAAGCTGATCCGACTGTAAATAGCCCCTTCCCTGGTTAGCTGGCTCCTCATCAGGTTGATAGCATCTACCCTAATGGCGTAGGCTGCCTCAAACCTGGTGCCGGCAATAAGCTGACCAAATCTTTGCCGCTCATCTGGTGATGCCCAGTTACGAAGCCGCGCCAGGGTCAAATGGGGGGTAAATGGTCGTGACTCAGGAGCAAAGCCAAGGCGAGCCAGATTAGACTCAATGCGCTGCTGAAGCTGGCTAAGCTTATCTACTTTCCCGCTTACTCCCACCCAGGCTACCTGAACTCGCCTCAAACTGGGGAAAACCCCAAGGTCTTTGACCTCCAGGTGGAAGGGAGAAATTCCCTGAGCCGCCTCCTCTATCGCCCCCGTTATTTCACCAATCCTATCCACAGCTACATTGCCCAGGAACTTTAGTGTCAGGTGAGTGCTATACGGGTCAACCCACTTCACCCAAGGCTGCTTGCCCAATTTCAGCCGAGATTGCAACTGGGTAAGCCCGGCTTTTAACTCATCAGGTAGCTCAATAGCAATAAAACAGCGGACTTGCTCCATAGCTCAAGCCTTAATACCGAGCAGCCTCCGGGCATTACCTGATAGAATCAGGTTCTTGGTTTCCTCAGGCAAATCCAGAGACCTAATCTCCTTTAGCAACCGACCCGGTGCCAGCAAGGGGTAATCGCTGCCGAAAAGAATCTTGTCACCGCCGACAAGCTGAATAACCTGATTATATACCTGAGGGTTATATAGAAGGGGTGAAGCCGCCGTATCAAAAAAGACATTGCTCATAACCTGGGCTACCTCAGGCATTAACGCATAGAAGGGTAAACCACCACCCCAATGGGCACAGATTATGGTTAAATCAGGAAAGCTGGCAATAAAGGGGTAGAGCATATCTGGAGTAATAGCCCCCTTG
>Ga0209978_10000618_pt1 | contig 13798 bp, 9 predicted proteins | sample BentaG_FD_182805 | JGI IMG/M metagenome (GOLD analysis project Ga0209978, IMG submission 182805) | Deep subsurface microbial communities from South Atlantic Ocean to uncover new lineages of life (NeLLi) - Benguela_00093 metaG (SPAdes)... | ecosystem: Environmental > Aquatic > Marine > Oceanic >...
AGAAAATGGGGTCAGCTCTATTTTTGGCCCTATCACAACTCTATTTAACTATTTTAATGAATCAAAAATAGAATTGACCCCATTTTCTTACAGAACCTATGGAGAGGAAGAAAGGGTTAGTCTCCCTTTGGTCTCATAAGGGGAAGCCAAAGAAGAGCAAAGATAGATGAAAAAGCACCTGTCACCTTTTAAGGTGAGTATAATTGGAGTGGGTTTGATTGGAGGCTCTTTCGGTTTAGCTCTAAAAAAGAAGAGACTTGTTGGGCAAGTGGTAGGGATCGGTCGCCATATCCATAAGTTAAAAGAGGCGAAAAGACTAGGCGCTATCGATAGTTACACTACGGATTTTGCACGAGGGGTTAAAGATTCAGACATAGTTATGGTTGCCGCGCCTGTGGGCAAAATTCCTCTTATTGTTAAGAGAATATTACCCCATTTAAAAGAAAGCTGTCTTATAACTGATGTAGGGAGCACAAAGGAAAAGGTAGTTAAGAAAGTTCAGGAGATTCTCTTAAAATCTTCTGGCAGGGGAAGAAGGCCAAAGGTCTCTTTCATTGGTGGTCACCCAATGGCGGGTTCAGATAAGCAAGGTGTCAGAAACGCCAGGGCCGATATCTTCTCAGGCACCACCTGTGTTCTGACTCCAGCAGATAGAAATGGCCGGAAAGCAGCTAAAGTAATTAGAGACCTTTGGAAGAGGATGGGAGCGAGAATCCTTTTGCTTAAACCTGAGGAACATGACTATCTCGTAGCTTATACAAGCCACTTACCCCATGTGCTGGCGTCCATATTGGCTAATCTGATGGGCAGGGTTTGTAAGGAAGACCCTCGAGCGAGCAGAGTCATCGCGGGAAGTATCTCCGATATGACCAGAATTGCAGCCAGCAATCCTGAAATGTGGATAGACATCTGTCTGTCTAATAATAAAGCGATTTCAGAAAGTATCAACGTAATGATAAAACATCTAGAAAAATTCAAGAAGTCGATTGAAAAGAAAAGGAAGAGAGAAATTCAAGATTTGTTTCATAAAGGTAGACTGGCGAGGAGAAAATTAATCGGGTCGTAAATATGAAAAATATAGGAGTGGAGAGAAAAAAGAGAATTAAAGGAGAGATTTCTCTTCCCGGAGACAAATCTATTTCTCACCGGGCTATTATGCTGGGTAGTATAGCCCAGGGAAAAACTAGGGTCAAAGGATTTTCGGATTGTGCTGACTGCCGAAACACATTAAACGCTTTCCTTAAACTGGGGATAGAAATAGAAGACCACTCTCAGGGAGAATTGACTATTCATGGGCAAGGATTGAAGGGATTGACTTCGGCTAAAGAGATTATAGATGTCGGCAATTCGGGAACTACTATGAGACTTCTCAGTGGAATTCTTGCCGGACAGGATTTCTCCTCCACGATTACTGGTGATGAGTATCTCCAGAGGAGACCTATGAAAAGAATTATCCTTCCCCTGAGGGAGATGGGAGCAAAGATAAGTAGCCCTGACGACAACCATCCACCGATAACCATTGTGGGGCAGAAATTACATGCAATCGATTACCATTCTCCTGTTGCCAGTGCCCAGGTGAAATCCTGTGTTCTTTTAGCTGGACTATATGCTAAAGGGAGGACGAGTCTTACTGAGTCTTCACCATCGAGAGACCATACGGAACGGATGTTAAAATATTTAATTGGACCTATAGAAATCAAAGGAACGGCTATATTCATAGAAGGAGTCTCGGAATTAGAGGCAAGAGCGATTACCATTCCCGGGGATATCTCTTCAGCAGCGTTTTTTATCATTACCTGTCTTCTTTTAAAGAATTCCGAAATCAGGATAAAGGGAGTGGGAATTAATCCCACGCGGACTGGCGTCATAGATATCCTTAAAAAGATGGGAGCTGACATTGTAATTGAGAATGTCCATGAACTTTGTGGAGAGCCGGTAGCCGATCTTATTGTGAAAAGTAGCAACCTGAGAGGTACTAATATAGGGGGAGCGTTGATTCCCAGAATTATAGACGAGATCCCTGTGTTGGCTGTGGCTGCAACTCAAGCAGAAGGCGTAACTGAAATCAGCAATGCTCAGGAATTGAGAGTAAAAGAAAGTGATCGCATAGGCAATGTGGTTTCCGAACTTTCTAAAATGGGAGCCTCGATAAAGGAAAAAGAAGACGGAATGGTGATTTCCGGAGGGAAGAGATTGGCAGGTAGTTCGGTTAATAGTTTTGGTGATCACCGTATGGCCATGGCACTAACCATTGGCGGACTGATTGCTGATGGTGAGACTACCATAAACGATGTGGCCTGCATTGATACCTCCTTCCCTCACTTTATGGATGCTTTGAATAGAATGGTAGAATAGACATGGTGGAAATTTGGTGAAGAAAAGAGCCGTTATTACTATCGATGGACCAGCAGGAGCAGGGAAAACCTCAATTGCCAAAATTGTCAGTAGAAAGTTGGGTTATAACTATATTGATACCGGGGCGATGTATAGAGCAATAAGCTGGAAGGCATTTAGAGAAAAGATAGATTTAAAGGCTAAAGAAAAGTTAATTAAGATGGTAAGAAATACCAAAATAGAATTAAAGAATAGAGCTGGAATGGTGAGGGTCTATTTAGACGGAAAAGATATCACCAATAAGATAAGGAATAAGAGGTTGGCTGAAGGAGCGAGCATTTTAGCTACAGTCCCTGAGGTGAGGGAACAGCTCATGAAAATTCAGAGGAGAATGGGTTCTTCAGGGGGAATTGTAGTGGAAGGCAGGGATATAGGCACTGTAGTCTTTTCCAGGGCAGATTATAAATTCTATCTGGATGCATCCATTAAAGAGAGGGCTTTGAGGAGGTATAGAGAACTGAAAGCGAAAGGGGAGAAAGGGGAGCTGGCTGAACTGGAAAAGGCGATTCGCTCTCGAGACAAACGGGACCGCACCAGAGGAGTAGCTCCCTTGAAGATAGCTCCTGATGCTATAGTCATAGACTCTACAGATATGAGTAAGAAAGAGGTAGTAGAATTTATTCTGAAAAGAATCCAATAAATATTGTACCTGTCACTTTTTTAGGTGGGATGTCGCATGTTGTATATTTTAGGTTATTGGCTAACTTGGTTAACAGCTAAACTCCTGTTCCGTTTTCGAATTGAAGGAAGGAGAAATATTCCCCAAGGAGGGGCTATTATTGCTCCTAATCATGCCAGTTATTGGGACCCTCCTCTGGTGGGCGCAGCAATTGATAGATACCAAGTCTACTTTATGGCAAAAAGACAACTGTTCCGGTTCCCGATTTTCGGAACGGTTCTCAAGATGATACATACTTTTCCTGTAGATAGAGGAAAGATAGACATAGCTGCCTTCAGAAAGGCACTTAGAATTTTGAATGGGGGGAAGACCCTGGTGGTTTTCCCTGAAGGTAGTCGGGGAAAGGGAGGGCGCCTGAGATCTCCTCAACCCGGGATTGCCTGGATAGCGCACAAGACCAAGTTTCCTGTCGTTCCTACCCTGGTTGTGAATACTCACAGGATAAGGGCTTTTCCCAGAGTAACTGTCCGCTTTGGCTCACCTATATATTTCGAAACGGACCAAAGAGGGGAGGATGAAAAATCCCGCTACCGCAATTTCGCCCACAAAATAATGGAAGGAATAATAAAGTTAGACCGAGAAGAACAGTACCGATATGGAATATGAAATTGGAAATTTGGAATTTAAGAGATGCGACTTATTTTTGCTAAGAAACTGGGGTTTTGTTCGGGAGTAAGGAGGGCTATCTCTTTGGCGCAAAGTATACCAACAAGAGATAGTAAGAAGGGGACTGTCGCTACCCCGGTCTATACCTTAGGGCCACTAATTCATAATCCTCAGGAAATTGGGCGCTTGGAAAGGCTGGGGGTAAAAGCTATCTCTGGCCTAAACCAGATTAAGACGGGAACTCTCATTGTGCCCTCTCATGGGTTACCTCAACCTATCTTGAAGAAAATAGAGAAAACGCGACTTAAGTTGATAGATGCTACCTGTCCGTTCGTTAAACGGGCTCAATTGTTGGCAAAGAGCTTACATGAGAAAGGCTACCATGTAGTAATAGCTGGGCAGAAGTCTCATCCTGAAGTAATTTCCTTGCTTTCTTTTGCCAATGGCGAAGCTTCTGTGGTGGAAACTCTTGGAGATGTGGAAAAGATTAACACAAGCAAAAAAATAGGAGTCATCAGCCAGACTACACAGTCGGTGGAAAGCTTCGAGAAAATTGTGAAAAAGTTAAAAATAAAGATTAAAAAACCCAAAATTCATAACACTATTTGCAAAGAGACTTCCCAACGCCAGAAGGAGGCGAAAAGATTGGCAAGGAAGTCGGATCTCATGATTGTAATTGGTGGTAAAAATAGTGCCAATACTACCAGACTTTACAACATCTGCAAGAAGGTTACCCCAGCTTACCATATAGAATCGCCAGAGGAATTGAGACCCGGTTGGTTTAATAAAAAAGGAGCAGTAGGAATAACTTCAGGCACTTCCACTCCCGATTGGATAATTAAAAGTGTAGTTAAAAATCTGGGGAATCCCCCTCACCTTAATCCTCTCCCCAAGGGGGAGAGGAGAGAAGAAGGGACAATAGATGATGGATACACAAAAAGAGAAAAATTACCATAACTCTAAAGATAGCTCTAAGATGGAAAAGTTATTAGACGACCTTGACAAAATCAAGGAAGGGAAAGTCGTTACCGGAAAGGTTGTCCAGATAAAAGGCGAATCTTTATTGGTCGATGTGGGCTTGAAGACTGAGGGAGTTCTCAGGAAAGAGGATGTAACCACTCCTTCCGGGAAATTAAAGGTAAAAGTTGGCGATAAAATTGAAGTCTTTCTGGAAAAAAGAGAAGATACCTTTGGACGACCTCTTATCTCCTTGAAGAAGGCGGAGGTTGCAAAGACCTGGGATAGAATTCGCGATGCTTACACCACACAGAGGGAAATACTTGGTAAAATAGTCAAAAAGATTAAAGGGGGTATGATGGTGGATCTGGGAGGCCCTGATTCTATTCTGGAGGAAGGAAAGGGTCTTGCTGAGGCTTTTATGCCTGCCTCTCAAGTTGGTTATCCTCCAGTAAAGAACCTGGATAGCGTTATTGGCCAGGTGGTACCTCTAAGAGTAATCGAATTCAAACCAAAGAGGAATATCGTCGTCTCCTGGAGATTAGTAATTGAGGATGAGGTAAAGAAAAAGAGAGAAGAACTGTTAAACAGAATAAATATAGGAGACGTATTAAAAGGTAGTGTAAAGAATATCACCAAGTTTGGTGCATTTATTGACCTGGGTGGAATAGATGGACTCCTCCATATAGGCGATATAACCTGGGGGCGCCTGGAGAAGGTGGAGGATGCTTTGAAGGTTGGCGAACAGTTGGATGTCAAAGTTCTCGCTTTCAACCGGGAGAAAGAACAGATTTCATTGGGATTGAAACAGTTAGAGCCTCATCCCTGGGAAAATATTCGAGAAAAATATCCTGTTGATTCAACTCCCACGGGAAGGGTAACTGGCGTTCTTCCTTATGGTGCCTTTGTTGAACTGGAACCGGGAATAGAAGGCTTGATTCACGTCTCCGAGATGTCCTGGACGGAGAAAATAAGGCATCCCCGCGAAGTATTGAAAGTAGGAGACATGGTCAAAGTTAGAGTACTCAATATAAATGAAAAAAACAGGAAATTATCTATTGGACTGAAACAGATACAACCCAATCCCTGGGCTCAGGCAAAAGAAAAGTATCCATCGGGGACAAGACTCACCGGAACTATTACCCATCTGGCACCTTTTGGTGCTTTTGTCAAATTAGAAGAGGGTATTGAAGGGATGATTCATGTTTCAGATATTTACTGGACAAAGAGACTGAGACACCCTGGACAGGTACTCAAGGTGGGCGACCAAGTGGAAGCTGTGGTTCTGGATATAAAAGTTGAGGCTGAGAAAATATCTCTGGGATTGAAACAGAAATCGAAAAACCCGTATGAGAAGTATTTTGTAGGGAGCAATGTTCAAGGGAAAGTCGTTCATCTCACCAATTTTGGAGCTTTTGTAGAATTGGAACCGGACATCAAAGGGCTAATTCATATTTCCCAGGCGGGTAAGGAGAAAGTTAAAGATATAAAAGAGGTTTTAAAGGTGGGAGATAAAGTCTGGACAAAAATTATTAAAGTCGATTCCCAGCAGATGATAATCGATTTGAGCATTAAGGAGTATATCAAAGCACAGGAAAAAGCGGAGGTGGAAAAGTATATTGAACAGGAAATCCCGGAAACCACTCTTGGCGAAATAATCAGTGAAAAATTGGACAATTCAGACAATTCAGAAAATGAGGAATAACTTGAAAAAAAAATTTCTCCTCTTTGTTTGCCTTTCGTTCTGCCTCCTTTTTTTGAGAAAGCCTCTATCCTATTCGGACGTCTCCTTCGGTAAGAACAAGGTAATCGTTGATCAACATACCTGGCATATTGCAGAGACCGAACATTTCCAAATCTACCATTATCCTGAAGGGAGACATCTAATTCCTAAAGTAAGCAAGATGCTGGAAAAAGCTTACGAAAAGGTTACCACTGACTTAAATATCAGTATAGAAAAGAAAACACCTTTCTTCTTATATATGACACATAACCACTTTGAGCAGAATAACATTGCCAGTACCGGAGAGGGTGTCGGTGGATTCTCCGAGCCCTATAAGAACAGGTTTGTAATTCCCGTAACCGGTTCGGATAAAGAACTGGAACATGTAATTACTCATGAGTTTACCCATATTGCAATGTTTAATATCTGGTATGGTGGGTTCTGGAAATCGGCGAGTCTGATGAGATTTGTCTTCTATCCCTTGTGGATAATTGAAGGATTGGCAGAGTATGAGAGTAAAGAAGAATGGGAAACTTATGACCATATGCTTTTAAGGGACGTTGCTATTTCCGATATGATAATTCCCCTGGGTAAGTTACACAGTTTCAATCATTTGAAAATGCATCAGATCTCCTTAGGGTATCAAGAGGGACACAGTGCAATCAGTTTTTTAGCAGAAGAGTATGGAGAAGACAAGGTTCCTAAATTGATTAAGAATCTTCGGGAGAGTCTGGATATACACAGGGTTTTTGCGCACACAGTCGATACTGACTTATACAGCTTTGACAAAAAATGGCAGAAATATATGAAGGAAAAATATCAACAGGAAGCGGAAGGAAAGGAAGAATCTGAAATTTATGGAAAGAGACTTACACAAGATGCCGAGTTTAATACCAATGCAGTTTTCTCTCCCGACGGAAAGAGAATAGCTTTCATTTCTAGCCGTAACGGATATGGCGACCTGTTTGTGATGAACGTTGACGGAACGAGTCAAAAATCGGTTCTAAAATCGCGGATTGGGAGAAGTCTGGATGTTATCCACTACGAAGGACACGCTCTTTCCTGGTTCCCGGATGGAGAAAAAATTGCTTTTGCAGGAGAGAAAAGAGAGAAGAATTATCTTTACATAATTAATCTCAGAAAAAATAAGCTAAAAAAACTTCGTCTACCTCTGGAAGTTCTAAAATCTCCTTGTTTTTCGCGCAAAGGGGATAAGATTGTTTTTGTGGGAATGGAAGGAGGTATAAACGACCTCTACTTAGTGGATGCTAATGGGAAGAACCTGGAGAAGTTAACCAGCGATGAGTTTGACGACAATTATCCTCTCTTTTCTCCTGATGACAAGAAGATTGTCTATGTCTCTGAAAGGGAAAGGCAGAAAGACCTCTTTCTTTTGGATGTGGAAACTCTTGGGATTACCCGATTAACTTCCACTCCCAGTGATGAGCTCGAGCCCTCTTGGTCACCCGATGGTGAAAGTATCATCTACATTGGCGATTATGGAGGGATTTATAACATTTACCGCATGGACGTGAGCTGTTTTCAGGAAGATATTCAGGAAGAGAATCCGGAATTAGACATTTTTCAATTGACTGATGTCAAAGTAGGAATTTTTACTCCGGAGATATCTCCCGATGGAGAGCATCTACTTTTCGTTTCTTATCGGCATGGAGAGATGAACATTCACCGTGGAGAATTTCCCCGGGAAGAGGTGTTTGTAAAAAAATTAAAGGGAAGAGAAGAGAAGGGGGAAACATCCATAGCCCAATTGCCTGTAGAGCCCACTGGACCAATCATAAGCCCCTATCCCTCTCCGGTCAGTAGGATTCATCCTTATAAATTCAAAGCATCCACAGATTTAATCTTTCCTCTCCTCTTTTATTCCACAACAGAAGGTCTGTATACTGCTGGATACTGGCAGGTAAGCGATATCTTGGGAAACCACGGGATGACTCTTCTTGTGGAGTATGCTTCGGAATATGATTGGTTGAATTATGGAGTAGGCTATATTTATCGAAGGTGGCGGCCTACTTTAGGATTTTTCGCTTATGGAAAGATGAGACGCGAATCTGAGGACGATGATAATAATATAGTCCGTATCAGTGAATTTACCGAAGAGATGGTGGTCAGTTATCCTTTTGACCGTTTCCGGCGGGTAGACCTGGGACTTATTACTGAGTCTAAGCGAGAGTGGAATGGAGATAATATCAGAACCCGGGAGAATGGGGTTGCTCTTTCTCTGGTAAGGGATACAACCCAGGGAAAGATTCTGGACATAACGAGTGGTAGCCGGGCCAATTTCACGGTCTATCAAGCCTTTAAAGGGCTTGACGGGGATTTCGATTATACAAGGTATATTCTCGATGCCAGGAAATATTTCAAATTATCCGAACGCAATATTTTAGCATTTAGATTTCTGGGAATGCTGAGCCAGGGAAAGGATAGAAAAGAGTCCTCTCTAGGGGGGGATAGGAAGATACGCGGCCTTTCTAAGGGTTTCTCCTCAGGGAGTAGGTTAGCCCTGATTAACGCTGAGTGGAGGTATATGCTCTTTCCAGAAATAAATTGGAGGTTCAGGCTTCTGTGGCCGGAGATATATCTGAAGAGCCTGCAATTTTCTCTGTTTACCGATTCAGGAGCAGCCTGGAACGAGCCTGAGGAGATAAGAGGAATTTCAGATATAAAAAATACAATTGGAATAGGATTAAGAATAAACACTTTCCTCATCCAGATGTTTCCCTTTACACTCAGGTTAGATTATGGCTGGCGGACGGATAAATTCACTGGAAAATTCTATTTTTCTCTGGGACCTACTTTTTAAATATTGTAATTATGGTTTGGTCGCGTAGGGACGACCTTTATGGTCGCCCAGGGGCTTGTCCCCGTAAAAATTACGCCCATAAAGGGCTACACTACTCCCAAATAAATTTGTAGTGTAGGGCTTTATGCCCGTAATTTGTGTAGTGTAGTTGACAAGATTTCAGAAATTTATTAATATACAAAAATATAAATGAACTCTCTAATAGTAGCTATTTTTGCCATTCTGCTTCTGGGGTGCGGATTTAAATTTTACGGAAAGATTATGGAGAAGCTCTGGGACGTTAACCCCCAGAGAAAGACCCCGGCAGTGGAAAGGACAGATGGAATAGATTATGTACCGGCAAAGCATTGGACAATTCTCTTCGGACACCATTTTGCTAGCATTGCCGGGGCCGGACCAATTATCGGACCGGTGATTGCAGTAGCTATCTGGGGATGGGTGCCAGCTCTCATCTGGATAGTAATAGGTTCCATATTTATGGGGGGAGTTCATGACTTTTCCTGTTTGATGAGCTCTCTAAGACATAAGGGCAGGTCGATTAGCGATGTTGCCGAATCTACAATGAGCCATCGGGCAAAAATGCTGTTTGCTACTTTCTTGTGGCTGACTCTTATTCTGGTGGTGGCAGTGTTTGCTGCTGTTACCAGCAAGACTCTGGTGAGCGAACCGAGAATAGTAATACCTACTTTTGGCCTGATTTTGGTTGCCATTCTTACCGGGCTGATGATTTACAAATGGAAAATTAAACAGGTGGTTGCAACAGCTATAGGCCTGATTTTACTGGGAAGTCTTCTGATTCTGGGATACTATTATCCCATATCTCTGGGAGTAGAAGGCAGCACAAAAATCTGGATAGTTATATTATTGTCGTATGCATTTATTGCTTCTATTACCCCTGTAAATATTCTCCTCCAACCGCGGGATTATCTATCTACTTTTATCCTGTTTTTTGGACTAATTTTTGGCTATTTAGGACTGTTTTTTTCTCATCCCAGGATGCACACCCCTGCTTTCGTACAGTGGTCTAGCGGTCAAGGAGCTCTCTGGCCAATGTTATTTGTAATCATCGCCTGTGGAGCAATTTCAGGATTCCATTCACTAATTGCCAGCGGAACAACATCCAAGCAATTGGCAAATGAGAGAGATGCGAAGAAGATTGCCTATGGAGGAATGATATTGGAAGGTGTTCTGGCCTGCCTGGCTCTTCTTGCTGTAGGAGCGGGTCTTTATTGGAGCGGAGGAGCGGGACGGGAAGGATTGGTCTATCCAGAATTAATTAAGGAAGGGAACTGGATTGTGACCTTTGCCCGAGGTTTTGGTCGGATAGCAGAACCTCTTCTGGGCAGAACTTTCGGCCCATTAGTTGCCATGGTCATGCTGAATAGTTTTGTAATGACCACTTTAGATAGTGGTACAAGAATTAACCGCTATATAACAGAAGAGTTATTTGGTGAAGGTTTAAAGTGGAAAGTATTCCAGAACCGTTATTTTTCTACAGCAGTTATCATTTTCTGTGCAGGATACTTAGCATTTGGCAATTGGAAGGCAATCTGGCCAATTTTTGGGGCTTCAAATCAACTGGTAGCAGCATTGGCTCTTCTGGTAGTTACCACTTATCTCTGGGCGATGAAGAAACCCACAAAATATACAATCTATCCAGGGATTTTTGTTCTACTCACCGCCACTGGAGCCCTGATATACCAGGTGCGTGGCTTCATTGTAAATCAGAACTACTTGTTGGCCATAATTGGCGTGATTTTGCTCATTTTGGCCATTTTTATGGTCAGGGAGGGGGTAATAGTCGTTCGCAAAGTAAAACGGGCCTAAAACCTGTTAAACAATCCCTGTCCCTGTCCCGGAGTGGCTTTCTTTGGAAGCCAGAACTCTTTAAAGCTATAATTTTAATTTTTTCGTGCATTTTGGCTGTTTTTGTGATATAATAGAAAATAATATAGAGGCGAAAAACAAAAGACCCTCAGAAAGGGAGAACTATGGCAGAAGAGTGTGCAATCTGCGAGAAAGATGTAGAGAAGACAGTCAAGTGTCCACTACTAAATAGAAGTACCTGCCTTTCCTGTTGCTTTGCCATATCTTCTGGAAGAGTCGATATGATCCAGAGGATAAGGAAAGAGTATGAGCTGCAAAAGGAAGATATCCTCAAGGCATGCAGTACTTGTCTGGAGAAAGCCGGAGGATTAGGCGAATAATCACTCAAGAACTCTGAAAAACTGTCGTTTTCTCAGAGTTCTCCCCTGCTACCAGTCACCCTCTTTAGACCTTCCGAAAGGTTCAAAATAAAAATCAACCTTGACAAGTCAAAAATTGCTAGTTATACTTTTATGGAAGTCGAAAAAAGGAAAAAAGGGGTCAGAGTCATTTTTCCTGAAAAATGTATTTTATTCTTTTATAATTTAGTTATGCCAAGATAGCCAAGATTAGTTGTTGTAGGATATCCTCAAAATACCATTCTAATCAAGAATAACCACAGTGTTGTCTTCTATACGGATGGTTTGAAACAAGGGGAACGGGAAAATCACTCTGACCCCATTTTTATTTTTAAGAGAGGTTGCTATGAAAAATCGTATTCTTTTGTTAGTTGTCTGTTTTTTGTTCGTATCCTTTCTGGAGGCGTCTCTAAATTTTGAAAACGCCTTTGCACAAGAACCTACAATAGATTGTGAGGGCACACTAAGGGCGTGGCGTATGGATCCTAACATTGGACCCGCAATTGCAGACCAATATTACTGCCCTCACCCTTATGGGTCACCTGTGCTTCGTCCAAAAAAATCCCCAACTTCTGCGGTGCCATGGAGCACCACTGCACCTGCGGGAGGATTTAAAAGCTCTGAGCAGTTTGCTGCTCAGGCACTTGGCAGTCTCCTCGGCAGTTTGATGCAAAACTTATTCGCCCCCCCGCCTCAGGTTGATACATCCTACCAGGAGCAATTGCGCAAGCAGCAGACAGAGGCAGCCAAGATAAAGGAAAAGGAATTGAAACGGCAGAAGTCGTTACGACAGTGGCAGGAACTTCAGGAGAAAAAGGCTGCTGAAAGGGCTGAAAAAGAAAAGCAGAGACGGGAATTGCTGGCTAAGATGGAGACTTTTGGCTCAGAAGAACCCCTTGTGATGGGATCAACGAGTGGTGGTAAACTGGAACCATTCAAATGGGAAAAACCTGAAGCAGAAGAACTGGAGCTACAAGCATTGGGAACAGGAAGGTATGATACATCAACCTTGTCTGAATGGCAAAGGCTCCTCTGTGCCGCCCATTTTTCGAATGAAGCCCTCATAGCAATAAAGAACGGTGATGAGGTAAGGGCAAGATACCTTAACGAGCAGGCTGAAAAGGTGAGTTCCGGTCAGATGATTGAACTTGAATGTAAGTTCCCTGTTCTTCCCCAGCCCTCAGAACCTGAGAAAGCAGAGTCAAAAATGGCAGCCTATGTTAATCTCTTAGGTAAGGTCCAGAAGGATATAAAAACCCTTCAAGATATTGAAATTAAAATAAAAGAGACAGAGGTAAAGAAGAAGCAAGCTGAAAGCAAGAAAGAGAAGGCGGAAAAAATGATTGCAGAATCGGACCGTGCTCGCGATACAGGTAAACCTAAAGACAAAGCAAAGGCGAAGAGCCTTAAAGACGAAGCACAGAGACTTCTTCAGGAAGCTCAGAATGAGCTTGAACTGGCGAATAAGACCTGGGAGGAACTGTTCAAGGAGCAAGCTAAGATACAGAATGAATTAAAAGAGATGCAGGAGCAAATTGAGTAGAAGGCTGGAGTTGACTGAAAACGCGAGGAGGAAAATCATGAAAGGCTTGAAACTATTATTGATTCTGATTGTAATCACGTTGATGGGTTGTGCCACCACTAATTTCGGGGTAGAGCGTTACAACGAGCAAAGTGCAGCGTATCTCGAAGCAAACGAGCAAATTGAAGCGTATCTCAACGCAATGGGGTATTACACTTTTGAAACTTCCGATGGGCTTTACCTGTATAATAACCTGACCGGCCAGGTTACGCCCCTTAATGTCATCGCTATTTCACGGGTTATTCCACGGCTGGTTCTTTCTTATTACAACATGGGTAGATACGATGATGCCCTTTCCGCAGTCAATAAGGCTATTTCGCTTCAGGTACGGCCTATGGTAGGTGTATCTGTTGACATTGAAGGCGGATTTCTGGTTGTCGACGGGCTTGTGGAGGACGGGGCTGCTGAGAAAGCCGGTATTAAAAAGGGAGATAAGATAGTAAAGGTAAATGGAGTATCGACAAAGGGATGGGATTTGGAGAAGTTTCTTCAGAGCCTGGGAGGCTCTGCGGGCACGGAAGTGGTCTTGCGAATCGTCAGAGAAGGTTCTAAATCATTTAAAAAGACCATTACGAAGGAGATGTCTACCCCAAAGGAAGCCGCCACAAGTTTCGGCATGAGGGGAACAATTTATAGGGCAAAAGGCGACAGTGATGAGGCTATGAAAGATGCTGAAAAAGCGATGAGCATTGACCCCGATGATTTTTGGGCGCGGTTTTCTTATGGCACAGCGTGTTTGGACAAAGGCCGCTACGATGATGCAGTCAAAGCATTAGAAGGTGAAGTAAAAACCGACTTCCCGACACAGAAT
>Ga0209978_10000619_pt1 | contig 13773 bp, 13 predicted proteins | sample BentaG_FD_182805 | JGI IMG/M metagenome (GOLD analysis project Ga0209978, IMG submission 182805) | Deep subsurface microbial communities from South Atlantic Ocean to uncover new lineages of life (NeLLi) - Benguela_00093 metaG (SPAdes)... | ecosystem: Environmental > Aquatic > Marine > Oceanic >...
TAGGCGACAACTTACCCATGAGTGCTTTTCGTAACGAAAAATGGTGGAGTAACTTACCGAGTAGTGTCCATGCTAAGGCTTGGTTGGATGCTGGATGGAAAATGCAAGAGGTGAACTTGGAGGAAGGATACGTTGTTTTTCAAAAAGTGAAGCGTTTGCAAACTAAAAGCCGTGGAAGGAAAAGGTCACGAGAGAAGGTTAAAAAGCCCTTTACGCCAGCGCCTTATCGTACTCCAAGAAGTAGGAAGCCTTCAAAGACTAAAGTAGCCAAGCTTTATGCTAGATTCAAAAACATAGAACGAAAAAGAGCATCCATGCCCAAATATCGAGGTAGTTTTAAGCCGAAGTCAGCGTATGAGAAAAGGTTGTATAAGCCGGAAGAGAAACCGAAGTAGCTAAAAAGAAATTTTATGTAGCTCATTCTAATAGATAAACTGCAAAGGGCGGTCGTCGTCTAGTCTGGTTTAGGACTCAGGCCTTCCAAGCCTGCGATCCCGGGTTCAAATCCCGGCGACCGCACCAACAAATTCGTTCCTTACGTTTAATAAAAAACTAGATAACTAACAGTTCTTTCGAAAGGTTACTCAAAAGCCTAGCCTTTGATCTTGAAACAGCTATGTCATCTTCAATCCTCACTCCAAACTTTCCAACAAGGTATATTCCTGGTTCGATTGTAAACGTCATACCAGACTTTAGAACTGTTTTGTTACCAAGGGCTATGTAAGGTTCCTCATGGACTTCCAAGCCTAACCCGTGGCCTGTTCTATGAGTAAAGTATTCGCCATACCCCGCGTCTTCTATAACTTTTCTGGCGGCTATATCAACTTCTTCAGCTTTAACGCTTGACTTAACAGTTTTTATGGCTGCCTCTTGAGCTTTGACAACAATCTCGTAAATTTTTGTCTGCATTTCTGTTGCCTCTCCAACGAAGACTGTTCGGGTGACGTCAGCATAATATCCTCCGTAGACTGCCCCCACATCCATCAGCACGATGTCTTTTTTTCTCACCTTTCTGTTCGATGTCTCACCATGAGGAAAAGCAGAATTGTTTCCTGAAAGAACTATACAGAATGGCACGCTTTCGCCGCCATTCTCTTTTATGGTTTTTTCTATTTGAAATGAAATGGCTAATTCACTAACTCTTGGTTTTATGAAGTTTATCCCTGCCTTTATTCCCTCAGCAACTATGCTTGCTGCTTTTTCCATTTTTTTCAATTCTTCATCAGATTTTATGCTTCTGAGTTGACTGAAAAACATTGAAGCGTCTTCTATCCTTATTTTCGGTGAACACTCGACCAACATTCTGTAAAATTTGAAAGGAAGGATTCCTTCAACCCCAAAAACAGCTTTTTCCAGCCTAAGCTCTTTTACCATTTGGCTGAGCAACATAGCAGGATTTTCTGAATCGCCGTAGCTCCTAATTTCTTTAAAGGCAGAATACTTTTTCGCTTTTTCCTCTTCTAGTTTAGGAACCACAACCATTGGAGCGCTCGTTTCAACAGGGATTATTATTCCAGCAAATCTTTCTATGGCCAACGCTGAAAAACAAGCGAAATACCTCATGTTTTTCTCTGAATTAACTAGAAAAGCGTTTATTCCGGTTTTTCTGCCAATTTTTTTCAATTTCTCTACTCTTTCCATAAATATTGCCAATTTTTAACCCCTTCAATTTCTTCCAGTTTTCTGGAAATCTAGTGTTTGTCAGTAACTGCTTTAAGGTTTTTCTTCCTTTTCGGCTGCAGCTTTTGATGGGATTCCTACAACTCATGCATGCTAAGACGCTGGCAGCCACAGCGACATCACAAGATAATTAATTGTAAGAAAGTTGCAAACAATTTTGCATGTAAAAGAACAGAGTAGCCAGGTATGTTTAGAAAAAAGAAAAAGGAAGTTGAGTCTAGAACAGCCATTGTCCGTCTTTTATTACTACTTTCCCATCTAACAGCAATGTGGGACGAGGAATGACGAAGTCTTGATGTAGATCTGAGGAGACTTTTCCTCCAAGGTGGGAGCCATCACCTATGGCGAGGTGAACAGTACCTTTTATCTTTTCAGCTTCAAGAATGTTGTCAGGTCTCTTTGCACAAGGGTTCGTACCTATTCCAAGCTCGGCAAAATTTCTCCTCGAAATGTAAGGTTCTTCATTTTTATCAAAAGCCAGCAAATTTCTGAATTCGTCACCTACTTTGCCACCGCCAGTGATTTCAACGACGCATCCATTTTTGAAGATTAAGGTCATATTCTCTTTTAAGTTAGAGAACCAGCCTGCTTCGACAACTATCTTTCCTTCACCAGTCCCTTCTATTGGAGCGCAGTAAGTCTCACCTGAAGGCAAATTCCCCCAAGCACCTTTCTCTGTAAATATTCCAGTATCCACTCTGCCATCTCTAGTTAGGAACTTCATATTTGTTCCTCCCGGAGATGTTACAACAGCCTCCTTGCCGTCCTTCATTAGTTTCGCAAGTCTTCTGCTGTCTTCATCTATTTTGCGGTAGTCGGCAGCCATTGGTCCCCCTGCATAGAACATTTGTGGAAGGAATGTGGGCATACTTGCGACTCTGGTTCCCGCTCTTGACGCGTTTTCACGAGCTTCTGTATGAGTTATAGAGTATGTTGTTATGGCAATTGCAATGTCTGAAGCCTTCATTTTTTCTCCAACTTTATTTCCAGGTTCTGATCCGTGTTTTCCAATAGATAGGTAGGTTAAGAATTCTACGGAACGGTCCGGAAACTTTTCTTTAGCTATTTCATAGACCATTTTGGCTAAAACAGATCTTTCAACAAAATCTGTTAGTTTTTCGCTGTCATATTTCATCCATTCCTCAACGGTCGGCGCATCCGTAACCACGAGAACTTTTTCACCGCTCTTGAGGCCCATGTTCACCTTGAATATGTTGACGACACCTTGCGTAATCTTCTCCTTTTCAATCAAGTAGAATTCCCTCGTTTAATTAATAAATAAATGAAAGTATTAGACTTTCCCCAGCTTCTTCGCTAGTTCAGCAAGTTCCGGATGAACCGCTCTGCCCTTGTCCCAGATTTGTACTCCGTCGAGCCAGACGGACGTGTTTAGGCATATGCCATCAGTGTGCGAAGGTGCTGGTATAGGTTCACCGCCGGTTAACATTGGACCTACGTATCCCAATCCCCACTCTGTGCAACCCCAAACTCTCTCATCCTCGACTATGTCACCAGTCAGTTTGGCACCCGGATTACATCCGTAGCAGACATGAGCTACACGGAACATTTTAGGGTCGTTAAAGCTTTTAAGCCACGCCTCAAATGCTCGAGCGTCTTCTCCACCCTCAACTTTCTCTACTCTTCCTTCTTTAACGTAAAGCTTTACTGGTTCTTTAACTAGACGTAGTGGAGGAACTATTGAGCCGTTAAACGCTATTATACCGTTTATCGACGGAAAGATTGGTGACCAGCCTATCTGTCCGCCTAGCATATGGGACCCAGGTGTATCGGCGTATCCAACTTCACATATCATAGGCCTCTTGGGGTCATTGTCGAACTCTATGTCTTCACCTGCTGGCGTCGTCATCCTGACGTGTTTGGCTGCCTTGGTCAAGGATATGAGTTTGTCTTGATACTTTCCGAGGGTTGGCAAGTCAACTCTGGCGATGACTCTTGTCATCATGTTCACGTTCATTCCGACGAGGCATAGATGTCTAATTTTCTTGTTTTGTTTCATGGCGACCTCGTATGGAGTTGAGTACAAGAGCCACTCGTTATTAAATTCAGCCCACGCATCTGCAACGTTCAAAACGGCTGTCAGCGCCTCCACAGGCAACATTGGGTCGGCTGCTTTGCCGACGCCTAGTGGCGAGGCAGTCCATATCACCATTGGTTTAGCTCCAACTGCGAAGGCAGCTGCCGCTGTGGCGTCAACAACTCTTGGGTCAGACTCCGTGTCCGCTGTTATAACAAATGTTTCTCCCGGCTTGAGTTTGAACATCTCTGAAACCAGTTTATGCGCTGCTTTCCCCAATTCATACTCATAATACTGTGGCATTTTCCATCACGTAACTTACGTTCGTCTTTTTCTTATTAAAAACTTTCGAAGACCAAAGCCAATTTTGATGGTTTAACTCATCTAAGCTTGTTGATGGAAGCCTCCGCTTAGGTGTGGGTGGTAGAATAGAGCTGAAACGAATTCAAGTAAAAATTTAAATCCCAAACGATTCAAGTTAATTGAGGTGTTTCAATTGGATGTTTTTGAAGCAATAAAAGACCGAAGAAGTGTAAGGAAATATAAGCCCGAACCGGTTCCGGAAGATTTAGTTAAGAAAATACTTGAAGCTGCAGTGTGGGCTCCATCTGGCAGCAATATTCAACCTTGGAAATTCATAGTCATCAAAGACAAAAAGGTTCTGGACATGGTGAGGAAGATTTCACCTGGCTACTTCGGCGACGCTCCCTTAGCAATTCTTGTCTGTTCAGATAAAGAAAGAGCCTACAAGCTTGGCGGAGAACTCGGACGAGACTACCTGACGGTTGCTGGCTGTGCAGTGGCTGTTCAAAACATGCTTTTGGCAGCCTACGCTTCCGGACTTGGAACATGCATCGTAAAATCGTTTTCGTCAATCGCAATTAAGCACATACTCGAAATCCCAGATGGAATCGAACCCGAACTCCTCGTGATAGTGGGATACCCAGATCAATCGCCGAAGCCTCCTCGTAGAAGACCACTCCAAGAAATAACCTACCTAGACAGGTATGGCGAGAAATATTTTGAGAAGTAAATTGTTAGGAGGGCAAAAATTATGGGAAAAGAGAAAAGTAACGGGGATAAATATCTTTTCGATTTGGCTGTTTTCCTTGCTACTAGTGCTAGCGGATGCGTAGAGGAACCGCATTTATACGGGCCTTTCAGACTTATTGACGCTTTAAGCAGGCTTATAGAGCTTCCGAAATATGCTACATGCATGAAAGACGACCTGTTCTTGGCAAAGATGAAAAGTGTGATAGATGAGAAAAAGTTTCTACTGGTTTCAGACACGGAAGCTTTCAAGGCTTTCCTTGACAGCTTAGTTAGGGAATTTGCGAAGGAGCTGAAGAGAAGGAGCTTAGAAAGAAGATGACGCACTAGTTAGTTAAACCTTTCCAAGCTTCTTCGCAAGTCCGATTAGTTCTGGATGAACTACTTTTCCTTTTTCTGTCAGCTGTACGTCGTCAAGCCACACTGAGGAGTTTAGGCATATGCCGTCTGTATGCGAGGCTGCATTTTTTCCGTTTGGAGGCAAATACATCGGACCGACGTTGCCGAGGCCCCATTCTGTGCCTCCCCAAACACGCTCGTCTTCAAGGATGTTACCAGTTAACTTTGCACCTGGATGAAATCCGTAGCAGATGTGAGCCAATCGTAACATGTTAGGGTCATTAAAGCTTTTAAGCCAAGCTTCATACTGTACAGCCTCTTTTCCACCCTCAACTTTCTCAACGGCCCCAGCCTTGACGTGCAGTTTCACCGGCTCTTTCAGAAGTCCGATTGGCGGAACAAGCGAACCGTCAAAGACTATTACCCCGTTTATTGATTCAAAGTCTGGAGCCCAGCCTATCTGCCCAGAAAGGAAGTGGGGCCCAGGTGTGTCAGCGTATCCAGATTCAAGGGTTACTGGTCTTCCAGGTACATTGTTGAAAGTGACATCGGTTCCGACTGGTGTAGTTACGCGCATTCTTTTGGCCTTTTTCGTCATTTCAACAACTCTTGACTGAAATTCCACGAGGGTTGGGAAGTCGACTCTTCCAACACACCTTATCATCATGTCAGTGTCCATTCCTACAAGGCAGAGATATCTAAGCTTCTTATTTTCTTCTATGGCTATGTCCCATGGAGTCGAATAGAGAAGCCACTGATTGTTGAATTCAACCCAAGCATCAGCTTCTTTCAAAGCAGCAGTCAAGGTTTTCATAGGTAGCATCGGATCAGCAGCTTTCCCAACACCAAGAGGAGACGCAAGCCATATAACAACTGGCTTTGCCCCTGCTGCGAAAGTAGCTCTAGCTGTAGCCTCTACAACCCTCATGTCGCTTTCAGTGTCAAATGTTATCACGAACTCTTCACCATGTTTCAGTTTGAAAAGCTCTTCCACAAGTATCTTTCCCGCTTTCCCTAACTCAAACTCATAAAGCGTATTCATATGTTCAACTCCTGAAGATAGCATTGTCATTTAAATTAATTTAAAAGTTACGGACAATTGAGATCAGTTTTCAAGTTAGTTAATCCCATAGATAACACGTAACTTTCTCTGCTCTAACGGTCTCTATTTAAAGAGAAAATTTAATAGCAATTTAAGCTCATAACGAGGACAATGTGAACGAGATGCTCAAAATACTCTGGGTTAATCCCCTAGGAACAGACATGTATGATGAAGGAACAATGAAGATTATAAATGAAGTGAAAAGACCTGATGTTGAAGCGAAGGTTGTTCATATAAGCAGAGGACCTGTACACGTTGAGTATCATTACTATGAACATTTGAGCCTTCATGAAACGCTAAAGTGGATTTGGTGGGCTGACAAGAATAGGTTTGACGCGGCTGTGATTGGCTGTTTTTATGACCCAGGCCTTAGAGAAGCTCGTGAGCTTGTCGGTATTCCAGTTATAGGTCCGGCTGAGACTTGTATGCATGTTGCAGCCACTTTGGGACATAAGTTTTCCGTTATTGTTGGTAGGAGGAAATGGATTCCAAAGATGGAAAGCAACGTTCATCAATACGGCCTAGAAAAAAAGCTGGCATCATTCAAGGTGATTAACTTCACTGTTCCAAGAATGATTAAAGAACCGGAAAAACTGAAAGAAGCAATTTACAATGCAGCTAAAAAAGCAGTTGAGGAAGACGGTGCAGAAGTGATAGTTCTAGGATGCACTATTGAATCTGGATTTATGAAAGAACTGATAAAAAAACTAAAGGTCCCGGTGCTTGATGCAGTGGTGGTTTCGTGGAAATATGCGGAGATGATGGCTGATTTATACCGTAAAATAGGCTTAACACACAGTAAGCTTTTCGGGTATGAAACACCGCCAGAAAAAGATGGATTCCTGCGAGCCCTAGAATAAAACTTTCCCAAACAACGCTGAGAACATATACGGCCCGCCCTCTCCAATCTCTCAAGCATCTCCTAGGAGAATCTTAAATAAGTTGTCATCATTTTATCTAATAGAGCCAAAAATGAGTAGAAGATTGAAAAGTTTACTCAGCTTGATTTTGTTAGCGCTTTGTTTAGCTTCAATCACGTATTTCATATTTATAGGGAACCCATTCTCAGCAAGAGGGCCCACCTTGATTGTGGAATGCTCCCTTGAGGGCTTCCCGAAAGAGATTCCTCAGCTTAAAATAGTGAACCGTAGCATAACCCCTGAACAAGCGAAAACTATCGCAGAGGAGGTCGTGAACCTTCTACCAGAAAAGATCCTTGAAAAACTAGACGAAGATTTAAAAAAGTATAACATATCGACATTCTCTCGTCCAGAGAAGATAACCGTGCAAAGTGTAGAACTCAGGTATTTTTCCTGGGATCTAAGTACAGCTCAGGAGTATCTTTTACCTGTCTACTACCTTACATTTGAAATAGAGTGGAAGGAAGGGCAACCGTGTCCGGAGTATCCGATTTACTATGCGGCTCTTTCAGCGTTGGATGGAACCTATGTCTATGGACTAAGCTTAACGGGCATATCTCCAGCATAGCGCGGGTTCGAGTTAACATGACCTGAACAGTAATGCAAGCGCTAAATGGACCGCAAGGATATTCCCATAACCTATGTTAAAATGCGCTGATTGGATGCATGCCGTGGACTCAAACACTTTTCAAGTGATACAATTGCATCTGTTTCCCAACGTAATGTTGTGTAATTTTCTTGCAGACATAGCCTGCACGACTCTACACTGTGTGAAAACCGTTCTATGAGCATTAAACTGATTGGTGTATGTAGAAAGTTTTAAATAAAGAAATACCATACCAACAAAGGACAATATAGAAGGATGTATTGCATGGCTTCTAAAATTGATATGGCGATTGCTGCGCTACTTATCATTGCGATAATAGTTCCAAGTGGAATTGGCGCCTACATGATAGGAAAGCTGAGCAGCATAGAGGACGCGTTAAAACCTCCAGCTGCCCCGACTAAGTTGTTGAGAGTGGGATTCGCGTGGCCCACTTTCATTGATCCTGCTGTGGGGTCTGACTACTCGAGTTCAACTGCTTTTACAAACTTGTATGACCCGCTTCTATTTCCAACCACTACTGGTGACGTGAAGCCTTGGGTGGCGACGAACTGGACTGTGTCAACGGACGGTCTCACGTGGACTTTCACATTAAACGATAGCATCAAATTCCATAGCGGTCGACCGCTAAAAGCAGACGACGTATTGTACTCAATGGAGAGGTTGATAACGATAGGTGAGGGATACGCGTATCTGTTCTCACCCTACGTGAACTTGACCGCATCCACAGCAATAGATGACCACACGGTGCAATTCAAACTTGACAAAACATTCGGGCCTTTCCTCATCACGTTGGCAAGGCTCTATATACTTGATAAAGAGGAAGTTACGGCTCACATTAAAGAAGGAGATTTCGCTAAAGAGTGGTTGCTGACAAACGACGCCGGTTCAGGGCCATACAAGGTTAAAGAAGTGGTACTGGAAGATCATGTTTACATGGAGAGATTCAACGACTATTGGGCAGAGATGAAACCTAACTCACCTGACGAAATTAGAATGTTGGCGTTAGCTGTGCCCACAACGGAGAGAACCATGTTATTGAAGAAGGAGCTGGAAATCTCGTCACAATGGCTGCCCGAGGAAGTGCTTGCGGCATTGAAGAAGGCGGGCCTTGTGACAGGTAGTCATGTGGGTGGAGACATGTTCTACTTTATGATGCACTGCAACAAAACACCGACCGATGACATACACATCAGAAAAGCCTTAGCATACGCAATGGACTACGAAACAGTGGTCGAAGAAATGTATCTGGATAATCCACTAGCCAAGTGTGTTGTGCCTATAAGCTTAGCGGGAGCGGCTGAACTAACCATGTATCGTCAGAACCTAACTGCGGCTCAAGAACAGCTTCAACAGTCAAAGTATTACATTACAGGCCCGGCTGACATACCCGAGATTGAGGTGCACTGGTGCGCTGAGGTTCCAGCCGAAGAAAGAGTGGCTATGCTCTTCGCTGAATGCGCCGTAGACATAGGGCTTAGAGTGAAGGTCGTTAAAACTCCGTGGGGATCAATGATAACCGAAATGGCCGATCAAGATCTGTCACCTAATATAGAGACAATTTTCGTGGCTGGCCATTATGCAGAAGCGGGATCCCTGCTGGAATCAAGATATCACTCAAAGAGTGCTGCAACATGGGAGCAGAACGAGTGGCTGTTGAATGATACAATAGACGGGATGATAGAGGATGCCCTTTCAGAAGTGAATGTTACTAAGAGGTATGAGGACTATGCGGAGCTAGAACGTTACCTACTTGACTTGTGTCCAAGCCTGTTCTTGTTCGATCACTTAGTGAAATACTCGTACCAACCTTATGTCATCTGGCCTAACGTGTTAGGCGAATCGATACCAGTAATGGGCTACAACATAGACGGTAGAACGATCGAAGTCGTACCCCCAGAGTAACCAAACAAAAGTCTAAAAATATCAGTATCCCTTTTTTATCGTCCAAAGCATGCCTATAGGGGACGGTACGCAAACATGAAAATGAAAACATACATAGCGAGGAGATTAGGTTTCGCGTTATTCTCGCTTGTAGGCTTATCGATATTAGTGTTTTATTTAGCTAGGGTGATACCCGGAGATCCAGTGATGATGATGGTTGATCCACGTACTCCGCCAGAAGTCATTGAGGAGTTAAGACATGCGCTGGGACTGGATAAACCATTATACTTACAGTATTTTTTCTGGCTGGAGGATGTTTTTAGGGGAGATCTAGGCTTCTCTGTCTACACTAGGCGCAGCGTAACAACTGATGTGTTGGAGTATCTGCCTATATCTCTAGAACTCGTAATTTTGGCTGCCCTGATAGAAGTGGTGGGAGCGTTTATACTCGGCGTGTTAGCTGGCTCACATGCCTATAAGTGGCCTGATAACCTTGTAAGAATATCCTCGTACATAGGAATATCAATTCCGTCCTTCGTGTGGGCTATAATATTACAATTGATTTTCGCTTGGCAACTGTCATTATTCCCCACGAGTGGATTACTTAGCAGCAATATCCCCAGTCCTCCGAGAGTAACTGGTTTTACATCCTTGGATTCGTTGATCGCAGGTAGGTTCGATGCGTTTGTTGATGTTATATGGCACGCGACACTTCCAGCATTTGCGTTGTGCATCGGCGGTATGACGCAAGACGCGAGGATGATAAGGGCTGGCATGGTTGAGAACAAAGACAAGGAATATATAGCTATGGCGACATCTCAAGGCTTACCCGCAAGGCTTGTGATGTTCAAGTATCTGCTCAAACCGTCCATAATTCCGGCAGTAACGGTTATGGGAATGGACGTAGCTGCGATGCTGGGTAATGCTTTCCTAGTTGAAATGGTTTTCATGTGGCCAGGCTTCTCCAGACACGCCATCAATGCTATGTATAGGAGTGACCTTAATACCATAGTTGCTACCGTGATGGTGATAGGAATCATTTTCGCTATAGTGAACCTAATAACTGACATCATAGTGGCATATTTAGATCCGAGAATCAGACTCATGGAGAGGGGCGAATAAGATGAAAAAGATAAGGGTCTTCAAAACAATCAAGCAGTCACCACGGTGGGAATCTGCTAGGAGAATGTGGTATAAATTCTCTAGAAGCCCACTGTCAATGGCGGGGTTAGTGATATCGGCCGCTTGCATTTTCATAGGCTTGTTTGCTCCCTATATAGTGCCCTACCCGGAACATGCAGGTTACTTCAGCAATTATGCAGATGCCTTCATCTCCCCATTCCAAAACTCAAAATATCCATTTGGCACAGATGAGTATGGCAGAGACATACTAACTAGGGCGATGTTAGGGTTTCAATATTCTTTAATGATGGCTGGAGTGGTTCTCTCTCTTGTTGTCGCACCTGGAGTAATTTTGGGGCTCATCGCAGGTTATCATAAGGATAGATGGATTGACATGGTGATAATGAGAATATCGGATGTATTCATAGCGGTTCCTCCCTTGGTACTAGCATTATCTATATGCGCAGTGCTAGAACCAAATATCTTCAATGCCATGATGGCGGTTTCATTAATGTGGTGGCCTTGGTATGCAAGGTTAACATATAACGTTTCATCGGCAATGAGAAACGAGTACTTCGTTCAGGCAGCCGAGGTGATGGGAGCTAGTACGTTCCACATAATATTCAAGGAAATACTTCCAAACTGCCTTGGCCCCATACTGACAAAAGTAACGCTGGATGTCGGCTGGGTTATACTAATAGGTTCAGCGCTGAGTTTTGTAGGGTTGGGTGCTCAGCCTCCGACACCCGACCTTGGCACTATGGTTGCTGACGGTGGAAAGTGGATGCCAGATTTTTGGTGGATGTCCATGATCCCAGCATTAGGAATTGCGATTATAATCTTGGCGTTTAACCTGTTAGGAGACGGCGTTCGAGACATGCTCACGGAGTAATCCACTTTGGCAGAGCAACTCTTGGAAATAAAGGATTTACACGTGGGCTATAAGACTTATAGGGGCACATCAAAAGTTCTTGACGGCGTACACTTGACGGTGAAGACTGGAGAGAAAGTAGGAATAATCGGAGAATCAGGTTGTGGCAAGACAACAACAATGAAGACCCTTCTTCGCATTTTACCCACAAACGCCGTGATATATGAAGGGGAAGTGTACTTCAAAGGCAAAAATACTCTAAGAATTGGAAAAAACGAACTAAACGAGTTGAGAAGAAAGCATATAGCCATGATATTTCAGGATCCCACAGCCGCTCTTAATCCGGTATTCAAAATTGATACGCAGATAATAGATATAATCAAATCCTCTGAGGCTCATGAAGGTAAGAAGACGGAAGAGTTTAAAGCCAAATGTATAAGGCTGCTTAAAGAGGTAGCATTACCAGATCCGGAGAGGGTGCTTGGCAGTTACCCCTTCCAACTAAGCGGAGGTATGAAACAAAGGGTCTGCATTGCTATGGCCCTAGCCACGCCCAGATATCTTTTGATAGCCGATGAGCCCACCACTAACCTTGATGTAACAATACAAGATCAAGTATTACGCCTCATCAAGGACATCGTAGAAAAAAGAAAATTATCGGTAATCTTAATCTCTCAAGCGCTAGGCGCGGTTAAAGGCTTCGTAGACAAAGTCTATGTTATGTACGCAGGAAACACAGTTGAAGTTGCTGAGACCAAGGAACTATTCTCAAACCCACTACATCCCTACGCTAAAGGGCTTCTAGACTCAACTCCTAAGCTAACCGGAGGCGGCTTCTCAGAAGGCATCAAGGGAAGGGTGCCTGATTATATAAACCCACCATCGGGTTGCAGATTTCACCCACGTTGCGATAATATCTTAAGCAGATGCAAGAAAGAGAAACCACCGTTCTTAGATGTTGAGGAAAACCATGGGGTAGCCTGCTGGCGCTACTATAAAAAGTGATGACAAATGGGAGAAACCGATAACATACTCGTAGTCGAGAACTTGAAGAAATACTTTAAGACAACCTTTGGAACGGTTAAAGCAGTTGATGATATAACGTTTAATGTTAGATCTGGTGAAACCTTCGGCTTAGTAGGCGAGTCTGGCTCCGGTAAAAGCACAACAGGTTACCTGATAATGGGAATTTACACACCTACATCAGGCAAAATCCTATTTAAAGGTCGAGACGTATCACTGCATGTGTTAAAACGTCCCAAAAACATCAAAAAAGACATGAGCATAGTTTTCCAAGACCCAGCTTCTTCATTGAATCCTTCGAAAACCATCGGAGACATCGTGGGTTTACCGTTAAAGGTACATGGATTGATTAATAGCAGTAGCGAGCTTATTGAAAAGGTAGCTCAACTTTTAGAAACTGTTGAGTTGTCCCCTGAAAGATTCATGCATAGACGACCGGGGGACTTAGGAGGAGGCGAAAAACAGGCAACGGCTATCGCAAGGGCAATCGCTACACATCCTTCTTTCGTAGTTCTTGACGAACCCACATCAGCTCTAGACGTCTCAATTCAAGCAAAAATAATAAAGATACTAATGCAGTTACAACAAGAGCTTAAGCTGTCGTATCTCTTCATAACTCATGACTTAAGCCTTATGAGAAATGTAGCTTCAAGAGTTGCGATAATGTATCTGGCCAAAATCTATGAATACGCTCCTGCCCGCTTGTTCTTCCATAACCCATTACACCCATACACTAAGATGCTACTGTCTTCTGTGCCAGTGTTAACAGATGAAGAGGAAGCATTAAAGCCCAGAGATGTAAAATCCACGGGAGAAGTTTCAAGCGCAATTAATCCTCCACCAGGATGTAGATTTCACCCAAGGTGTCCATTCGCAACGAAAATTTGCAAAGTGAAGGAACCAAAGTTTACAATGGCAGAACCCGAACATTACGTAGCATGCCACAAACTTTAAGGTTCAGCGAAAGATAGATTTTAAACCCTAAGATAAGTCGATGAGTAAAAGGCAAATTTTAGGTCCTTTGAAAATATTAAAGCATCTAGATGAAAAACCACGGATCTTTCTGATTCGTTGAATAACAACTGGCTAGTTGTGGATTTTCCGCGCAAACTGTTGAACATAGACACCCTATAGGTTTTCTGC